>Ga0209633_10003211_pt1 | contig 15200 bp, 15 predicted proteins | sample Cruoilmetagenom1_FD_187290 | JGI IMG/M metagenome (GOLD analysis project Ga0209633, IMG submission 187290) | Oil polluted marine microbial communities from Coal Oil Point, Santa Barbara, California, USA - Sample 1 (SPAdes) (version 2) | ecosystem: Environmental > Aquatic > Marine > Oil seeps ... | reverse complement strand
AAGACCTAGAACAAATCTGTTTAGTGCGGTGTTTAGAGTAAGAAGCATTTTGAATCATGCAATACACGTATTTTTCCAAGATAGAAACTTTGTACACTTAGCTGCACCGCTTATTACCGCTAGTGACGCAGAAGGTGCAGGTGAGACATTTAAAGTCACTACTCTTGATTTAGATAGTGTTCCAAGAACAGATGATGGAGAAATTGATTATCACGCAGACTTTTTTCAAAAGAAAGCTAACCTTACGGTTTCAGGACAACTTCAAGCAGAAGCATTCGCTTTAGCGTTTAAAGATGTTTACACTTTTGGACCAACTTTTAGAGCTGAAAACTCAAACACAACAACACATGCCTCTGAATTTTGGATGATAGAACCCGAAATTGCCTTCGCTGATATTCATGATGATATGCAGTTAGCTGAAGATATGGTTAAGTTTATTATTGAATATGTAATTAAGAGAGCTCCAAAAGAAATTGAATTTTTTAATAAGTTTGTTCAAAAGGGATTATTAGAAAAATTAAATAAAGTTGTATCAAGTAATTTTATTAGAATCACACATAAAGAAGCTATTAAAGTTTTACTTGATAGTGGGCAAAAATTTGATAACTTACCAAAGTATGGGGAAGATTTAGCTACAGAACATGAGAAGTATTTAGTGAAACATTTTGATGGTCCTGTATTTGTTATTGATTGGCCAAAAGATATAAAAGCATTTTATATGAGAATGAATGATGATAATGAAACGGTTGCTGCTATGGATTTATTAGTGCCAGGAAGTGGTGAGTTAATTGGGGGAAGTCAAAGAGAAGAACGCTTAGAATACTTAGAAAAAAGAATGGAAGAAATGGGTGTCCCTAAAGAAGAATTGTGGTGGTACTTAGATCTTCGTAAGTATGGAGGATGTAAACATTCAGGATTTGGATTAGGTTTTGATAGAATGTTAATGTATTTAACAGGTATTGAAAACATTAGGGACGTAATACCTTTCCCAAGAACTCCAAGAAACTGCGAGTTTTAGATATTTGAAAAGGAAACCAATTTAAATTGGTTTCCTTTTTTTATGGGTTCTATAATTTATTTTTTAACTGCTTCAAGTACACTTGCAGCCATTCCAACAATACCTTGCATATCTGAAGGAATAATTAATTTTGTAGCTTGTCCATTAGCAACTTCAATCATTGCTTTATAAGCTTCTAATCTTAAAACAGCTTCATCAGCGCCAGCTTTTTTAATTAACTCAATACCTTTTGCAGTCGCAGATTGAACTTCGATAATAGCTTCAGCTTTACCTTGTGCTTCTTGAATTCTAACTTCTTTTTCTGCTTCAGCTCTAAGGATTGATGCTTCTTTTTCACCTTCTGCAGTAAGGATCTGAGATTGTTTATTACCTTCTGCTAACAAGATAGATTGACGTTTTTCACGTTCTGCACGCATTTGTTTTTCCATAGCTTCACGAATATCTTTAGGTGGAATAATATTTTTGACTTCAACACGGTTAATTTTAATTCCCCATGGATCAGTTGCTTCATCTAATATTATTCTCATTTTTGAATTTATTAAATCACGTGATGTTAAAGATTGATCTAATTCTAAATCACCAATAATATTACGTAAAGTTGTAGCTGTTAGATTTTCTATTGCTCTAAGAGGTCTATCAACACCGTAAGTGTATAACTTAGGATCTGTTACTGAATAGAACACAACTGTATCAATTTGCATGGTTACATTATCTTTTGTAATAACTGGTTGTGGTGGAAAATCTATAACTTGTTCTTTTATTGATACTTTTTTTGCGATTCTATCTACAAATGGAATTACAAAGTGAATTCCAACGCTCAAAGTTTCTGTATATGCACCAAATCTCTCAATTACATATCTGTTTGCTTGTTGAACTATTGTTAATGCTGCTCCTAAACCTATAATGACTAATATTGCTAAAATTATACCTAAATAAATTCCTATCATCCTTGTTTCCTCCTGTTTTTTATTTCTTTTATTAAAAAGGGTAACTTGTCCCTTGATAAATTATACTTGTGTTAGAAAATATGTCTCTAAGAGTTCTTCTTTTTTTAGTTAGTGTAATCATAATTAAATCTATAAATAATCCTAAACTAAATGTGAAAATCCAGAATAATTCTCTCCAAAATAATTCTCTTAACAATAATGAAAACCAATTTACTTTTCCTACCATTTCTAATTTCATTAATTTTAAGCCGAATGTTTGCCCTTTAGTAATGACATTATATAGATACTTAATAACTAAGAAGCTTATTAGAAAATAGTATATTAAACTTGTAAAATAGCCATATATCATTGTTTCTGTATCATCATTAATTACTAAAAAATCATCTCTTAAATTTGATATTTCAATATCATATTCTTCTTGTGTTATAGTTTCATCTTCTAAATCCTGATAATATAAATCAATAGTGTTATAGTATTCATCAACATTTTGTTGATAAACTTCATACTTCTCATCATAATCCGTGTACGGATTTTTTAAAATTTCTGCGACGAAAAGAGTGTTTAAAACCATTAATAACATTAATATTGGCATTGCATCTAATAAGTATGCCATTATTTTTTTAAATAAACTTACTCTCATTAGATTTTATCTACAATCAATTTAACACCTTCTATTGCAAGTACTTCTACTTTTTCATCAACATCGATGTTTTCTTCACCTGATGTTACTGCTAACCAAAATTTACCATCAATTTTAACTTCTCCACGTTCACCACGTAATATTTCTTTTGTGCAAACCGCTACTTTACCAACTAATCTATCTGAGTTAGTACTTATAATATTTGTTTTTAAATATTTCTTCACTACTGGGCGAACTAAAACTAACAATAGTATTGAAACAAACAAGAATATTAATAGTTGAACTAACCATGTTGCGTTTAATAAAGCAAATATAAATGCGAATAGTGCACCTGCGCTAAACCAGATACTTGATAAATCCATTGTATTCATTTCGATTACTGCAGCTAATATAATAACTACGAACCAAATTACGATCATATATTCTTCCATAACTTATACCTCCGGTTGATTTAAATCAATTACTAGAGCATGTTCTTCTTCGCTCCAGTGTGTTTTGAATTTGAATGAATTATTATCAGTCAAATCAATATTAACTAATTCAGCAATTTCTCTCATAAATTTTTTGTTACAAATTCGTGCATAACTTGGTTTTACTGTTATTTTATGTCTCTTTTCCTCAGGAATTCCGCTACTTTGGCTTTCATCCTTACTAATAGGTTTAACAGCGACTTTTTTACTACCGTTATCTAATCCAAGCAAAACACTATAAGCATGATCAAAATGAGAACTAGCCGATTTGTTTAATGTGATGTTTGATTCATAGAATGTTGCAATACCGTCTTTTGGTTTCTTTGATGCCCAAACAAATGACATGTGTTCACCTCCAATTATTTTTTTAAAACTATTTTATACTTAATTATATATTGAAATAATAAAAAATACAAGAAAATTATTAAAAATTATTTTCATTTACCGTGTTTTGTATTATATAATGATTCTAGTCACATAAATAAGGATGTGTATTATATGAGTAAGAATTATCATACCTCTTTTGAAAGAGATATTATAAAGAAATTTAGAGCGGGAATTTGGAGTAAATTCATTAAAGGCATTAAGAAATATAATATGGTACAAGAAGGCGATAAAATAGCTATAGCTATGAGCGGTGGTAAAGATAGCTTATTGTTGGCTAAATTATTCCAAGAATTAAAAAGGCATCCTTTAGTTAATTTTGAAATAGAGTTTATTTCTATGGATCCTGGTTTTAGTGAAGAAAATCTTGAGATGCAATTTAATAATGCAAAAAAACTTGATGTACCAGTAAATATCGAAAAATCTAATATATTTAAAATATTAAAAAAAATGGATAAAGATAATCCATGTTATATGTGTTCAAGACTTAGAAGAGGTGCACTATATAAAATGGCAGAAGATAAAGGATGTAACAAGTTAGCTTTAGGTCACCATTTTGATGATGTTATAGAGACGACTATGATGAATATGTTATATGCTGGAACATTTAAAACTATGTTACCTAAAATTAAGAGTCAAAATTATAAAGGACTTGAATTAATAAGACCGATGTATTTAATTAAAGAAAAAGATATTATAAAAATAATGAAAGATAATAAAATAGTAACAATGGATTGTGGATGTGAACTTGAGGTGAGTGGAGGTTCAACTAAAAGAAATGAGATGAAACTACTTATTAAAGAACTAAAGAATACTTTTAGTGGTAGTGATCAGAACATTTTTCACGCTGCTGAAAATGTTAATTTAGATTAGTATTGCTAGATGGACAAAAGAGGAAAAGAATATAGTTTTTATGATGATTGGGATAAATAAAAAAACACTTAATAAAGTGTTTTTTGTTTATATATTATATTTACTTACCCAAACAAAACTTAGCAAACAATTCATCCAATAAACTAGTTGTTGAGGTATCTCCTATAATTTCGCCTAGAGTAGTCCAGGCGGTCTTTAAATCAATTTCAGGAAAGTCTATAGGTAATTGTTCTTCAATTGCTCCAACACTGTCATACAATGATTTAAGTGTATCATTTAGTTTTGCGATATGTCTTGCATTTGAGATATAGGTTTGGTCTATAATATTTACTTCTCCACTTAAAAACATATTTTTAATAATACCTTCTAAATCATCTATCCCCGTTTTATGTAATGCACTTATTTGAACACTATTCTTAAATTTGTGAGTTACTCCCTTATTTAAATCAGTTTTATTTAATATAACTATTCTTTTTTTATGTTCCGTAAGCTCAAGTAATTCTTCATCCTCTTTTGTTAATTTTTGGTTATTTTCTAAGACAAACAAAATCAATTCTGCTTCTTCAATCATTTGTTTAGCTTTATCAACACCTATTTTTTCAATGATATCTGAGGATTCTCTAATTCCTGCAGTATCAATCAGATTTAATATTATGCCTCCAATATTGATGCTTCCTTCTACGACATCTCTTGTAGTACCTTTGATTTCAGTAACAATAGCTTTATCTTCTCTAAGTAACGCATTCAAGAGACTAGATTTACCTACATTTGGTCTACCGATAATGGCTGTTTTAACACCGTCTCTAATAATTTTCCCATAATTTGATTTATTAATAAGTTTTTTAATTTTCTTAATTAAGTTTTCAATTTGAGGTTTAATAATATTATTTGATAATTCAGTTACATCATCATATTCTGGATAATCAATATTTACCTCAATATGTGCAATAATGCTTAATAAATCTGTTCTCAAATCTACAATCAACTTATATATTTCACCATCTAAACCCTTGTTTGCTAAAGAAAGGCTTAGATCAGATTTAGCTTCAATAATATCCATTACTGATTCAGCTTGAGTTAAGTCAATTCTTCCATTTAAAAAAGCTCTTTCCGTAAATTCGCCGGGATTTGCGCTTCGTGCCCCTTCAAAAAACAAAATTTCCAAAATTTTATTTGCTACAAAAACACCACCGTGACAGTTAATTTCCACTATATCTTCGGTTGTAAATGTTCTTGGTGCTCTAAAAACCGTTACAAGGACCTCATCTATAGGAATATCATTATAAAAAATGTGTCCATAATGTACTGTATGACTTTTCACCATTTCTAAATTAGAGCCTTTAAAAATCTTGTTAACAAGGTTAATTGAGTTATCCCCGCTTAAACGAACAATACTTATTGCACCTTGCCCTACTGCGGTTGAAATTTGAGCTATTGTATCACTAATCATAAATATCACCTAATTTATTATATCACAATCTATTTTTTTATAGTATAATACTTCTAGGTGATTATATATGAAAAAGAAAAAAGATATTAAGTATTATGCATCAATTTTTGTATTTTCTTCAATTGCATTTGTTTTTTACATGCTGTTTTTAAGAATAAGAAATGGAGAATTTGATCTTGATTTAGTGAAGTCGTTAGCGTATGTTCCAGTTATGTTCACTTTATTACTATACTTATTTGATTTAGTATTCGATAAAATATTTACTAAAAAGAGCGCAAAAGGAAACGTTAAGTTTGATTCATATATGCGCAGAGCTAGTAATGCAATTCAAAAAGAATGCGATTTTGGAATTGAAGATTATACCAAATTAAGAAATGGCCAAAGATTTCAAAAAGGTTTGTGGCAAGCATTTAGAGTTTATGACAACGGGGAAACAGATGATTTGAATTTTGAATTTTTAAATAGAAAATTCAAAAAAGGGACAAATGAATATATTGCATTTCAAGAAGTGATTAAAGAAGTAAAAAAAATGATGGAAAAATCATAAAAAGACTATCAAATATAGTCTTTTTGTTTTATACTAAAAGTACCATAAAATTCTATAAATGAGGTGAAAATTTATGGCATATAAAGCATTATATAGAACTTATAGACCTGCTAATTTTGATGAAATAGCAGGACAAGAACATATTACTAAAACATTTAGAAATGCGTTATTAAAAAACAAAATTGCCCATGCTTATTTATTTAGCGGTCCTAGAGGAACTGGTAAAACATCAATAGCAAAAATTATTGCTAAAGCTGTTAACTGTGAAAAAGCTCCTGTTGAGAATCCATGTAATGAGTGTGATATTTGTCTTGGAATAGAAAATAATACTATTAATGATGTTATTGAGATAGATGCAGCAAGTAATAATGGTGTAGATGAGATTAGAGAAATAAGAGATAAAGTTAAATATTTACCAGGAGTATGTAGATATAAAGTTTATATTATTGATGAAGTTCACATGCTTAGTACAGGTGCTTTTAATGCACTTTTAAAAACATTAGAAGAGCCACCTAAACACGTAATATTTATTTTAGCTACTACAGAACCACATAAGATACCAGCAACTATTCATTCTAGATGTCAACGTTTTGATTTTAGAGGTGTAAGTATTCCGGATATGATTAAGACGCTTAACACGATTATAAAAAAAGAAAATATCGGAATAGAAAAAGAAGCAGTAAAAGTAATCGCAGAAAGTGCTGAAGGTGGTATGAGAGACGCTATAAGCCTTCTAGATCAAGTTGTATCTTACTCAAATGAAAACGTAACTACCTCAGATGTACATGCTATTAGAGGGACAGTTTCTAATGAGAAATTATTAAAAATTGCTAACGCAATTTATGAAAATAATTCTGTTGAAGCTATTAAACAACTTGATGACCTTATCATGTTAGGAAAAGAAGCACCAAGACTTGTTGAAAATTTAATTAAATTTTATCGTGATCTATTAATATATAAAAATGTGAGTACAGAATATGATGATCACCTTATATATAAAAATGAAAGTTTTATCGAATTATCTAAAAAAGTAAGTAATAATATGATTTTTTATTATATTGATTGTTTAAACAAGGCTCAAAACGATATGAAGTGGACAAGTAACGCCAAACTTTATATGGAGTTAGCACTAATTAAGATGGTTGATAAAGTGGAAAAACAAGAAATATATTATGATGATGAAATAGCTTCAATTAAAACTAGAATTGACACTTTAAATGAAAAAATAGATGAGGTTAATAGTAGTCACGTTGTAATAAAAGAACCAGTTATAGATGATAAAACTATAAAAGAAGAAGAACAAATTGAATTATCTGAAGAAATTTCTATAAAAAATGAAACTATTGAAGAAAACCAAGACGACGAAGTATTTAAAGAAATAATTAAAGAAGAAGTTGAAAGTGATATTGAAAGAAAAGTTGACAATAAACCTCTTTATACAGAGGAAGATATTGATAAAACTGAAAAAGAAGATATATCAGAAGAAGTAAATATATTCAATACACCAACTCCAGAACCTGTTGTTAAAAAGGTTATTCCATATAAAACCTTTGATATAAGATATGTGGAAGATGTTTTAAACAATGCTAAAAGAGAAGTAAAAGTAACAATGAATATGAAATGGTATGATATAGAAAGAGCTACTGATAGTTCTAATTTAATATATGCGAAAATGATAACTGAAGGTAGGTTGGTTGCTACTGATGGGAGAATGATAATTATACAATATGCAAATCCGTCTATATGCAATAGAATGATGAAACCAGAAATAAAAGAAAAAATAGTAAAAATGTTAGGTGAGTTCTTTGATGTTGAAATAGATTATTTAGCATTGCCTGAAGTTGTTTGGCAAGAAAAATCTCAGGAATTTATTAAAAAATGGAAACGCGGAGAGAAAAATATCAAATTAACTCCAATTAGACATCCAGAATTAAGAGACATGCCAACTATTGATCATGAAGTAGAAGATATGACACCAGATAGTGTTAAAGAAGCAATAAGCTTATTTGGATCAGATATAGTTAAAGTTAAAAAAGGAGATTAATTATGAATCCAGGAATGATAAAAAAGATTCAACAAATGCAAAAAGATATGGTAAAAGCTCAGCAAGAATTAGAAGCATCTACTTTTTATGGTAGTGCAGGTGGACAAATGGTTAAAGTTGAATTTGCAGGAGATAAAAAAATGAAAAACATATATATTAATCCAGAAGCGATAGAATCTGAAGAAGATTTAGAAATGTTGCAAGATACAATTATCGCTGCGGTTAATGATTGTATAAAAAAAATAGATGATGAAACAGAAAGTGTAATGGGACAATTTACTGCTGGAGGAGTCCCAGGATTATTTTAAGGATGTGATTTAATGAGATATCCAGATGCAATAGATAAACTAATTGAAGCATTTAGAAAATATCCAGGCGTAGGGAAAAAAACTGCGGAAAGATACGCTTTATATACAGTTAATAAATTTAGCAAAGAAAATATCGATGAGATAGTTGATACCTTTATAAGAATCAAAGAGGATATTTTTCAATGCCCTATTTGTGGGAACATAACAGATACTAATCCCTGTTATATTTGTAAAGATGACTCAAGAGACAAAAGTAAGATTATCGTAGTTGAAGAAGCTAAAGATATTATCGTTATGGAAAAAACTAATAAGTTCCATGGACTTTATCATGTTTTAAATGGAGCTATTTCTCCAAGTGACGGAATAGGACCTGAAGATATAAACATTAAAGGATTGTTAGAAAGACTTAAAGATGAAAGATTAAAAGAAGTTATTCTGGCTACAAATTTAAGCAATGAAGGCGAAACTACTGCTCAGTATATTGGAAGATTATTAACAGACACAAATATTCTAGTTACGCGAATAGCGCATGGTATTCCTGCTGGAGGAAACATTGAATACGCTGATGAAATCACTATTTTTAAAGCGCTCGAAGGTAGACGAGAAATATAAAAATTAAAATATTCATAATATTTACACAAGTTTTTTGTTATAATATAAATAGAATTAATAAAAGAGGTGGTTTGCATGTTTGATACTATAATAGAAGCAATCGAGGGATTTCTTGATTTAGACGGGTATTTAACTGATGGATATAACTTTTTACTGGGACTTAGTTATGTTGAAAAGTTAGCCGCTGGAATACTGACTGCTATAGTAGGTGTTCTTGGGGTATTTGAATTAACAAAGAAATTATCAAAATTAATAATTGTTGTTGTAATTCTTGGTGGACTTTGGGTTTTATATAACTCTGGTACATTCGACAGCCTTATTGGTTAATAAAAAGAGACGAATTAATCGTCTTTTTTTATTGACTATTTGAAACTGCTTACATAAATTATAAATAAACAAACTTTTATTAAAAAACTCTTAAATTTAACTTGTTTTTGTAGTATAATAGAGTGTTAAAAAGATAAAAATATAGGAGAGATAAAATGGAAATAAAATTACAAGGACTAACAAAAATTTTCCAAGCAAAGGATAAGACAGAAACTGTTGCTGTAAAAGATTTCGATATAACAATTCCATCTGGAAAATTAATCGGTTTATTAGGCCCAAGTGGTTGTGGAAAATCTACAACTTTGTACATGATTGCTGGATTATTAAAACCAAATAATGGGAAAATATTCTTTGGTGACGAAGATGTAACCGAAATGGCACCTGAAGATAGAGGTATTGGACTAGTTTTCCAAAACTATGCATTATATCCACACATGACTGTAAAACAAAACATTATGTTCCCGTTAGAGAACTTAAAAGTACCAAAAGCTGAAGCTATTATTAAAGCACAAGAGATGGCTGATTTGGTTGGTATTGGTGATTTAATGAATCGTAAACCTAAACAATTATCTGGTGGACAGCAACAACGTGTTGCTATTGCCCGTGCACTTGTTAAAAAACCTAGAGTATTACTTTTGGACGAACCATTAAGTAATTTAGATGCTAGACTTAGACTTCAAACTCGAGAAGAGATTAAACGTATACAAATAGAAACTGGGATTACTACTATTTTTGTAACTCATGATCAAGAAGAAGCAATGAGTATAAGTGATGAAATAGTATTGATGGAATCGGGTGTTAAAATGCAAGTTGGGGAACCACAAGACGTTTATGATGTACCTAATAATCTATTTGTAGCAAAATTCTTGGGAACTCCACCAATTAATGTATTTAATGGAAATATTATAGATGGAGAAATTCACTTAAATGGTGCTGTTATTGGTAAAACTAAAGCACCAAATCAAGAAGTTACAATAGGCATAAGACCAGAAGGATTTAAAATATCTAAAACCGCTGATTTTGAGTTGGAAATTAGCATGGTGGAAACCATAGGTAGAGATACAACACTAATCATTAATGATAAGCATGAAACTGAAAGATCATCTAGAGTTATTGTTGATTCTTCAAACAAAGTAAAACCAGGTGATAAAATCAAATTTACAATTAAGCCAAAAAAATTATTCCTGTTCAATAAAGAAACAGGAGAAAAAATTACTTAGATGTTAGAAAATAAAAATAATCTAAAGGCTTGGCTTTACCTATCACCTGCATTACTATTACTTGTTGTATTTACATTTTATCCTTTGTTTAACGCTTTTTACTTAGCTTTTTTGAAAGATTTTAATTTTCTTTTAAGAACAATTGAAGGATACACACTATTTGGAAATTTTAAAATTGTAATAAATAGCCCGAATTTTAAACAGGCTATGATAAATACTTTCGTTATTGTTTTCGTTTCTGTACCAATTTCTGTAATGGTAGCATTGTTTGTTTCCGTGGCTCTAAATTCAATTAAGAAGTTGCAAGGTGTTTTTCAAACAATTTACTTTTTACCATATGTTACAAATGCAATAGCTGTTGGTATGGCATTTGCATTTATTTTCCACCAACAATACGGTTTAATTAACACTATGTTAGATTGGATAGGAATTAGTCCAGTTAACTGGGTTGGTACCGGTGCAACTTGGAGTAATGCTATGTTCTCACTACTTGTTTATACAGTATGGGGAGGATTAGCATTCAAAATTATGATTTTCTTAAGTGGTCTTCAAAGTATTGATAAACAATATTATGATGCTGCTAGAATTGATGCAACACCTAGAAAGAGAGTGTTCAGTAGAATTACAGTTCCTCTTCTTTCACCAATGATAATGTATATTGTTATAACATCTTTCATTGGAGCATTTAAAGCTTATTCGACTGTTATTGGGATGTTTGGACCAAGTTTAGGACCAAAAGGAAATGAAAGATCGTTAATTACTTTCGTTGCTTTGGTTTATGATGCCTTACAACACTCTGGAAGTATTGGAGCTATGAGTGAAGCTGCGGCTGCAGCAATAATCCTTTTCCTTATCACACTTGTATTTACATTGGTGCAAATGCAGATAAGTAAAAAGAGAGTTCATTACTAGAGAGGTGTATTATGGAAAAAAAATTACAAGTTAACCCAGAAAAGTCGAAAAGAACCATATTGATTAGAAAAATCATAACATACTCATTTTTAGTATTTTTTGCTATTGTAATAATAATACCTTTTTACTGGATGATTCTTACATCTTTAAAAAGTTTTCAAGATTTAACTGTTACTCCACCAATCCTATTCTTACCATTTGATAGATGGAATTTGGAAAACTTTTCAAACGCTATGAAAGCAGCACCTTATATTACATTTATGAAAAATACAGTAATAGTTTCAACTTTAGCAACAATAGGAACTATATTTACTACAATATTTGCTTCCTTTGCATTTTCAAGATTAAACTTTAAGGGAAGAGATACTTTATTCTTTATATTATTATCAACAATGATGATTCCTGGCGAAATATTTGTTATTACAAATTTCATCACAGTTTCAGATTTAGGTTGGTTGGGATCAAATAATGTATCGCAAACATATTCTGATGCTTTAAAAGCATTATCATTCCCATTTATGACGAGTATTTTCTACATTTTCTTCTTAAGACAAGCATTTAGACAAATTCCAGATGAACTCTATTATGCTGCTAAAGTTGATGGAACATCAGACTTTAAATATTTATGGAAAATAATGGTTCCAATAGCTAAACCTACAATTATAACTATTATAATTTTAAATGCTATGGGTACATGGAATGCTTATATTTGGCCAAATTTAGTGACAGATAATGAAAACTTTAGATTGGTTACTAATGGATTAAGAACTGCGTACAATGAAATAAGTGGACAAGTAATATATAATGAACAAATGGCTGCTGCATTAATTGTAACTGCACCATTGCTTGCTGTCTTCTTCTTACTTAAAAAATATATTATGCGTGGTGTTTCAAGAAGTGGAATTAAAGGATAAAAAAATAAATAGATTATATTAGACTATAGGAGGATTAATATGAAAAAATTTTTAGTTTTAATTTTATCAATTTCATTAATTTTTGTACTTGGTGGTTGTTATGGATCAGGTGATGACGTTGAAACAGAAGGCGTTGTTGTTCTAGATGCTTTACCAGATGAAGAAATTAACATTACTTTCTGGCATGTTTATGGTCAGTCAAAAGCTGCATTATTAGACAAATTAATCGCAGAGTTTGAAGAATTATATCCAAACATAATTGTAGAATCAATTTCACAAGGTTCTTATGGTGACTTGAAAAGTAAAACAATATCTTCAATTAGCGCGGGAAATACTCCTGATTTACTTGTAGGTTATCCAGATCATTTTGCTGAATATTTAAATGGACGTGCAATAATTCCATTAGATTTGTTTGTTGAAAGTGATACTTGGGGAGTAGATTTAACTGATTTTATCGATTCATATGTTGAAGAGAATCAACAATATGCTGACGGTAATATGTATTCTATGCCTTATTCTAAATCAACAGAAATGATGGTTTATAATAAAACAGTATTTGATGCAAATGGAATTACGTTACCTACAGATAGAGCTATAACTTGGGAAGAACTAGAAGTTTATGCTGAAACTCTTGTTGGTGATGGACCAAATCAATGTGAATACTTAATTAACTATGATTCAAGTGCAAATTTATTTATTACTGCAAGCCGTCAATGGGATGCAGGATATACTAATATTGATGGAGAAGTATTAATAGACAATCCTAATACATTAACAATGTTAAATTATTTAAGTGAACTATTTGATGCTAAAACATTATCTTTACCACTTGCGTGGGATGCTGATTATGGTTCTGCAAACTTCCTTAAAGGTGATGTTTGTATGACTGTTGGTTCTACTGCTGGAATTGCATACAATGTACCACTTCCTGGAAATGAAGGTAAATTTGGGGAATTTGAATTAGGAATCCTTCCAATACCTCAACATGAAGGTGGATCTGGTTCAGTAATGCAACAAGGACCAAACGTTGCAATTATGTCAGATACTTCAGATGCAGAAAGACTTGCTTCTTGGTTATTGATTAAATATTTAACAAGTGCTGAAGCAACTGCACAATGGGCTATTGATACAGGATATTTACCTGTTAGATACTCTGCATATGATAGTGATTTATTCCAAGAATTTTTAAATAACCCTGATCCAGACTATACTTATGAATCAATGACTGCTAATGCAGCTTATGCACAAGTTGATATGTTTAGATATGATTCAGCGTTTGCAAATCGTGTTACTTCTTCAGATGTTCGTGATGAAGCAGGATTAGCTTTGGAATCAATTTTTGCTAAAACAAGAAGTGTAGCAGATGCTATTCAAAATATGATAGACCAATTAGTATGGTAAATAGATAGGATTTGATTAAATTGAAAAAAGCTTTAATATTATTATTGGCTTTAACTTTATCATTTACACTAACAGGTTGTAAAGATGACGAAGAAGACATGCCTAAGGAAGTTGATACAACATTAAATACAAGTTTTACAGATGAACTTGAAATGGATGTAGATTATGTTGGAAAAGATTTTCTTGTGGATGGTGTTGGAGAAGTTACTTTAGTTAGTTGTACTGATGGAGATACTGCAAGGTTTTCAACTGGAGGAGATTCATTTCCTGTTAGATTTTTAGGAATTGATACTCCAGAATCAACATATAGATTTGATCCATGGGGCAAAAGCGCAAGTGCATTTACATGTGATAAACTTACAAATGCCTCAACAATCGTATTAGAATCAAATGGTGAATTTACTGACGGAAACGGAAGATATTTAGCATGGGTATGGTACGATGGTAGATTATTAAATTTAGAATTAATTGAAGAGGCTTATAGTGTTGCAAAGGGAGCTTCTGGGTTAAGATATGAACAAACTATCTATGACGCAGAGTTCAAAACACAACCTACTAAGCGACGTGTATGGGGAGAAGACGATCCAAATTATGATTATAGTTTGGAAGGTTCTCAAATTACTATTGAAGAACTTGTTACAAACCAGGCAGATTACATTGGAAACAAAGTAGTTATCCAAGGGATTGTTACAAGTACAGTAAATGGACATCCATATATAGAAAAAGACGGATTTGGAATTTATGTTTATTTAGGATATGAACGAACAACTAAATTAGTTGTTGGGAACGAAGTGTTAATCGAATCTCTAACTTTAACATATCATCCAGATGTCGAAACAGGATCCGCACAGTTAGTTGGCTTTGTTAGATCAAATATAGAAGTTATATCTGAAGGTAATGAAGTTTTGCCAACAACAAAAGAAGTAAAAGATTTATCAATATTGGATTTAGGGTCGTTTGTAGAAATCAAAGGATTAACAATTACTAGTAGATTTACAAGTAATAATACTGGCGATCACACTATTTCATGTGAAGACTCATTTGGAAATAGTATAGATTTACATATTCAAAGTGGTGTAACAGAAGCCACAATCAATAACTTATTTGTTATTGGAAGTGAAATCGATGTTATT
>Ga0209633_10003210_pt1 | contig 15200 bp, 12 predicted proteins | sample Cruoilmetagenom1_FD_187290 | JGI IMG/M metagenome (GOLD analysis project Ga0209633, IMG submission 187290) | Oil polluted marine microbial communities from Coal Oil Point, Santa Barbara, California, USA - Sample 1 (SPAdes) (version 2) | ecosystem: Environmental > Aquatic > Marine > Oil seeps ... | reverse complement strand
TAGGATCACTGATAGTAACCAGTTTGGGATAAATCTCATTTGGAATAAAAGCAAACAATTCGCTACCATCATCGGCGTTAAACGCATGTAGCATACCGTCATTTACACCTACAAATAGAGTGGAACGGGTGCTCTGCTTATTTCTTAAAAATGCACCATAGCTAGACCCTTCAGGTAAGTTTTGATAACCATAATTAGTCAGGTTGCCTTTGAATAAAATATTAGAATGAATAATATCGCCTAAAATGTTTGTTCTTGTTCTAAACAGTGAACCTTCATCATCTGCCTTGCCCTTTATCCATTTAAGCCGCTTTTCACCAAGATCAATCGAACCACCATTCTTTAGAGTAGATTGTTGCTGATTATTAAGATTAGACCATTCAAAAATCTGTCCTCTATTTAAAACTTCTGTGGGATCATAAGTAAATAATTGTCGTCCACTTCTACTCATTTGGTTAGCGGCATTCCATTTAAGCGATTTAACATTGCCGTCTTTATCGGTGGTTTTTAAATCGTAAGACAATATTTGCCCTGACCAATCACTATTGTTAAATTTTGCCTGAAAAACACGAGTTGAATCATGTAAATAAGTGGCATTAGCCGATACCGAGGCGGTTGAATATAACTGACTTGATAAATCATCAATTAGACAAACACCACCTTCTATAATTTCAAAGGCTACATCTTCTACTTCACCATCTTTGGCATAACCCGTTGATGCAAGATTCTGTTCTGAACTCAATCTAAATCGAGCGTAAGTCATACCTATGTTGGCATCTGTTGGAACAGCAACATTAAACGTTGCTGCACCCAACACTGCTGCAAGATTATTTGCTACCTGCTCACCAATATCATCAAAATCTCCATCTGCATTCCAATCAAACCACGCTTGAAGATAGCCATCACCAGTAACAGGTATGCTAATTTCTATACTTTTACCTAAAGATAAAGCATCAATAACAATGTCTTCATCATCATCACGGGCCGTATCAAATGCATCTTTGTGAATATCATCACCCAATGCAGACGCGCTATCATTTGGATCTTCTTGGGTGTTCAACTCACTGTCGGGTGCTTTTGCACCTATAAAAGACGTATCTGGTGAAAACTTCAAACCTAACTCAGTTTTAAATGCTGATATTGGCTGTTCTTTAAAAGCGTGCCCTGCATCACCGTATGTTGCAGGCGCATCACCATGGTCGCAAGGAGCTAGCAAAGCAAACGCAACTGCCTCTAAACCGTTATTATTAAGCGTTCTCATCGTTACACTAGTGGTAGTCGCCTCCTTACTTAACATTAATGGGGACCAACCTTGAATCGGATTATTATCATCAATATTCACCACTTCAGTTCTTTTAATATTAATCAATTGTGTGCCTATTCCATCAACGATGTAATCACTACCCAACGCATTTTCGATAATAGACCAATACTCCCCATCAGTTGTTGCATCAATCTGCTCACTACCTTCTGTAGTTGATTCTGCATCAATCAGCAAAATATCAGGTTTACGTACCTGTCCATTGACTTCCATAGCCCAATCAATGGTAAAACCAAGGTGGTTACTTGTATTTGAAGGTGAAATATGCGGCGTAAATAATGCTTCACCTGTACCATCCGTATTGTAAAGCTGGAAGAAAGATGCGCCATTCCACGTTGCCATATCGTGTGGTTTTGTTTCTGCGGCTATTCCACCAGGATCATCTATATTAGAAAAAGTTGCCGTTATTTTTCCGTTTGCCAAACAACTTTCTGCTGGAATTTCAAACTCAACCGTGTCCCCTTCTTGGATTCCATCTTCTAAAGCAGAATCTTTCCAATCCATAAACAGAATACGATCTTTGTATTTTCCTACGCCACTGTTGGCATAGCGTAACGTACCATTACCAGTAAGAGGTTCCAATGGTTCCATCGGGTCATCATAAGTAATACAATCAAAATAAAGAGAGAAAAAACGTTTATCTTGATTATTAGAATTTGTGAAATTGATACCAGTACGATAGTAAAAGGTATTTGCATTACCATAGTTTGCAGTAACAATATTAGATGTTGCCGAAGTAGTTAGACCTGCCAAGCCTTGTCCATCACGAGTGATAAATTCTGTATAGCCATCATTTTGGCGAATATCAAGGTTGGTATTGGTTTCTAAATAGTGATGATCAGATCCTTTAAATCCTACATATTCTCTTTTTGAAGGGTTTCCAACACCGTCCACATCCAGTGCGGAAACGACGTAACTCACATCACTAGGAAAGATATGAGGAGTATTGGTACCCGCATTTAATAAATCTATTTTAAAATCAACGTAGTGGTCACCATCACTTGTATTCGTTGCTTTTATATCAGCTTGTAGCGCATCATCATATCCCGCAGGGTCATGGTTAAATGTATCTATATCATCAACGTAAGCATTATTTGTTTTTATAATGGTAACCTTTGCGTCAACACCCATTAGTACATCACTAAAACGATAAACATGCCCTTCATTACCGTTACGATTAACTTCTGTAACAGGGTTCTTAAACGAAAAACTACTTCCCAAATTTACAGGACAAGTTTGATCCACTGGTGGCTCACTGGGAGGCAATACTAACTTTGGATCAACACAATTTTCACGGCTCATCGCTTCACCTGGAAGTACAAGCTTATCTCCATGACCTAGATGAGCCTGCAATGATGGCAGTGGCTCAGTAAGATAAAGAATATGATTTCCGCTAGGGTCATGGCAAACCGTATAACACTCATGAGTACTATTACACGATGTACCAGCAGCTCCTTGAGCATTTGCTGTATCTAGTGGCAATATAAAAAATACAGCAACGACAAATAAGTAATTAGGGATCAAAAGAGACCTAAGGAAATTCCGATATTCTTTTTTCATATTGTTATATTTATTATTTTATTATTAAACTTAGTTATCACTACCATTAACTAAGATTTATTTGTATTTTATATAACAAGTATAAGTGGATTAGTATTAATTATAGCTTAATGAATAGTGACCTTTAGTCACACTAAATAAATTATTATCTTAAGCTATTGTTTTTATTGGGTTATTCCCCTAGAGATATTCATTTAATTTTATACCAAGTGTTTTTTCCCACCCATATAAGACTGTAATATTTCTGGAATCCGAATACTTCCATCTTTATTTTGATAATTCTCAATGATTGCAACCAAGGTTCTACCCACAGCTAAACCCGAACCGTTTAAGGTGTGCAATAACTCCGGTTTTTTAGTTTCGGGGTTACGAAAACGAGCTTGCATTCGGCGCGCCTGAAAATCTTTCATATTGGAACATGAAGAAATTTCCCGGTAAGTATTTTGCGCAGGCAGCCACACTTCAAGATCGTACGTTTTACTCGCAGAAAAGCCAGTATCTCCCGCACACAGTACGATCTTACGATAGGGTAGTTCTAATTTTTGCAGAATAATTTCAGCATGTCCGACTAAATTTTCTAAGGCTTGATCTGATTCTTCGGGTCTTACAAACTGTATTAATTCCACTTTTTCAAACTGATGTTGACGAATTAAACCACGCGTATCTCGCCCGTAAGAACCTGCCTCAGAACGAAAACAAGGCGTATGTGCGGTATACTTCATCGGCAGTTGATCCGCATCTAAAATTTCACCGCGTACCAAGTTTGTTACGGGTACTTCTGCGGTTGGAATCAGGTAATAATTTTGCTCGCCTTCTAGTTTAAATGAATCTTCCGCGAACTTTGGTAATTGACCTGTTCCGTACATACTGTCTTCATTTACCATGTACGGTACATAAACTTCTTTATAGGCATGTTCCTCTGCATGCGTATCCAACATAAACTGGATTAATGCACGATGCAGTCTTGCCATACCATCACGCATCACTACAAAACGAGAACCTGTTAGTTTTGAGGCTGCTTCAAAATCCATCCATTCATTTTTTGCGCCTAAATCAACATGATCTTGTGGCTCAAAATCAAATCTGGTTGGGTCACCCCATTTTATGATTTCGACATTCTCGTCTTCTGTTTTCCCTTCGGGAACAGAGTCATCTAAAAGATTAGGAATACCCATCACAATGTCATCAATATCAGATTGCAATGAAGATAGTGCCTGTTCGGCCTCTTTTAACTTATCACCTAAATCCGCAACTTCTGCCAACAAAGGCTTAATATCGTCACCTTTTGCTTTGGCTTGCCCAATAGATTTTGAACGGGTATTACGTTCATTTTGTAAGTTCTGCGTCTCAGTTTGAAGCACTTTGCGTTTATCTTCTAATACCTGAAATTCACTGACATCCAGCTTAAAACCACGTTTTGCTAACTGCCCTGCAACACCGTCTAAATCATTTCTTAATAATTTTATATCTAACATTTTTTACCCAATTATTTTACCCATTGTCGCGCCCAGCCATACTGCCAAAACACTAAATAATACATTCACCAACATATTAGTTAAGGCGCGCAGATGATTACCTTGCTCAAATAAATTCATGGTTTCCATAGAGAATGTTGAAAAGGTGGTGAATGCTCCTAAGAAACCCACAAACAAGCCTAATCTTAATAAGGGATCTAGCCCGATTCGCTCCACCAATAACATCGCTAAGAAACCCATTAAAAATGAGCCCGCAATATTTACGACTAAAGTACCGTAAGGAAAGGTATTGCCCATTTTATCCATAAGCGTAGTAGAAACAACATAGCGTGCCAATGCGCCCAAGGCACCACCAAACATGATCACTGATATTTGCGCACCCGTAATTATCATTATTACAATCGAAAGTCCCTATAAAAACACCAACGATAGTGTATCTGATTGGCAAGCAACTTCAAGCACGTTAAACTCCGCTAATGCCTCAAAGTAATTCAAACAGACCCGATAATTACAACGCCCTTCTTTTGCAGTTAGAAGATATTCTCTCAGCAGAATATTTACTCACGAAAAAAGAAGAATTGACCCCATACGAATGTGATGGTTTATCCGCTTATCAACGTTTACCCTTGGCGGTTGCGTTGCCCGATACCATCGAACAGGTACAAAAAATTGTAAAGCTTTGTGCTAATTTACAAATTCCCATTGTTGCACGAGGTGCGGGTACAGGATTATCTGGCGGTGCATTACCACACGAAGGCGGTATTATTTTAGGGCTTTCACGCTTTAATAAAATAATTGAAGTGGATGTTAAAAAACAATCAGCGACGGTACAACCTGGCGTTAGAAACCTCGCTATTTCAGAGGCTGCGAATCCACACGGCTTATTTTACGCACCCGACCCCTCTTCACAAATAGCCTGTTCCATTGGTGGTAATGTTGCAGAAAATGCCGGCGGCGTACATTGCCTTAAATACGGCTTAACCGTACACAATGTGCTACAAGTAAAAATAGTCACTATTGATGGCGATTTAGTTACTTTAGGCTCTCAAACCTTAGATACGCCTGGCTATGATTTATTAGCATTAATCACAGGATCGGAAGGCATGTTAGGGATTATTGTAGAAGTTGTGGTTAAATTATTGCCTCGCCCCGATTCGGTAAAAGTACTGATGGCAGCGTTTGACAAAGTGGAGGATGCAGGTAACAGCGTGGCTAAAATTATCGCATCAGGCATTATTCCTGCAGGGCTAGAAATGATGGACAAACCTGCAATACAAGCTGCAGAAGCCTTTGCAAAAGCTAATTACCCGCTTGATGCAGCCGCGATATTATTATGTGAATTAGATGGCACAGAGCAACAAGTAAACGAACAAATAGAAATCATCGAGAGAACCCTTAAAGAAGCCAATGCCAGTGATATTGTGGTAGCAAAATCTATGGAAGAACAAGCACGTTTATGGGCAGGTCGAAAATCGGCATTTCCGGCGGTGGGACGCTTATCGCCCGATTATTACTGTATGGATGGTACGATTCCACGTAAAAGAATTGCTTATGTTTTACAAAAGATTGAAGAATTATCACAACAACACCAATTGCGTGTTGCCAATGTATTTCATGCCGGCGATGGCAATCTACATCCTTTAATTTTATATGATGCAAACAACGAAGGTGAGCTAGAAACAGCCGAGCGTTTTGGCGCAGACATTTTAGAACTATGTGTTGCCGTGGGTGGTTCAATCACAGGCGAACACGGCGTTGGCCACGAAAAAATTGATCAAATGTGCGTACAATTTAACGAAGCTGAACTCACCCAATTTTTTGCTGTAAAAAGCGCATTTGACCCAGACGCCTTACTTAATCCGGGAAAAGCTATCCCTACCCTGCACCGTTGTGCAGAATTAGGAGCAATGCACGTTCATAATGGAGAATTACCCCACCCTGAGATTCCTAGGTTTTAGCGAGCTTACCATTTTGTTTTTTAAAATGGATAACTCGATTATGCAAAGCTTAGACCTAGCTCGCCTACAAGGCGACACTAGGACTTAGCGTGTATTAGTGAGTAGGAGCTAGGCACTATTTAATAGATCAAACTAGATATACTTTTACAATATGACAATAGAAATACATAAAGACGATCAGAGTAAAGCGTTACAAAAACAAGTACAAAACGCCATAAACACAAACCAAGCACTAAATATACAAGGCGGCAACAGCAAGTCATTTTATGGCAACGTTAATCCATCTAACGACTATCAAATACTGGATGTTAGCCAGCATACAGGTATCGACGATTACGACCCCACCGAACTTGCAATTACCGTGCGTGCAGGAACGCGAATACGTGATTTAGAAGCCTTACTTGCAGAACATCAACAAATGCTCCCGTTTGAACCACCCTGTTATTCAGAAGATGCGACCATCGGTGGCGCAATTGCCTCTGGTATTTCTGGTCCACGACGTGCCTATACGGGTTCTGCCCGCGATACGATTTTAGGAGTACAAATCATTAATGGTGAAGGCGAAATTGCTAATTTTGGCGGTCAAGTAATGAAAAATGTAGCAGGCTACGATATATCGCGCCTTATGGTTCGCTCAATGGGAACGCTAGGTGTGATTCTGAATGTATCATTACGTTTATTACCCAAACCTCAACATGAAATCACCCTGCAGTTTGAAGCATCACAACAAGATGCATTGGCGTACTTTCGACTATTACGAAAGCAACAACAAATTATTAGTGCGTCTGCTTGGTTTGAAGATAATGTATATTTGCGCTTGTCCGGCACTCAACAAGCGGTTCAATATAGCACCAAAAAACTCACGGGCTCTGAAATGAGCAATAGCGAACAATTTTGGAAAGAACTAAAAGATCAGAAAAATGATTTTTTTCGGCAAGACAAAAAACCACTGTGGCGACTTTCATTACCCGCTGCCACACCTGTTATTAGCTCTCTTGAAGATAATTTATTAATAGAATGGGGCGGTGCGCTTCGTTGGGTACACAGTAATTCACCCGCAAATATCATTCATAGCATTGCAAACAAACACGGCGGGTACGCGACCCTGTTTAAAGGAGATGTGCCAGATACACCTTGCTTCCCCCCTCTTGAACCTGCGCTTTTCAAGTTACATAAGCAGTTAAAAAACAAAATGGATCCAAAGGGAATATTCAATCCTTGTAGGCTTTATGAATCTTTATAAATTAGAAGAGACCGTTACACGAGAGTACGCTTTTTTTATCTCACCATACTCTCGTGCAAAGGTCTCTAGAAAAAAATAATGAAAACTGAACTCACTCCCGATATTAAAAACACAGCAGATGGCAAACTTGCAGACTCCATCCTGCGCAACTGTGTGCATTGCGGTTTTTGTAATGCTACCTGCCCGACCTACCAAACGTTGGGAGATGAAAATGATGGTCCGCGCGGACGTATATATCTTATTAAACAAGTGCTCGAAGGCAAAGCGGTGGATGAATCCACGCGTACTCATTTGGATAGATGCTTAAGCTGTCTTAACTGTGAAACAACTTGTCCTTCAGGTGTAAAATATTCACATTTATTGGATATTGGCAGAAAGCTAGTCGAAGAAAAAACCCGAAAACATTTACCGCGTAGCTTTAAAGAACGCACGCTAAGAACCCTGTTACTCAACGTATTGCCTTATCGTAAACGATTTACGTTTTTATTCAAAAGCGGGCAAATAGTTAAACCCTTTTTGCCTAAAAAACTACGTCAAAAAATGCCCCGTTCGGTCGCCAAAGGCACATGGCCGTTACGCGAGCATAAAAGACGTATGTTGGTTCTTGATGGTTGTGTGCAGCCTGCTTTATCTCCCGATATAAATACCGTCACAGCACGCGTTTTATATAAGCTTGGTATTTCACTCATCCGCCAGAAAAAGGCCGGTTGTTGTGGCGCAGTCAGTCAACACTTATCCGCAGAAGAGGCCGCACTAACTTTCATGAAAAATAATATTGATGCGTGGTGGGCAGATATTGAAAGTGGTGTAGAAGCGATTGTCACAACTGCCAGCGGCTGCGGCTTAATGGTAAAAGAGTACGCACACCATCTACGTAACGATCCAGAATATGCTGAAAAAGCACAACGCGTTTCGGCACTTTGCAAAGATATTTCTGAAATTATTACCGAGGAAGATTACAAGAAATTAACACCAGAAAAAACTACCGAAATAAGTTGGCATCCACCCTGTACGTTACAGCACGGACAAAAAATCAAAGGTGTTGTCGAAAAAATTTTAGAAGACTGTGGTTATGTATTAACGCCCATTGCAGACGCACATTTGTGCTGTGGTTCAGCGGGTACTTATTCTATTTTACAGCCTGTTATATCTAAAAAATTACAAATTAATAAGATCACAAACTTAACAGCAAACAAACCCAAAATGATCGTGACTGCCAATATCGGCTGCCAGACACATTTACAAGAAGTCAGTGATGTTCCCGTGGTTCACTGGATTCACCTGTTAGATAGATAAACCTGTATAGCATTTATACTTTGTAATCTTCTAGGAGCTTATCCAAGAATTGTAGCCGTAGCGAGAAAAAGCAATTTTGAGGCAGTATTTTTGGTCATTTCCAGCGAATAGTTGTTCTATTCATTGGAAATTAGCGGGAAAACTGACCAAAATAGCTTTTTCGCAGTAGGCTAATCAGTTCTCGGACAAGCTTCTAGGATCGCTTTTGCCTCTTCTTGTTGCTCTTCATTACCCTCGTTAATCACTTCTTGTAGCATTTCACGGGCAGATTCACGATCATCTGCTTCAATATAAGCACGAGCCACATCTAACTTAATGCTGGTCTCAAGTGAGACTTCTTCGTACTCCTCGTCAAAACCATCATCGGCATCAAATGCGTTGGTCGCAAAGGTATTATCCTCGCTTGAATCCGCCATTATTGACTTATTGCCCCCCAGAAAACGACGTAACACCCACCATAAACCTGCGAAAAGAGCCAAAAGAGGCAATAACCATAAAAATTTACCCAATCCCTCTGATGACGAAACGGAAGAATCATCCAATGATTTTTCTGAATATTTTGCTTTGCCTATATCACCCGCTACCGAATTCTCGCCTTCCCTAGTGGGTAAATTTTCTGCCCCTGATTCAGCAGGCACAGCGTTAATATTAGATTGTTTTTTAAAAGCATTTAATTGACGCTCTAAGGCAATATTTTCACGCGTATTTTCTGCTAATTCACTACGCGCTTCTTGTAACTTTTGTTGAAAAAACGTATTACTTTCTTTTAGCTTTTGCGTTTTTTCTTCGACCTGTTTTTCGAGGATTTTTTGTTTCTTATCTTGCGCAATTATATCGTTTTCAATATTAGTTTTTTCAGCAGCGATTACTTCCGGGCTAATAAGCTCGACTTTATCTCCGGCGCCAACATTGCTGATATCGTCGTTGGTGTTTTTCTTAGCCGTTAAATTAGCATCTAAATCTGATTTTAACTGAGAGTTTAATTTAATACTTTCTTGTAATTTAGTATCCAAGCTATTTAACTGAATATCACTTTTATGCTTTTCTTGCGTCAACCTTTCTAGTTGTTCTTTTAATTTCTGACGTTCTTGTTCAATTTTACTTAATTTATTTTTAGCTTCTTTCAACTGTTGACGACTATTAAGCAGTTCCTTATTACTAACCGTTTTTACTGCACTTCTCGTATCACGCCTCTTTTTTTCTGTTATGCGTTGTGATGGGTGTGACTGTGATTCTACTTGAGCTGTGTCTGTATTCTCTGAAGATGACGTTTCCTTTTCTTCTACAACAACATCTGCTCTTACTGTAGATTGACCTGCTCCCAGTATTTCTAAATCTTCTCCGCTCAAATCAAACTCTGATAACAATTCACTTGCAGCATTTGAAACAGCTACGCTCTCTTCGCTACTTTGTTCGATATTTTGCTGGCTATCCTGTTGATCACTCAAATATTTTTTTGTGCCACGCTTTAAAATTGATTTGGCTTCTTGATGTGAGATGGGTTGGATATTTTCTTCGCTCGGCAATACAAGACGATAACCGCGTTTTAAACGGTTAATATCATTTTTAATAAATGCACGTGGGTTTCTAAAAAATATCTCAATCATTAACTGTTCTTGGCTTAAAGAACGATCGGGATACTCTTTCGCGATGATGCGTTTAACGCTGTCCGATGACTTTACTCGATAACGCGTATCTGCATAAAGAGAAGAAATACTAAGCAAAGAAGCAATTAATAGAATTAACAACGATCCAGTTTTAACTGGAATAAAACTGTGTAAAAAATTAAAAGAAGTCTGATTTTTTAAATGGGATTTCATCTGTATTATTCGCTATCTATTAAATTTGTGGGGATACTGGGTAGTTTGATCACTACCACGATTGAGAAATACTGAGTAATTTAGACCACACTTCAGGTAGCTGACCACTGTTTTCACTTAATTTCTGAGTAAATTGAGCCACTGCTTCCTTATTTTTGGTACATAAATAAAGCGTGTGTAGCTCATTTAACACATCACTATTATTACCATCCTTCAAATACGTATTTTCTAATAATGCCTGCGCTTTTACAATTTGCCCCGCGGCTATATTAAAACGTGCTTCCGCTAATTGATTATTAAACGCAGGTCGCGTTAACAATCCACTGTTATCATTATCATTTTCTACAGCTTGGCAAGTTTCACTTTTAAAAACAGCACCTAAGAGACGCTGACATGCGAGGTTCTTATCCGTATCATCCGCTAACCATTGTTGAAAATAAATACGATCAGCTTGCGCCATTACTGGGCTCACTAAATTAAACAATCGTTGCCGTAAAGAAAAACCTTTTTTCCCCAAGCTAATAAACAAATCTTGCAGAGCGCCGGGAATATATTCGCTGACCTCATTTTCAAGACCAAATAATAAACGTTGTGTATGCAATTTAAGATTTTCAGGCTCGTGACTAACACGCAACGTTAACGTACGCCAAATCGCTAAAACATCGGCTTCATCATCTATCATTTGATGTTGCGATTGTGTTGAAATAGATTCAGTTGATTTATCAATCAATGGCTTATACCAGTATTTCCCCGATGCTGGCATTATACTGATTATCAAGTGTGTGTATATTTTTATAGAATTTTAGATATGAAACTGGGGAATATTTCATCAACAAAAGAATCCGTCCTATCTTTCGTAAAAGGTCTTACAACATAAAAAAAAGCCTGATTAAATAATCAGGCTTCATTCGTTGTACAGTAAAACTGCTACTACTTTTTAACAGAACAACTATTTAGTCCAAGTAAAGAATAAGGCGGGCACCAACCAATCAACCCCGTTAATAAAGGTACAGCACCCAGTAGATACCAAGGACTAGGCTGAACACCCGTTGTCTTCCATAGATAAGCAGCATAACCAAGTACTGCTGCGCCAATTAAAATTCTTAAGATGCGATCAATTCCACCCACATTTTTCATAATAATTCCTCATTAAATAGTCTAACGTTATTGTGATTCAATCATATGCTATAACTAAATGACAATACAAGTATGTAACCTCGGTTACATAAATAGTATCGCGTATTTAATTTGGTAAAGACTCAACTGCTTTCATTCCGCTTGAAAAACGCTCATGATAATCTTTCGCCAACAAACCATTTAATACAACTTGATATTCTTTTAACGCCTCAGGAAATACAGGCGTAGGTGCCATTACGTGGCTCATCATTAATTCAAACGCCTGATTACATTCATAGGGCTTACAACCCATTAATATTTCATAAAAAATAATACCAAGACTATATAAATCCGATGCTTGCGTACAAGGTTCTCCTGATACCTGTTCTGGGCTCACATAATAAGGCGAGCAATGAATTTCATCTTCTGTAATAAACCCTGTTTGTAGTAATAGAGTCTTAGAAACACCATAATCCGACAATGCAAGAGAACCATCCTCACGAATCATAATGTTTTCGGTTTTAAGATCGCGATGGACTAACCCGGCTTGATGCACGCAATCTAAAGATTCTGCAATTTCTTCAAACCATTCCATGGCATGCGGCATAGGCAACACACCACAACTCTTTAATGACTGGCGCAACGTACCGTGATGCATATATTCCATCACCAAATAAAAAGCATTATCACAGACCCCTCCTTCATAAATCTTGACTAAACCAGTGGATTGGAGACTGCATTGAGTTTCTATATTTTTAATAAAATCTTGAATCAAGTGACTGGGCAGTTGATCCAACACATATTTAAAGCGTTTTATAGCAACTGTGTGTCCAGCATCATTAACAGCACGAAATATAATCGCATCCCTGCCATTATGAATCATCTCTTTAAAACGCCAGCCCGATAATTTTAAGGGGTATTCCTCAAGGTAACGACGCAATTGTAACAAAACATCAAGCTTACCCCTCAAATCAGAAAGCTTTTCCCATAAAATAGCATCAATTCCTGCTAAGTTTGCCCAACGAACAATTGTCTTTTCATGCGTTAGAATTAAGTCATAATCTAATTTTCCCAAATCAAGTTGATTACTCTTGTCGAGAGTAACTGTATGCAATGTTAATTGCGAAAAGTAGAGCTCAAGTAATACCGTTAGCCGCGATAAAATCGTATTGTTATTATTACTCTTATCATTTAGTACATTTGATTTATCTACCCATAGTAAAGAACTAACCATGTTTACACCTAGATGATTGCATTAGAATTCAAAAGGTTTTAATAGCGGATTAAGAGCCTAATCCGTTTTCGGATAGTGTCTTAACAATAAAAGTGTAGGACAAGATCACCCTACTTTTGTAAAAAATAATATATTCGTAGTTATATAATGTTTTTAAGGCTGACATATCACATTCATAAATTGACATTTACACCAGACTCAATATAATGTCGCGCTTCGTGGAATTTTGGTGTAAACACCTATTTCCTCTCCTTGCTACAACCTTTTGTAATAAATGTGTTGTGGCCAACTTGTCCATAAGGAGTCAATATGAGACATTATGAAATCGTTTTTCTGGTACACCCAGACCAAAGCGACCAAGTTCCAACTATGATCGAGCGTTACAAAAAGCTCGTCGAAGATAGCAAAGGCACTATCCACCGTCTTGAAGACTGGGGACGTCGCCCACTCGCTTACCCTATTGTAAAGCTGCATAAAGCACATTACGTGCTAATGAACGTCGAATGTGACGGCAAAACACTAAACGAATTAGAAGATCTATTCCGCTTTAATGATGCGGTCCTTAGAAACCTCACGATTCGCCGTGATGACGCTGATACTGAAGCCTCTCTTTTAAGCAAAGAGAACGAAAAAAAAGCAGCTAAATCTAGAACATCGGTAGGGAGTTAATCATGTCACGCAATTTTCGTCGTCAAAAATTTTGTCGTTTTACCGCAGAAGGCACTAAAGAAATAGATTATAAAGATCTTGATACATTAAAAGCCTACATCACTGAAACCGGTAAAATTGTACCTAGCCGTGTAACTGGAACAAAAGCTAAATACCAACGCCAACTAGCAACTGCTATCAAACGTGCGCGTTTTTTATCTTTGATTCCTTATACGGATCAACATAAATAAGACCTCAGGTCAGTAATCAAATTAGGTAAAAACCATGCAAGTAATTTTAATGGAAAAAATCGACAACCTAGGTTCACTGGGTGAAGTCGTAAATGTAAAATCAGGTTTTGCACGCAACTTTCTAGTACCACAAAAGAAAGCCAAATTAGCGACTAAAACGAATATCGAAGAATTCGAAACCATTCGTGCTGATCTTGAAAAAGTACAAGCAGACGCCGCTGCAGCTGCTCAAGCACGCCTTAAAGATGTTAAAGGTATCGAGCTTACTATCGAAGTAAGAGCAGGTCAGGAAGGCAAATTATTCGGCTCTGTATCAAACCACACCATTATGGAAGCACTTAACGAAAAAGGTGGCAACGTCGAGCTTCGCGAAATTCGCATGCCAGACGGCCCAATTCGTAACCTAGGTGATTTTGAAGTAAGCGTTCACTTACATTCTGATGTCGACACAATAATTAAAGTTTCTGTTGTGCCCGATGCAGATAGTGAGATTGAAGTAATGGAAAAACAGCCTATTGGTACGTTTGTTGATGATGATGACTAATCATTAATAACGATACAATACCCAATAAAAAAGCGGAGCTAATTAGCTCCGCTTTTTTATTGGGTATTTCTTTTTTAGTTATTGTCAGCCCTTAACTAATAGAACACATAATTCCAAAAATAATTTACACGGGTGCTTTTTTATTATAACAAAACGTCTCAAAATCAATTTGAAACAGCTTATAAACTCTTTCAATTAAATTGTCGTTATAATATTCAGAAAATTTTGGAGATGAATCAGTAGCGTGAGAAGACTCTCTTATGTAGTAAGACGAAGCACCTAATTTATCCATCACAAAAGAAAAGTATTTATCAAAGCGCTCAAGCTTGCCTACAAAATGATAATTTATATTATCCTGATAGGTATAATGATATTTGTGTCACAAATAATTATCCATCATTGAAATAGGTTGTTTTTCAATAGCGGATATGAATTGTTCAAACGTTATAGGAACTGTAAAAACACGATTACCATAACCCACCCGCGACGAATTACCCTGAATTTTATTTAAATAGGCTGACAAAACCCTTGTATACGGATTTCTCACAAAATAAAATCAAGAAAATATTCATTGCTTTTAATTCCAGCAAGAACTGACATACAAACTCGTTAAATAATTTAGGGGCTGTCCTAGTTAACTAACCCATTTCCATCTTAACCCATTGATTCAGCTGTTTTAATTGAATCTTTGGATCACTGTTGTTAAATCGCCATTCACACTCCTTTAAAAAGAG
>Ga0209633_10003209_pt1 | contig 15201 bp, 9 predicted proteins | sample Cruoilmetagenom1_FD_187290 | JGI IMG/M metagenome (GOLD analysis project Ga0209633, IMG submission 187290) | Oil polluted marine microbial communities from Coal Oil Point, Santa Barbara, California, USA - Sample 1 (SPAdes) (version 2) | ecosystem: Environmental > Aquatic > Marine > Oil seeps ... | reverse complement strand
GGCCTGGGTCGAGCAGATAGCCACGGGATCACCTATGACTTGACCATCGACCAGGGTGTCACCGACATAGATTTCGAGCTTATAGTTGTGCTCCGGCCTGGTGACGACCTTAACTTCAGTGATCTCGGCGCTCTGCTCAAGCTCCTTGGTGAACCAGCGCGTACCAAGCTGACCATTGTTATTCCAGTAGCTCGTAAGGTCACCGTCAAAGAGATTGTCTTTTTTGAAGACATTGACCGGGACGATGGCATCCACAATGGGCAGCTTTTCTGCGAATGTTGTAAATAGTCCAAGGGAAGGATCGCCATAGAGATTGAATACCGTATAGTTCATCCACAGAGTGGAGCCCTGATAAACGTACAAAGTTTGTTTCATATCATGCAATGCGTGCCCACTATCCATCTCGTCGGTAATGAGGCGCTTTGCATATTCATAAGTCATTCCGGAGTTGCTGTTACTGCCTGCGAACGATGTTTGACCGGGATAGTACCAGGATACGCGGGTCGCCCCTACTGGGCCTATACTCCCATTACCTAGCAAAGAGAAGGACAGGTTAGAGTTGTCCTCCGGATAGGAGTTGTTGCACGACGCCTGAAAGGTGAAGGCGGGGTGGTTGTCATCCAGGGATGGGATATGGGCAAGGTCCATAATGGATGACGCCCCTCTGGACCAGCCATGTGTCCACCAGAATATGGCGCCAAACTGAGAGGCATTCCAGGCGTCGGTTACGTTATCCACTGTTGTTGGGAAGGTTTCAGGAACCGGGATCAGCCCGTAGTCCTCGTCGTACACTCGATGAAATCCCCAGTCTCCTTTGGGTATGATAATCGCATCCTTGATGGCCTCTCCCAAGTGGTAACCTGGTGTCGACGAATCACTGGGTTTCATGGCTAAGAGTACTTTTTTTCGCCAGGCTGCTGCATTCCTCGTTGTTTGCTCGTAAGCGATCATTTTGCTCAGGATGCGGTCAAGCCCGCCGATATCGCCAGGCTGCGGACCTGCTGTGAGAGACAGCCCCTCCGGACACTCGTCTTGCGAAACTGGGTTAGCGCTCAGACTGCTTGAATAGTAAGGTATGCGTCCCACTAACACTTCCCAATATCGATCAATGCCTCCGGATCCGAAATCGTCATCCGCTTCACCATAGAAGCCATCGCCATCAAGATCCCAGTTTCCAGTCAAGTCGGCGAAATAGTAATCCGAAGGCGATTCCCTATATGAGGTTTGATTCTTTCGTGGCCAAAGCATTTTCATCGGCACATCACCCGTCGCGGGATTGGGGTCCCCCAGCAACAAGACGTATTCAATGTTGCGTTGCAGGTAGTTGGCCTGCAGCCAGCTTCTAATATTTTCGGCCGCAACGTCACCGGTCCCGCCACCCCAGGTGTCTTCTGTGATAATTTCTACCTCGAAGCCACGCAGGCGTTTGCTTTGCACGAAATCATCGAGTTTGCTGGCAGCCGATTGAATGGCATTAGTCGTAATGATGATATAGCCGCTCTTTCGCTCATCACTCACTGCGCTGGGAGCGACGGATCTGTACGTGGGTGCTACTTCATCGAAATTGATGGTTATTCTTTTTACTGTCTCCTCGCCAATTGGGTCATCGAAGGATGAGCTCGGTATAGATTCTGTGTCGAACGTCACGACTAGCTGCCCTTGCACCAAATGCAGGAGTTGTTTGGTTAGCGGATTGTACTGGTATGCCGCCACGGCAATTTCCGCCACTCGCCATAGACGTGCTTGGCCCGTATTGATACTGTGGACCAGACTTGTTGGGAATAACGCGTCATTGGTATAGATGTTGTCATCACGATCATTGATAATAACTTTGCCTTCCGGCCATTCCTGAATGACCTGTTGGCCATCCCAGGTTGAAACGGGTGATGTTGGCAAGACATCCCATTGACCCGCTATGTCATCCATTTTGGGATTATTGATCGATGCCGAAACAGTAGCCAAATTAGCATTTGGAGGCAACAGTACCCGAATAATGCGGTACGGTATGGCCGGTTCTCCACTCTGGCTAAGGAATTGAATACCCTCGCCTGTGAATGAGGCATTGCCGTCACCACCCGCGACAACTGAAATCTCTGGCGCTGGGATATCTAGCAAAATTTCATCTGCATGAACCTGTGGATTCAATGCAAACGTGAGAGTCACTAAGAGAAGAACAAGGAATCTGTATTGCATGTTACTAATCTCCATTTTAGTTAATAACACTTCCTAGACTTTCTTTCCAATTAAAGACTGACACTTCCCAACGGCTAGAATATAGCAGAGTACATGAGGTCCACAAGGTAACTAATTTGACCTAAATCAATTAAATCGACGGGTAGTGAAGAAAAGAATCACTTCGTCAATTGAAGTGTGACGTCTTGCATGGTAAGTGTGTTCAAGGTTTGTCATGACTAATTTTTTTTCATCACATATCGTCATCGATAGAATAAGTAGATAAACAGGAGATAGAAAGTAAATTAAGCGCAAGACCCATGCCAAAAAAAATTATCAGCGTAAATACAAAACAATAATAAGTGAGAAAACAAGCATACTAGTACAACCTGAGGAGATTAGTGATCGGTCAATACCAGGGCATTGGGTAAGGTGATTCAGTGGAGTCTAAAGGCTATCAATGCACCTTAAATGCACTCGTTGAATGCGCATCACGATTAATACATGTTTCGCTTTTTTGTTCAAAAAATCAGTGGATATAAAAAAACGTTATCCTCGGTCGTGTTTTAGAATGGTGTTATGTATATTGTTTAGAAATTCTATGTAGATACACGTCATAAATTAACTAACAATAGAACGCTTGCTTCAAACTAGAAGTGCACTGTTGATTTCTAGACTTCAAAGGATGTCTTTGTAGTTTTGTTTTATTGAACCGGCTAGTGTGTCATTTGTTGATCTGAATCAATGCTATCTGTAGATATTGAAAAAAGAGGCGAATCGTCAACTAGTGGGAAGCCAGTATGTACTGGAGTGGAGCTTAACTTTGTTGGGACTTACAATGTCTTTATCCGATATAATTTCATCAGAAGCCCACCATAAAATTTACTAGTGTTATGGTAGGTGTCATGTTTAATTGACGAGAGCCGGATGCAACATAGCAATCTTCGCTACTGTTTAGTTTAGTAGGCCTAACCCCAGTATGAACAGGACGCTTCCCATAGCGGAAGCGCCCCTTCAGTGATTGCTTATGTAGATGGCTGATAATTTCGCACATCGCTAAATAAGTTGTCGGATTAAGGATCGATCCCCCAAACCTGGGCCTCGTGGACCTTAAAATACTTCCTGCTGTTAGTCTGTTTGACCGTGACGTATTTACCTGTCGCTGACGGGGTGATCGGACAGGACTGCCAGTCCAGTCTACCCAGGGCCTGGGTCGAGCAGGTAGTCACGGGATCACCCATGACTTGACCATCGACCAGGGTGTCACCGACATAGATTGCGAGCTGATAATCGTGCTCCGCCCTGGTGGCGATCTTAACTTCAGTGATCTCGGTGCGCTGCTCAAGCTCCTTGGTGAACCAACGCTTATTAATATCGCCACTGTTATGCCAATAGGTGGCGAAGATGCCGTCATCCAGGTTAGCGGCCCCCTGCCCACATTGATCGGTACAGTGACCCCGACTTCGTTAAGGAGATGTGATTGACCATCCGCTGGCTCATAGCGCAGTTCAGGAGCGAGGATAATATCAGAGCTACCCTTGCTCTTGTTGTACCCCACGACTGCTAGGACGTGGGTTCCATTAGCATTATTGGCAAGTGCACCGTCTGGGTCGCCTTCTTGGTTGAAGAGTATTTTAGGATCAAGCGGGAAGCGCTCGAATGAACCCGCTTCATGATCGCCTAACGCCAAGGGTGGTGTATCAGTAGTGCAGCAATTTGCCTTTGCCACCTCGACGGTGTTGATGTAAGCATTAAATTCATCATCATAGTCCATTAATAGCGCGACTGGGACCTTGATATCCTTATTGAGCACGTTAAATAACTTGCGCATATAGATGTTTGTGTAGCTATCTTTCATGTCGGTAAGTTCGGTATTTCGCGCAGGGTCACTGCTAGTGCCGTAACCAATCCGCGTTTCACCCGCCTGCCACTCCGCGGAGCCTGCAGGTAGGTCATTGATATCATACGCTGGGTCATTCCAAGGCTTGTTGCTATTATCATCGGGCGGCGGGGTATCACCTTTCCAGTAGTGCCAGCTATCACCTAGTGCGATGATCTTTTGCTCGTTGCGTTGTTGGTCGAAACTGTCATAATGCGAGCCACCGTCTTCGGTGACGATCCCACCGTTTGTACCATCCACCCGATAGACTTTGCCGCTCACTGCGGGGATATATCCCAAGGTAGGATTTACATTTTCGTAGTCCACCTCAATAACAGCATAGTAATAGGTGCCAGCTAATGTTGATTTTTTTTCATCAACACCCCGATCACATTGCGTATTTATCCGTGGATATATAGGGGTGCCGGCGGTGCCTACCTTGACCTCGAAGAACGAGCTGATGATATTCTGGTTGGCAGCTGTATCATCATCGGCAGTTCCATACTCTGGAATATGCAGGTACAAATTCGAATCGATCGTACGGCGGCTGTACTGATGCTCGTAACCTGAGAATAGCATTGTTGCATAGGGTGCGATCTCTTCGATGTATTCATTGCGATGTAAGTAGTAGGCGTCCATGGCTAATACGTCTTGGAAGTCATAAGGGACGGGTTTGAGGTCTGTGAATTCTGGGTCTTCATCGTCGTGGGCGCAAGTCGCGTACGCAGGCTCGTGCTGAGCGAAGAAAAGAACCGACGTGCCGTTCTTATGCGCTTTGATCCAGTCAAGCTGAGAAGAGCCCAAGACATGTTTGTCGCAGGCCTCAACAGGAAGTATAGGGTCTTATTTGTTGAATCACACGTCTCACTTTTGGCAGCATTGAGTACGGCTTGCAAAGTTGCTTTATTAATACCGTCGTCGTCATTTGAGTTGTTGGCACGGCTATCAGCAGTCACGACGAAGCAAAAACTATCATCTGTACCCGTGAGAATCACTTGACTACTATCTTTCTTTAACAATGCCTTATCGGACTTTAATGAAATACGCTGATCCGCTGAGGTGGTGACTTTGAACCGCTCGCCTCCTGCGACCGTGAACGGTATGCATAGTAACAGGGTAGTGGCGAGGGGACTGGTCGCGACTATAAAACACGTCAACTTGCAGTGAATATAAACATACTGATATTTCCCTATGACCCATTATTGTTGCATCGTTAACAAACGGTAAGTCTAGTCGTTTGTTTGATAAACGTCCTGTTTAAATAAAGACTGACTTCTTCGATATCTTGAACAATAAAGTTATGATTGTTTGAATCCGCCAGTGTCATTAGTTATCAAACTATCTGAAGCTGCAACCCCTTTCCTCCAGAAATGCCCGACAGGCGGCTATGCCTGGTGGGATTGAACCGGATGAACTAGGTTCACCGAAAAGCGTGTGGTGTGGATACTGCTCTTCCCACTGTTCGCCTAATATGTCAAGTGGTTGAGTAAAATCACGCGCTGATGCTGTGCATTCATCCATTAACTCCTCCGAAGTATCCACCTTACCGGAATTTGCGGTGTATCCTTCTGTGTCTACTGAAACAGATAGAGACCATGCAGAGTATATATCAAAGGGAGGATCATCGGGGGGGGAAAAAAAACATCTTGCGTCCCTTAACATTTTGGGCATTGGACGTATCGAGTCATAAGGGCTACCGGCGGGAGGTAGGCGACCTCTAGCCGCCCTGGACCTGGCTTGTCCTGTCCATGTGGGGACACAGGGGCATTGGGTCGCAATATCCGCGCTGAAATTACATTCAGCCGGGGCCGATGCGGCTGGGATGTTTCCGTTCATAACCTGCACCCGGTAGAGTGTGCACAATTGTGACAATGCAGTGGCCATGCCACTGGTGAGTGTGACTGGAAAAGTTGCCAGAGCCTGGTCAGCACCCAGTAAGACGACTGGATCGGAGGGTTGACTGAGGCTCAGCGTTAATGTCACATCGTTTGAAACAGTAAAGTCGAACCCATCCTGGTAATTAACTAATACTCTCATAGGATCGATTATGATGGATTGACCTTCGATGCTAACTTGGTCGTGATTCTCTAACATGAACGGATTCAATTCTGTAATGGGCTGGGTGGAATCTATGAATCCAGTATATGTAACACGGTTAGGATCACCTGTTGCACGTACATGCCATTCACCTGAGCCTGTACAGTCTTGCCATATACGGACAGCCGGTCCGCTTGCCAGATCATAAGTCGGTTCACCACATGCTGTTTGTGCTAATGAAGACGGGCTATAAAATGTGGCTATCGAGGCCAACATTAATAAGACCAACAGATAATGCAGTGAATGGAATAATTGATATGATTTGTTGCTCATAAGTCACCCCCCGCTGGGAACCAAAATGAACCTAGTACAATGGTCATATAAAAAATAAACAGCCAGAAATATTTACTGATTGAAACCTTAACAAATGTCGGATTGCAGAAAATATAAACATACAGACATTTCCCTATGATCCGTTATTGTTGTGAGATAACAATCGGTGTTTCTAAGCGTTTTTTTATAAACTTCCTGTTTGGTTTAAGGCTGTTTTATCCGATATCTTAAATGTATAGCTGCGGTTGTTTTAATCCGCCAGTGTCATTTTTTGACTTGGATCAATTAATTTTGTATATACTGAAAAAAGGAGCGCTTCGTCAATTGGTGGGTTATGGTGTGCAACATCACGGACTTTCAAAGTTTGTTAGAATTTACGATGTCTTTATGAGGTGCCGTCATCAATAACATGATTACAACGATGGATGAACACACAAAAAATTTTCAATTCGGGTTGTTACCATAAGTACTGGCATTAATATGCTTAACGAGAACATTCACGACAAGTATTGATGTGCAATAACATGATGCATTGTCCTGATGGTCAGCAGTTAGTCAGGTTGGTCTATAGCTGGTTGTAAGTGAGTTTCGTGGGAGTAGTTAATTGAGTAGTGTATTTGGAAAATTAGGGGTTTTGACGTCTCAATAGACATTGAGAGACTGGATTATGACATTTTTTGGTCAAATCCCCCTCGGCTGTTGTATCATAGGCGGCTGTTACTAGAATGAAGACAAAAAGTTTATAAAATGCTGGAAATTAACCCTGTCGTACTAAAAATCAAAGACCTGCAAGAGCGCACCCTGGCTCTCAGGGGGTATCTTTGACTATGAAACTAAAAAAGAGCTGTTAACCGAAGTCATTCGAGAGCTGGAGCAACCCGAGGTCTGGAATGATCCGGGGAGGGCACAGAAACTGGGCCAGCAACGCTCCGCCCTGGAAAAAGTGGTTGAGACTATTGAGCAGATGGAGGTTGGCCTGGCAGACACCAGTGAACTACTGCAGATGGCAGCGGAAGAATCTGACGAAGCCACCGTTACCGAGATAGAGACCGATCTGGCCACAATGGAGTCGCGCATCGCCGACCTGGAATTCCAGCGCATGTTCTCGGGTGAGATGGATAATTGTAATGCCTTCCTCGATATTCAGTCCGGCTCGGGTGGTACCGAAGCCCAGGACTGGGCGAATATGATCTTGAGAATGTATTTGCGTTGGGGTGAGCGCCACGGCTACAAGACCGAACTGATCGAAGTGTCTGCGGGCGAAGTGGCGGGTATCAAAAGTGCCACCATTCGCTTTGAGGGCGATTATGCCTTTGGCTGGCTGCGCACCGAAATCGGGGTGCACCGCCTGGTACGTAAATCGCCTTTCGATTCGGGTAACCGTCGCCATACTTCCTTTGCCGCTGTTTTTGTCTCACCCGAGATCGATGATGATATCGATATCGATATCAACCCGGCTGATCTGCGAATCGATGTCTACCGTGCCAGTGGCGCGGGAGGTCAGCATGTCAACAGAACCGAATCGGCGGTGCGCATTACTCACGAGCCATCGGGGATTGTGGTACAGTGTCAGAACGATCGATCACAGCACAAGAACAAGGCCACGGCGATGAAACAACTCAAGGCCAAGCTGTATGAGATGGAAGTACAGAAACGCAATGCCGATCAACAGGCCCTGGAAGAGACCAAGTCGGATATCGGCTGGGGCAGTCAGATCAGGTCATATGTACTGGATCAATCTCGAATCAAGGATCTGCGTACCAGCGTGGAAACAGGTAATACCCAGGCTGTACTGGATGGTGATCTCGATGCCTTTATCGAGGCGAGTTTAAAAAGCGGTGTATAAATCAAAGAAAGAATATTATGAGCGATAATAATAATACTGATCAACAAACACAACAGGATGAAAACAAACTGATTGCCGAGCGGCGCTCCAAGCTGGATGCCATTCGCGAACAGGGCAATGCCTTTCCCAATGATTTCAGGCGTAATGTGCTTGCCGGTGAACTTCAGGCCGAGTATGGCGAGAAAAGCAAGGAAGAACTCGATGAGCTGAATATCCGTGTCAGCATCGCCGGGCGTATGATGTTGAAGCGTGTCATGGGTAAGGCCAGTTTTGCTACGGTGCAGGATATGTCGGGCAGAATACAGTTTTATGTTGTGCGTGATGACCTGCCCGAAGGCGTGTACAACCAGCAGTTCAAAAAATGGGATATTGGTGACATCATTGGTGGCGAAGGTGTGCTGATGAAAACCAATAAAGGTGAATTATCTATCAAGCTGGATGATGTTCGTCTATTGACCAAGGCCCTGCGCCCTTTGCCGGAAAAATTTAAAGGCCTGACGGATACCGAGGCACGTTATCGTCAGCGCTACATTGATCTGATCATGAATGATGTGACACGTAAAACCTTTAATACTCGAAATAAAATTATTACCTATATCCGTAATTTTCTAAACGATAGGAATTTCATGGAAGTCGAGACACCGATGATGCAGGTAATACCGGGTGGTGCGACGGCCAGACCTTTTACTACCTTCCATAATGCCCTGGATATGGATCTGTTCTTACGTATCGCTCCTGAGCTTTATTTAAAGCGTCTGGTCGTCGGCGGTTTCGAGCGTGTCTATGAGATTAATCGTAACTTCCGTAATGAAGGGCTCTCCACTCGCCATAACCCGGAATTCACCATGATCGAGTTTTATGAGGCCTATGCCGATTATCGCGACCTGATGAACCTGACCGAAGACATGTTACGCGGCATCGCAGAAGATGTGATAGGTTCCACGACGATACATTACCAGGGAGACGAATATGATTTCGCCAAACCCTTTGCACGTATGACCGTAGTGGAATCGATCCTGCATTTTAATGAGTCGATCAGCACCAATATGCTGCAGGATCTTGATAGTGCGCGTGCACTTGCCAAAGAGTTGGGTATCCCCTTAAAAGACAGTTATGGACTGGGTAAGGTCCAGATTGAAATTTTTGAAAAAACCGTTGAGCATCGCCTGAAGGATCCGACATTTATTACTGCTTATCCTACCGAAGTATCTCCACTGGCCAGGCGAAATGACGATGATCCGTTTGTTACCGACCGTTTTGAGTTTTTTGTGGGTGGCCGTGAAGTTGCCAATGGCTTTTCAGAGTTAAACGACGCTGAAGATCAGGCCGAACGTTTTCTTCAACAAGTCGCTGAAAAAGATGCCGGTGATGATGAGGCTATGCATTTCGATGCCGATTATATTTGTGCGCTTGAACATGGCATGCCTCCCACAGCAGGTGAAGGTATCGGCATCGATCGTCTGGTGATGTTATTTACAGATTCAGCTTCTATTCGAGATGTCCTGTTATTTCCGCATATGCGTCCCGAGTAGTGATGATGGGGTGCACGTCGCCCCGATGTCAGCCTGTCATTGAATGCCCTGAGTCATTTCTGCCGCTGTCGTTATTGTAGTTTATATTTGCAATTTTTGGATATCAGACTACGCTTTAATAAGTCGGTGTAAGGTCAATCTGACTGTTACTGCCGTTATCATTTAGTTCCCGAAAAATAATAGAAATCCATACAGGATTAATCAAGATGGAATACTTCCCATGTCATATCTTGTATCAATCAACCCTACATAATTGACGTGTCTAACCTGAAGATCAACTTGATAAACCAGTCAATAACAATAGCCCAACAGGTTGGAATATATGAATAATGGGCGTGTGATGATCGTCGAAGATGAGCCCATGGTTGCCGAGGCCATCGAAATTAATCTTGAATCCTTTGGCTATGAGGTGGTGGCCAAGGCGGCAGCGGCCGAGGAGGCTATTGATTTAGCGCAATCAAAAAAACCAGATGTCATTTTAATGGATATCATGCTGTCAGGTGATATGGATGGTATTGTTGCTGCGCAAAAGATACAGGATGCTCAAGGGATCCCCATTGTTTTTCTGACCGCTTATGATGATGAACAGACATTGTCAAGGGCGAGTATCACTGAACCTTTCGGTTATATATTGAAACCATTTTCTCCGCGTGAATTGAATGCGATTATCGCCATGGCATTGTATAAGTCGCGTTCCGAGAAAAAATTACTCGAGGCAAACTGTTCCAGTGACGTTTTTGCCAATCTCTCGGATGCTGTTGTCGGTCTTGATAGAAATAGTCATATATTATTGCTCAATCAGTCCGCTGTAAAATTACTTTGCATTGACGAGAAGACTGCCATCAACCAGCCATGGGATAAATTGATTGTTTGCGCCAGGCCGGAAGAGCAGTCTCGTTTGAAAGAAATAGTCGATAATGTTGATATTTATGCGCTGAATAAACGCTTGCTGTCCACCTCGCTATTGTCAAGCCAGAAGTCTGTTTTATCAGTTGATGTTAGTGTATGTCCGGTGCATGAGAAAAACAGTCTACTGACTACGGTGATAGTTCTTCGTGATATCACTGAGCGTAAAAAGACAGAGCAGAAACTAAAACAATACCATGAACACCTGGAAGAACTGGTTGAAGAAAGGACTCAGGAGCTTCACTATATTAATCAGGAGTTGGATGCCTATAATTATTCGGTATCGCATGATCTGCGTTCACCTCTGCGCGCCATCGACGGTTTCAGTGCGCTGCTCAAAGAAGACTATGGCGATATATTGGACGAAACGGCGAATAATTATCTAAACCGAATCAGTGCTGCCAGTCATCGAATGGAGCAACTGATTGATGATCTGTTAATGCTGTCACGCATTAGTATGGAAAATATTGTTTGCGACAATATTAATTTGACACATTTGGTGACAGCTATCTCAGACTCACTGAAAGAAAGAAACCCTGAACGTTCCTTCAACATGGAAATCCAGGAAAAAATGTTCGTCAATGCCGATATTCGGCTGTTGCGCATATTACTGGAAAACCTGATTGACAATGCAGTCAAATTTTCTTCTATGAATAAAATTGCCAAAATAGAAGTGGGCGAGATGAACGAAAATGGTGAACAGCGGTTTTTTGTTCATGACAATGGTGTCGGGTTTGATATGCAGTATGTCGATAAAATGTTTCGAGTCTTTCAACGTTTGCACACTAATAAACAATTTGAGGGTAGTGGTGTTGGCTTGGCACTCTGTCAACGTATTGTCAACAAGCATCATGGCGAGATCTGGGCGGAAAGTGAAGCGGGAAAAGGTACCTGGTTGTTTTTTACGTTGCATGAACGTAGCTGTGACAAGAAGCAAGCCTGAAACTCGATTATTTTTTTTGGGGTTGAAGAGTCCCGATTAACGGCTAGACTTTATTCAGGAAAACGGTCGTTTTCCTGGATGTATCAATCACTCACATCATCTGCCAGGCCATGATAGTGTTATATTTGTCCTGACTTTTCTTTTCGATAATTCCCGGATTACGGTTTTTTATTCCAGTCATTTATTGAGTAAGATAATCAGGGATATTTATCATGGCCGGCAGAACAACTATTGGGGAGGTTTCAACGATGATCAAGCAGATATTCGTCGTCACTTTACTCACTTTGTTTACCATGCCCGTGCAGGCTAGCCAGGAGGATATGCAGAGCAACAGTCGCTTTAAAAATCTGGATAAGGATAACAATGGTTACATCAGCCAGTATGAGGCCAGGGATAAGCATCGGGTTTTCTATTATTATCCCAAGGCCGACAAGAACAGTGATGGTCATTTGGATGAATCTGAATTCAGTGCCTTTGAAATTGAAATCCCTGATTTTGGTTCTCAGTAATGGAGGGAGTTAACGGCTATTCGGTCTGGTAGCGATTGTCGCCTATCAGGCCGGCTGGCCAGATAGGGCCTGGTATTCAGGATTCAGGTTGTGTCTTGCAGTTGCTGAGTTTGAGTTCGGGTGGTTCCATCGAAAATAGGAACGGGGATGTTTTACGCAAGGCAGATAACCCAAGGATCTGGCGAGTCTTGCCAGGAAAGACGGCGGCTTCAATATTACGTAACCAGCAATCACCGCCAATATTGATGGCATTTAATAAATACACTTCGACACGCATTTTTTCACCATTAGCAAGGGTACCAATGAGGTCTTTAACATAATGGGCAGCGCCGTTCTTCTTCAGAACCTCAAGGGTATGTTCATTAATCGTACTATAGCCGGACCCGGTATCGACCATCATATTAACGCTACCCAGCCCCTGGATTTCACCTTTCACATAATAGGTCGATGCGCCCATATTCATCATCTCGACACGGGTAAATGAAGTCGGTGCTGACAGCGTAATTTGGCTTACGCCCGTGAACATAACGGCAAGACATGTGAGAAAATATTTCATTCAATTGACACTTTATTTTTATGGTAAAAAACGTAATCCCTGTACTAAGGATGATGCACTGATCGAGTCAGTTTGACAACGATTCAGACTATTTATCGACCTGAATGGCTGCGATCTTGAATGGCTTTCTGAAGCAGTGGATGAATAAAGCGATGTATGTCAGAAAATACTTAAACTTATCTAACTAGAGTTGATAAATAATTAACGCCATCAGCCGGGATGGAGAATGGCAGCAGTGCTCAATAGCTGTTGTGTTAGTAGGAGAGCATGGACCTGACTTCCTGCAGTTTAGTTTGGTTGTCCTCATCCTCGAATAGATTGATGTTTGGGTCGATTCCCAGCCGTCTGAAGGCTGGAATCTGTTCCCAATCAGTTTGATTGAAGCGAGCGGGTGTATCGATATAGCTATATAAATTGGCGACAATAACGATATCCACGTAATCAGCCTTGCCTTCAGGGTCATAATCCAGATTCTCGTGCAAAGAGGCGACATCAATCAGGCTCTGTGGGAACTGCCAGTCCTGAAGAATTTTCTCACCGATTTGGGTATGTAATTTCTGGATCACGTTGACGATTAAAGCAGGGTCCGTGCGCAGCTCAGGGCTTCCTTCAGCATAAACAATGATGGGCAGGGTGCCAATATCATGAATCAAACCTGCCAGTAAAGCCTGGTCTTTAGGTATGTTGACGGTTTCGGCAATGACAAAACAGATAGCCGCTACCCTGGTTGAATGTTCCCAGGCGCTACGCATTTGTTTATTGAGTGCAGCCGTCGTTGCCTGAAACATTTGTTGCATGACCAGGTTGCTCACCATATTCCGTACTTGAATATGACCCAGGCGAGTCACAGCAGACTGGAGGTTTTCGATAGTCTGTCGTGTACGATACAAAGGACTGTTACAGAGCTGCAGCAGTCGTGCGGAAAGTGCTGCGTCCATGCTGATAATTCTGGTAATTTCACTGGAGCTTGCATTGTCACTTTCTACGGCATCCCGCACCTTCAGGGCAACTTCCGGCAGGGTGGGTAGAATAAGTCTGTTCTGGTTTAGATCATCCAGTAAACCTTCGAGTATGCGTTCTTCAGTATCCACTTATTACTCCGCTAAATCGGTTTAGTCATTCCTCCTTGTCGTTTTCTTCTTCAACAGGGTAGGGCAAGTCCAGAAACTCCAGTGTCGGCCCGGATGAATCCCCCAGATGTATTGTGTCTTCCATAACACTGCTGATCTCTATAACGGCCAGAACATCAAATCCTCCAGCGGGCGCGGGACTGGCATTGACAATTTTTCCGGTTCCCTGGCCACTTTTGGATGAGGCGGAAAACAGTGCAGCGCCTTCCTCGGGTCTTTGTTCGCAGTCGATATGGGCGAGATACATGCGTCGCTTGAGCTTACCCAGGTATTGCATGCGGGCAACGATCTCCTGTCCGGTGTAACAGCCTTTTTTGAAACTGACACCATCGATGAAGTGCATGTTAACCATTTGCGGCACAAAGGCATCCACCGTACCTTTGGTGATAATGGGTAAGCCATTTTGTATCGTCAGCCAGGACCATACTTCAGCCCCGACCGGGGCCGCATTGACATTGAGGGCCGTCCACAGTTTTTTCATTTCTTCCAGTGAACCAAGAATTTCAAAGCGGGGATTCTTGCCAGGCAGACGGATGATGGTCAGGGAGCCGACCTGTAACGTGTCGAAATCATTTTTGGGTACGACTTTGAGATGATCAACCAGGGTTTTTTCTGCATGGGGTCCACTGTAACCGACATGTATTTGCGCATCACTGCTGTCTTCCATGACGACTTTGGACATGAGCACAAACATCCTCAGGCGTTTAATCGTTTCCTCGATCAAGGGCCTGGGCAGGCGCAGATAAAAGCGGTCATGCCGTTTAAAAACCAGGAAATTGGAAAGCAGGCGTCCCTTGGGGCTGCAATAACCACTGATCTGCGCATGTTCATTATCGACCTGTTTTATATCATTGGTGAATTGTCCCTGCAAAAACTGTTCAGCATCCTCACCCTGGATGGATATAAGCCCCGTATGCGAGAGGTCGGTGAGGATGTCGCCATGGCTGGCCAGTCTCAGTTCACGTACCGGATTACCGAAATGCAGCAGAGAATTATTTTCCATCTCAGCGCCACTATTGATAAGAAACTCTGTCCAGTCTTGCTTCATAAAACATGCTCTTCTAGTTTAAAGGTTGCAAATAGCCGACACCCTGTCAGTTTTGTTGAATACAGGAGCCATGAATGACCGCAAATTAAAAGAATGACTTGCGTTAATTTATAAGTATACTAACTTATAGTCTAATGAAGAACCTATAAAGGGTGGGGATGCTAGAAAAAAAGGCACGGCCGGTATTTCTTAATTTGTTGCAAATCAGGTTACCACCCACGGCTATTGCTTCTATCCTGCATCGTGTGGCCGGTGTCCTCCTTATCGTGTCCCTGCCATTCCTTATTTACCTGTTTGACCTCTCATTACG
>Ga0209633_10003208_pt1 | contig 15201 bp, 13 predicted proteins | sample Cruoilmetagenom1_FD_187290 | JGI IMG/M metagenome (GOLD analysis project Ga0209633, IMG submission 187290) | Oil polluted marine microbial communities from Coal Oil Point, Santa Barbara, California, USA - Sample 1 (SPAdes) (version 2) | ecosystem: Environmental > Aquatic > Marine > Oil seeps ... | reverse complement strand
TTATACCAATCAGCAGCGGCTTGTCTGAAAGGGAGCATGCCCTGATATGATGGGTAGCGGTGGTTTTCGGGATCGTCAGCTGCGTCTTTCAACGCGTCTATGATATTTGATGGTGTGGGTATATCGGGATCGCCCACTCCGAGATCTATGACGTCAACACCTTTTTTCAGCAGCGCGTTCTTTTTGGCGTCTATCTCGGCAAATAAATATGGCGGTAAGTCTTCAATCCTCTTTGACCATTTGATATCCATTTAATGTTCTCCTTGAATTAATTCCCCCGGATCGTGCTTCGCACTCCCGCCCGTCCCCATTTTCTAATTTTATCCTACTCTCGCTTATGAACGACATTCACTCGCGGTCCCCATAGCATCACTGTGGGGCACTCGCCTCTGTCCCCAATCACCCCCAGACTTCTGGTTGCGGGAGTTTTTATCATAACTAAAGTATGCTGCCGGAGCAAGACGTATATCAATATTTACTAGTGCTTATAGTACTAGAATACGATTACAGATGCCATATATATCTACGTTTATACCATTAATTTACAAGACGTTGTCATTGCGAAAATATGCATCGCTAATTCTCTTGTAGGCAAGATCGCTTACTTCCTTTCTTGAGCTCTCTGGGGTTATCTCTATTGTCTCGAGCTCTTCCAATTCGACTGTAATCGATTTTAGCTCTAACATCCTAAAAAAATGATCGAAGAACCCTATACCTCCGTAAAAATAAACCATGTGTTTGTTCGATGTTGTAATATCTTCACCGTTTATTTTTTTATACCTTATACATATAGGCTGAATGTTAACATTACTCTCGATAGCAGAGATTAAAAAAGGGGTCCTGAATTTTAAAATCTTCTCTCCGTCAGAAGTAGTCGCTTCGGGAAATAGCACCATATCAAACCCGATGTTGAGAATATCTTTTATATTTTCAATATCTTTAAGGAGACTCGCCCTGTTTCTCCTCTCTACGAACACTCCTCCGGAGTACTTGGTAACAGCGCCCAATGGAAACACATTCTTAAGCTCTGAGTTTGCGATAAACACAGAGGACACTATGGAATAGATCACCTGTATATCAATATAGGAAAGATGGTTCGATACGATTAAATAGTTTTCATTGCTATTAAGCAGCTTATTCAAATTCTTCGTATCGACATGCACTCCCCAAACAATAAGAGCAAGTTGTGAGTAAAAAGGTGCGATTTTTGAAAAATAATGAAGCTTCTTTCTTTTATCCCTTATTATTAAATCCACAAAAGAAGAGACCATAAGAAAGGTGATAACAAGTAAGAAAGTGATAAATGCTTTTGTATATTTTCTGATAAATGTCATAGAATATTACGTCCGGTATAAACTTGAAGTTGGAATAGTTTATTTCCCCGCTGGCATCGCGCATCCTAATTTTATCCTACTCTCGCTAACGTACTACGTTCACTTGCGGCCCCCAGCCTCTGTCCTCTTGATTTTATACCCCCCCCGATCGCCTCTGTCCCCATCGAGACAGTCTGATATAATTTACTTTAGTTGGAATAAATAAAAAGACCAGATATCCAGAAATAATTAAGATGAACAAATTAAGTGAGATTATAAAATCAAGGATAAGAGGTTCAGGCCCCATAACATTTGAGGACTTCATGGACCTTGCCCTCTATCATGAAGAGTACGGGTATTACACTTCAGGGAATGTGAGTATTGGCCGAGAGGGCGATTTCTATACAAGTCCTTACGTTCATACTGCATTCGGAGAGGTCGTATCGAAGTTCATAACAAAAGGTCTATCTTTTATAAACGCCCCAGTTCCGATGATTATTGAAGTAGGCGCCGGCAAGGGCACTCTTGCACGGGACATACTCGATACAATAAAGAGAGAAAGTTCAGAGATATATGGTAAATTAATATATACATTCATAGAAAAGAGTCCCGTGCTTATTAAGCAAGCCCGTGCAGTACTAGAATGGCACTTAGATAAGATCCGTTTTATCGGTGATATTTCTGAAATTGGGAATAATAGCGCTGAGGCTGTGGTAATATCAAACGAACTTTTTGACGCTATACCTTTTCATAGGGCAATAGTAGAAAACGGCGGACATCGTGAGATTTATGTATCACTTAAGGATAATAATTTTATCGAGATTACTGGTGAACTGAGCACGGATGAGCTTAAAAAATATATAGATAAGTATGAATTAGGGCTTTTGGAAGGACAACAGATTGAAATTAATACTCTGGCAGGCCAAGCTCTTAAAGACATAGCCGGCATTATGAAAAAGGGTTTTCTGCTAACGATAGATTATGGCTACACGGCTCCTGAGCTTTTCAGCCCATCAAGAATGAACGGTACATATAAATGTATGAAGGGTCATAGCATTAACGAAAAACCATATACGGATATAGGCGAGCAGGATATTACGGCACATGTGGATTTCAGTAACCTGATAAGTGAGGGAGAAGCGGTAGGATTAAATAAACTTGTATACACTACGCAGGGACAGTTTCTTTTAGACTGGGGTATTCTGAAAGTGCTTGAGAATACGTCTCAAGTCGGCAAGGAACCTTCAGAGAAAAAAATAGCGGCTGTAAAGAACCTCTTTCTACCGGGCTCTATGGGTAATAGTTTCAAAGCGCTGATGCAAGTTAAGAACCTTGGAGACAAACTTTCGGAATTCTATCCCGAATCACCTTTCAAAATCAGTTTTGATGTAGTATGAGCCGTTAAGTTTCGGGAGAGCTACAAGCTAGTACGGATTATTGATATGTGGTAGTTTATCTAACAAATGAGCATGAACTTACTACCTAACGAGGATACGATAGCGGCAATCGCCACTGCTCAGGGCGAGGGCGGGATAGCTGTAATACGCATGAGCGGCCCGCAAGCACCTGATATCATTAACAAATTACTCCATAACGGCACAGGGATCGACTCGAATAAGATGGATTCCCACCACCTATACCACGGCTTTATCAAAAACCCGGACACGGGAAAGGCAGTTGATGAAGTACTATGCGTGCTAATGAGGGCCCCGAATTCGTATACGGGTGAGAACATTGCGGAAATTCACTCACACGGAGGCTATCTGGTACCGAAAAAGATACTGGAGCTATTATTTAAGCATGGAGCGAGGCCCGCAGACCCAGGGGAGTTTTCCTTAAGAGCATTTTTAAACGGGAAAATCGACCTGGCTCAGGCTGAAGCTGTATCCGACGTTATTAACGCCCAGACTGAAGAGGGCCTAAAGCAGGCCGAGATGCAGCTGGAAGGTGTCCTATCCGAGAAAATCAACACCTATAAGGATATTATGCTTGACCTACTGGCAGAAATTGAGTCTCAGGTTGACTTTCCCGAAGAAGATATTGATCCGTTAGTAAAAAAAGACATTGTATCTAGAACTGAGGGATTAATCTCTGAAATAGGAAAGCTTTTGGCAACATACGAGGAAGGCAGGATATTAAAATACGGAGTGATGACAACAATCTTAGGAAAACCCAATGTCGGGAAATCTAGCCTATTAAATAGCCTACTAATGAGGGAGAGAGCAATTGTCAGCAAACATCCGGGGACAACGCGAGACTTCATAGAGGAGAGTATAGATATCAGAGGTATCCCGTTGAAGCTGATTGACACGGCAGGAATTAGAGCGGCAACGGACCATGTGGAGAAAGCAGGGATTGAGCTTGCAAAGAAGAAGGCGAGTGAGGGTGAGCTGCTGATAGCGGTTATTGACGGCAGTGCGGAGCTAGATCAGGATGATATAGAGGTTCTGAGCGAAATAAAAGATAAGAACGCAGTCTTAGTCATCAATAAATCAGATTTAGGACTTAACGTTAGCGACAAAGAGCTTGCGAAGTATATACAGAGCGACAGACTAGCCCGAACTTCAGCAAAGAAGAATACCGGCATTGACGAGCTTAAAGATATAATACTAGATTCTCTAATAAACCGCGAGAACCACTCAAAAGAGGGTGAGATTATCCTTACAGAGCTAAGACACAAAAGCGCTCTTGAAACTTCTGCTGAAAGCCTAAAGACTTTTCTGAAAACATTTCAAATCGGAGAATCCCCCGAATTTTCGGCCCTCGATCTGAGAGTTGCCCTAAATTCCCTGGGAGAGATAACCGGGGAAGTTACAACAGAGGACGTACTAGGCAGAATATTCAGCAAATTCTGCGTAGGGAAATAACCCCATTCACATGTTTCACGTGAAACATCCACACCTGTGGATAGATTTTTCCACATTTATTAAGACTATGTTAAGGTGTATTTGCCAATAATTTCAGAGGGTTAGGGATTTATTATAAAATGTTTGTGATATTTTATCCACAATCCTTCCACTTTTTTATTTTTTCTTTAATTACAGGGGGTTGGCATAAATGATTATATTTATGTGGAGCTAAAAGAGTTATATCCACCCTAATTCCTGTAATAATTCTTTCTGAATCATCGTATAAACCGGATTATTCAAAGGAATCATTTGATTATTAATCTGTGTAATAGGAACTGATCCCATAAGAGAGTTCGTGAAAAATGCGAATTCCGAGCTTAAAAGCCCTTCTAAAGAGAACCCACCCTCTTCTATCTCAATACCGAGCTTGTCTTTTATATCAAGCAATATCTCCCTTGTGGTCCCCGGAAGAAGCCCACAATCGACAGATGGTGTGTAGAGCGTCCCTGTTTTATACCAGAATATATTACCGGCACCACCTTCGGTGATATTTCCCTTCTCGTTAAGAAATAAGACCTCATCATAACCCTTGCTCAGAGCTTCACGCCTTGCAATGATATTCTCAAGGTAATTGAAAGACTTAATTTTGAGTATAGGCGAGCTTGAATTTTTAGTAAACGAGCAGACGCCCGCTTTTATGGAATCTTTTGGCTTCGGGTATTCCATTGCAAGTATAAGCACTTGCGATCCTTGAGAACTTTCATAAAAAGGATTACTTCCTTCAGACAATACACAGAGCTTAATATATAGATCCGCTATACCCGAATCTCCTACAGCCTGATCAATTAAATCCTTTATATAGCTCTCATCAGGCATTTTCAATTGTAAAAGATCTGTCCCCTCATTTAGCCTCTTTAAATGCTTATCGAAATGTACCGGGGGTCCTGAATTGTAACGAAAGGTCTCAAAAACTCCCTCGCCGTAAAAAAGTGATCGGAGCGGGAGCTCGTTATTTACCTTCTTTCCGCTTAAATATAATTGATCTGACACCTTTTTGCCCTCTTTGTGTGCTGAAATACCTTATTCTACAATTCCTAATGCTTTTTTAATAGCGTATGATTTAAGAAGCGTCTCTTCATACTCTTTCTGGGGGTCCGAATCCCACACTATGCCTCCACCTACCCAAAATGTAGCCTTGCCAGCCTTTGTTACCACAAGCCTTATCCCGACACTCAGCACGAAATCACCGTCTGGATAGAATATTCCTAGCGCCCCGCAGTAAGGCCCTCTCAGGTGCGGCTCTAGCTCGTCTATTATCTCAAGTGTCCTCTTTTTTGGCGCTCCTGTGACAGAGCCTGGTGGATACACATTCCCTACAATCTCGGCTAACCTGTTGTCTTTATTAATATTCCCTTCTATTTCTGAGACCATTTGATGAAGAGTAGAGTAACTCTCAATCTGAAACAAATTGTTTACTTTTACAGAACCGTGCTCACATATTCGACCAAGATCGTTACGCATTAGATCGACTATCATCAGGTTTTCCGCCCTCTCCTTGTCGCTACTCACAAGCTCAGCCCGTTTTACTGTATCCTGCTCTTCGGACTGTCCTCTCCTCCGTGTTCCTTTTATTGGCCTTGTGAGGAGTTTTCTACCGCTTTTTCTGAGATATAACTCCATAGAGCCGCTAATGATCTGGAAATCACCAAAGTCCATATAGGAACCAAATGGCACAGGTTGAGCTTCGTAGAGTCTGAGGAAATAGTCCAGGGGAGATTGATTAAACTGTGCTGTATAACGCTGAGATAGATTTGCCTGGTAGATATCGCCCGCCTCTATATAGCGCTTTGCCCGCCTCACCATATTCTTGTAAGCTTCTTCATCCATATTTGAGAATAACTCGCTTACCTGAGCTGTACTCTGATTAATTGTTCTTTGTTTTAAGTCACTTACGTCATATTTTAGCTGTGCGATATCACCCACTCTCTTGTCTTCTAGCTTATAAATATTTAATAGTATGTCAGGTAAGATTTCTCCGTCTTTTTTATGTTTAGGAATAAACCCGGAATCGGTATATTTTGAGTATTCGTATCCGATATAGCCTGCTGCCGCATATCCCTGCGCTAAATAGCCCTCTAGTATATATAGCGGATCGCGTTTTGTGCTTGTAGTTTTGCCTTCTTTAACAACTGTCGTCACACCGTCCTGGAAAGAGAGAGTTGCCAGCGGGGAATCGAACAAGAGATATCTGTCCTTTTGACCAGGATCAGCCAGCCAGCCGTTTCCCGAGTCTAAAAAGATGGATGGATTGAAAGATAATTTATCCATATAAAATTATCTTAACCCCAATACTGGTATTTACAAGAACAATAGGTTGCTTGATTGAAGGGGATTGCCGCAGTCGCTTTGCTCCTTCGCAATGACGGATAGTGGATTCCTGATAAAGACGTTCAGAAATGGCAAGTCTCAGGCTTGGGTGCGTTATTGAGAGAGATTGCCTCGCACCGCTCGCAATAACGGCTTATTTATTATTCATTGTCTTCGGCTTCGACGGATTCTCTGAGAATCATTGAGATATCTTTAATCTCGAAATCATCTCTGCCAGCATGCTTTGCAGCGTCCTCAAACATAGTATCGCAAAAATAGCACGCCACTGCAAGAGTATCGGGGTTTTTATCCGCTATCTCTTCAAAGCGGTTCCAGTTTACCCTCGGGGCCTCTTCTTCCATCCAGATCTTTCCGCCTCCGGCGCCGCAGCAGAAGCTCCTTTCCCTTTTCCTGTCAAGCTCGACGAGCTTTAGCCCGGGTATAGCCTGAAGCACCTCGCGGGGTGCGTCAAACACCCTGTTGTAACGACCCAGATAGCATGGGTCATGGTAAGCCACTTCCTGGTTTACCTCACCCTTTGGCGTGAGTCTTCCCTGCTTTACTAGCTCACTTAAAAGTTCTGTATGGTTAATGACCTCGAAATCGCCTCCAAACTGAGGGTATTCGTTTTTTATGGTATTAAAGCAGTGCGGACAGTTAGCTATGACCTTCTTTACATTTACTTCTTTCATACTCTCGATATTTTCCATTGCTAGCATTTGATATAGAGCTTCTTCCCCCAACCTTCTAGCGGGGTCTCCGGTACATTTTTCCTTAGGACCGAGTACCGCGAATTTTACTCCCGCTTTTTGAAGGAGAGCAATTACCGACTCTGCAATCTTCTGTCCCCTCGGGTCATAACCGCCGTAACACCCCATCCAGTATACGAAATCGAACTCACTCGCATCCTCAACGCCGTCTTCACCTAGTACATTGATACCGTCTACATTTGCAAGCCATTTAGCTCGGTCGCCCTCGTTGAATCCCCACGGGTTACCATGAGTTTGCAGGGCTTGGAGCGTTTTCATGGCAGAACCTGTAATTCTGCCCTCTAGTGTGAGATAACGACGCATCTCCATGATTTTGCCCATCTGATCAATAAATAGGGGGCACTGCTCAACGCAGGCATTACAGCTGGTGCATGCCCAAAGCTCGTCTTCTGTTACCCATTCGGGTCCTGGAATGATGCCGTCTCCGCTTACAGTTCCGCCGTTTAGAAGCTCTTTCCCCTCTGTCGAAGCGTAGTGTCTTATCTTTACAACTATTTCCCTTGGCGAAAGGGGTTTCTCAGTGTGCCACGCCGGGCAGTTGTCGGTACATCTGCCGCATTCCGTGCACGTATAGGCATCTAATATGTCTTTCCATGTAAAATCCTCGAGCGTTCCTGCTCCGAAGTGGTCTATGTCATCGGGAATATCTTCAAAATCTATAGGGTTTAAAGCTCCTCTGGGTTTTAAGTCCTGGAAGAAAACGTTAGGGATAGCGGTGAAAACATGACTGTGTTTTGAGTAAGGAAGGTAGTTCAAAAATCCGAGTACTATAAGTACATGGAACCACCAGAAAAATTCCCCAGAGTAAGCAAGCCCCGAACCACTCATCCCGGAGTAGAAGATAGATGCAAATGCGCTAGATACCGGCATCCAGCCTGAAGTCTCTCCAGCCATAGCCAATTGAGCGCCTGAAAATCCGAATGCTGTGATCATGAGGCCGAAGATAAGCCCCAGAATAACTACCGCGTCAAGCCCGTTCACTTCCCTTCTCTTAGAAATCGTAGTTCTGTTTATTATGCCCATAACAATTGCGACAAGTACCAGGAACTGCACTATATCCAGTATGAATTCGTAAAAATGATGCGCGGAGCCCGGAATGAGCCTGAACCCCGGGAACACTCCCCCAACCAATAACTCTATTGTCCCGATGGTAATAATAATGAAACCCCAGAAGATCATAAAATGCGCAATACCTGCAAATGTGTAATTCTTTACAAGTCTCTTCTGACCGAACACGTAAATGAGAACGAGCTTTATTCTCTCGGGAATATTGTCGAACCTCATCTCGTACTTACCTATGCGGAGAATCTTTATAAGATTCCAAATGTTGTAAGCGAAAAACACAAATGCCGCTACAATCAGTATCGCCACAATAATAGGTTTCATGTTAATGCCTCCATTGTGTAAGCCGTGCCAGTCTGTGGGGGTTAGTCTTCCGGACGCCCATACTATCTTAAAAAAAAGAGCAAACTTAGTCAAGCTAAATCGTCCAGATAACAGTATTTTACCGGATATTTAGCAAAGGAGCTAACAGTAGCGGGTTATACGGAATAAGTAAATATATGAGAAAAAACCACTAGGGATCCAAAAACAATTAATTCATTGCGACATATATGGATTTTACAGTAGACTCTTTATTTACTATGGTATCACCGAACTTACGCGCTTCTTCTTTTGTTCCGAAATGACCCACTCTTACCCTGTACCATGTGCCCTTGCCGGGTATATCGGTCTTTTGAACGTATGCAGGATAGCTCTTTGACTTGAGCGTAGTCTCCATCTCCTTTGCGAAGCGCGCTTGTGGAAATGAGGCAATCTGCACGGTATAGCCCCCTTCTTTAGTAGATGCGGTACTAATGTTGCTAGCGATATTAGCATCAGCATAAACAGGAGAGTTGGCTGTTTTTGATTTAGCACTTACTGTAGGCTTAGAGATAATCTTGGGCTTCTGAGGAGAAACTTTTTTCCGGGTTGTGTTGGTAACTACTGTTGCGCTCTCAAGCGTCTCAACGTATACAAAAGAGCTGGTTTTCTTTTTTGTCTTATTGCTATTGCTTGTTTTTGTAGCAGTTTGAATCGGCTTCTTATCGAACCTTTCGGCGACCATGGAATCAATATTCCTTTTTACTTTTTGATTCCTTAGGTTGTCGTAGTGTATATAGACTTTTTCTACGTAATTTATGGTCTCGGGATATGGAGGGATCTTGTAGCCGTACTTAATAACAGCGTTTTCTCCGGCGTTATAGCCTGCCAGAGCGAGAGTGAGCCTGTGGTTGAACATGAGCATGAGTTGACTTAAGTACCTGACTCCGCCCTCGATGTTTTCTTGTGCGTCAAACGCGTCTTTAACACCGTTTTTCTTGGCTGTTCCGGGCATTAGCTGCATCATACCCATGGCGCCCTTGGATGAGACCGCATGGGGGTTAAAATTAGACTCTACTTTTATTATTGCTTTTATGAGCAGTGGGTCTATACCGTACCAGTTGGCAGTACTCTCAATATGCCGATCGTAAACCCTGGAGTACTTATAGTTACCGTTTTTCTTAATTTTATTTACTTTTGGGGCTGTTTTAAGGACTCCCCACGGGCTGTCGACACTCTTATAGTCTTTAGACTTAGGTTTTATATTGGTGTAGTAAAATGTGCCGTCTGCTGTTTTTGTATAGTAATAGGAATTGGCAAGCGTCTCTTTTGTAAGCGAAACTATACAGAGAAGCAGAAACGCAACTATGCCAAGCATAGATATCGAAAGTTTATTTTTTATTCTCCATCCTCTTTTCATGTCCAAGCTCCTTTAAAAGCTTTTGACCGAAAAGCTGCGCAGACGTGCCTCTTAAATTATTATGAAGAGCGGAATATAATAGAGACCCATCCTCCATCTCTTCGGCAACCCTGCCGCCCTAGGCTCCATCTAGCCCTTAGGCCGTCGGCTTTGCGTCCTATCCTTTCGGATAGTTTGCCTTTTCGGTTATATCACAAATTCATCCTCTTATGCTCAAATTGTATAACTTTTTTAGAATTTTGTCAATAACCCTTATAGTTTATGTTTACAAGTTAATGTAGAAGCATATTTTCAGATCAAAAATAGCACTTTTTGGGGCCGAATGTTTACAATTTTCTTTAACTTATATACAATCAATCAAGGTTAATAGTCATGAAAAGCCTACTCCATATTCTGGCTCTGCCGTTTGAGGACTTTTTCTCGGGGCTCGAGAGATGTATAGATAAAGTCTCGGCGGCTTATCTAATTCTCGTGCTGATTGCGTTTGCGGTTTCCTGGTGGGTATATGTCCCCTTACACGAGCTGGGCCATGCTTTCGGGTGTATTCTGGGCGGGGGCACAGTGAGCGAGCTTGCGATAAGCCCTATGTACGGGGCAGCGTTTCTTAAAGAGATATTCCCGTTCGTTACTGTAGGGTCTGACTATGCAGGGCAGCTTACGGGATTTGATACCAAGGGCAGTGACCTTACTTATCTCCTTACCGATTTCTTTCCATTCCTGCTGACTATATTCGTAGGCGTGCCTCTGGTGAAATCCGCCGCCCGCTCAAAGCCCCTATGGGCCTGCCTTAAGCTTGGGTTCGGTCTGCCTATCGCGTTTGCGCCGTTTATATCGTTTAGCGGAGATTATTACGAAATGGGATCAATTATTGTTACCGGACTTGTGAGCTTAGTCTCGCCAGGTTTTGATGTCTCAACATGGAGGAGCGACGATACATTTAAGCTAGCTCGGGATTTATTTTTCAGCGGAGCGTCGTATACTGCGGGGGACATAGCCGGAGTAGCGTTGTCCTTCCTTTTGGGCATCGTGCTTATATATGTTACGTATCTTCTGGGAAGTCTTTTCAGCGGTTTAATCCTGGGACGGAGTAAAAGTTAAAAGACTAACGTTATTTCTTTCTTGATTTTTTACCCTTAGGTTTTCCAGGCCTTTTCGTTTCTCTGCCCTTTTTATCTCTTTCTCTACCGGGCTTTGCCGAAGGGACTCTGTTTCTGAAGAAGAATAGGTACGCTCCGATTAAGAAAGGCTCGAAACGCACGACCATATTATCTAGGAAACCCCAGGAGAATTGCCAAAATATATTACTGATCGTGCTCTCTTTTTCATACCCCTGAGATACGAAGACCCCGGTAAGCCTTTCACCTTCAAGGGTGAATATGAAGAGGAAATGCACGAAGACCAGAATTACAAGTGCTTCTATGTATAGACGCCTTGAGCGAAGAAACGGGAAGAATGCTGCCATGATTGCCAGAGTGAGAGGGACATTGAACGCGTAATTCGATACCGGGACGTCTATTGAGGTTTTATAGACCTGGGCTACGCCGTATGTCTTGGGAATAAATCCTACTTTAACAACGTCCTTGTCACGGGTGATATCTACAACCTGCGCGTTCTTTACAGCAGCGGCTGCGTAGGATGAAACGGTTGTAATGACAGTTCCGTAGTAGCCTTTAACTACAAGCCATCCCCCGAGGAATACGCAGAAGGATATTACGAATATGAGCCCGGCCTTTAAAATAGCGCCTTTAGGCAGAAGCTTCTTTTGGCTTTGTGTCTCCATGGCTAATGTAGCTCAGATATAAAACGAACGTTCCGAGCGCAACTGCAATCATAACCCCCTGCGCTACGTAAAGGTGAACGAGCTCAAAGAGATCCTTATGATAAACGCCTGCATACGCAAGCGCGACTATTCTTATGAGATTCAGTACCTGTATGACTAAAAATCCAAGAACGATTCCGAGTAACCTGTTCTTCCAGCTTGCGGGAAACGTTAGCACTGCTACGCAGTATATCATCACGGCCTCAAGCCCGTTACATCCAAACTCTACGTCGAGCGATATGGACGGAAGGTTTATAAGTGAGCCGTAATAGGTCGATGTGATACCGAACCACCCAAGTATCTCCGCTGTTATTATAACGATCACATTTGAATACGCGCCGTTTACGTCTATTATGTTTCTGACCGGCGCTAGGCCGAGCAGGAGAAAGAACACTCCCATCAAAACCACGTAGGTGATGATGAAGCGTATAATGCTGACGGAGCCGGAGGTATCTTTTTTTACGGATTCTTCGTTTCTATCTGTCATGAGTATGCTCGCTTAATATTTAATTATTCGTTCTGAGAGAATACTGATTGATTCTAATTTCGGGATAATATACCATGCTTTTCTAAATACATTCAAAAAAATTTACTTGGCTTTTCTAAATACACTCAAGAATTTATTTTATTGAAATTAGCTAGCAGCCGCAAAGCCTCTCTTCCTTAAGTGTCTCGTAACCCTCCCTTATGAGCAATACCACTATAACCAGCCCTGCAGCCGGGTCAGCCCACCAGAGACCATACAGGTAGTTAAAACCTAGTCCTGCCAATAGGGCAAGGGACAGATACATACAGGCTAGAGTCTGCTTCGAATCGGCAACAAGACTCCTGCTGCCAATTGTTTTCCCTATCCTATATTTAAGGTAAAAAAGTAAAGGCATAACGATGAGTGAAACGACTGCAATGATAAGACCAAAAACGCTAGGCTCCGGGTGCTCGCGTAAGTAGAGCTTTTTTAAAGATACGAATAGAATATAAGCGCTTAGTATAAAAAAAGTGTAAGCTACGAGCTTGGCTGCCTTTGATTCGATTCTTGCTTCCTCTTCGGGCGGTAGCTTACTACCCCTTGTAAAACGCCAGATCATTACACCTCCCGAAAGAGACTCGATGAAGCTATCGAGCCCGAACCCCACCAAAGCTACGCTTCCTGAAAGCGATCCCAGCAGAACTGATATGACTCCTTCTACGAAATTATAAGAGACCGTAAATACGGAAAGATAGAGTGCTTTTTTGTGAAGACTGTTAGTATTTAAAAACTCTTTTTCTTTAATTGAGTTTTCCAACCAAAACCCCCTATGGAAACCCTGTCTATATAAAAATCGTGTATGACCGTAGTATGCTAAATAAGCATAACACTACTCTAATCTATGGGAAGAAGGCCGTTTTCCATAAAGCTGAAATATCCTTCCTTTCCGACTATGAGATGGTCTAGCACCCTTATATCAAGAGTATTCGCAGCCTCTGCGATTTCCTGCGTGAGCACCCTGTCTTCGCCGGAGGGCATGGTATTTCCGCTGGGGTGGTTATGGACTAGAATTATTCCTGAGGCATGATGTGAAAGCGCAGACTCAATTACGCGCCTCGGGTATACGGCCACATTATCCACAGTGCCTTCGTAAAGCACCGAGTGCTCGATAACTTCGTTTTTCACGTTCATGTATATGACCATGAAAGCTTCGTTTGTAAGGCCGGCCAGTTTCACCCTGACGAAATTGAGAACGGATTCGGGGGAAGAAAGCACATCACCCCTCAGAATATCCTCTGACAGGTAAGTGCAATAAAGCTCCTTTACGAGCCTGATAAGACTAGCCGACATAGCGCCAAGGCCCTTTACCGCTTCAAGCTCTTTTTGCCCGGCATCGAGAACACCCGATAGACCCCCGAACTTTTCAATAAGTTTCTTTGCAACGGGTTTTACGTCTCTTCTGGGAATAGAGTAGGTAAGAAGCAGCTCTAATAGCTCGTAATCGTGCATCCCGTCCGCCCCTGCTTTCCCGAACCTTTCGCGGAGTCTCTGACGGTGGTTAATGTAGTGAGGTTTGTCGTTCATGATCTTAGAGCACTTATTTTAACTTCTATTGAGTCCGTTTTAAATTATTAAAAAGGTCGTGAAATTATATCATGCATTTAAATAATTCTAAGTGAGCGATTTTCAATTGACACGGGCTCACCTAAGCTGTTACATTTCGGGGGTCATGATAGAAGGTAATTTTCTCCCGCACAATTTTCTAGGTCTCGACGAGAAGGACTCAGGTCTTGAGAATTCAAAAGTCGTAATCCTTCCCGTGCCGTACGAGAGGACGGTGTCATTCGGAAGGGGTACTTCAAAAGGACCCCATTCCATAATATACGCCTCACGTTCGGTAGAGCTTTATGATGATGAGCTTAAGTGCGAACCTTACGAGGTTGGGATTCACACGCTGCCCGAGCTTGAGTGCGACGTAGACCCCGAAGGGATGGTAAATGAGGTGCAGGCAGTATGCACTAAGCTTATCGATAATGATAAATTTGTTATCACACTCGGTGGAGAGCATTCAATCACTCTTGGAGCCGTAAGAGCGCACAGGGAAAAGAGGGGGAAATTTTCAGTACTAAATATTGACGCTCATTGTGATTTACGGGACTCGTATGAGGGCACAAAATATAACCATGCGTGCGTAATGCGAAGAGCGCTTGAAGAAGGCTGCCCTTTGGTTGAGTGCGGCATCAGGAGTTATTCAAAAGAAGAGGCCGATTTTATAAGAGGGCGGAGTGATGTGAGAGTAATTCACGCAAGGGAAATACTAGAATCGGGAAAAAACGATTGGATTGACGAGGCAGTCTCTAATCTTTTGCCCAATGTATATATAAGCGTTGACGTAGACTCCTTTGACCCCTCGGTAATACCCTCGACCGGCACTCCCGAGCCCGGGGGTTTCTCATGGTATGAAGTCCTGGGACTGCTAAGAAAAACTTTTCTTGGCAAAAATGTAATTGGAATGGACATTGTTGAGCTAGCTCCGATAGCAGGCATCCTGGGACCTGACGTATTGGCAGCGAAGCTCGCATATAAATCAATTGGATACAAATTCCGGACCTAGAATTGATTCTTGCTTCCGCAGGAATGACAACTATGAGAACTTTTGATGGAGATTGCTTCGCTACGCTCGCAATGACTACAATTCTCCCAAGATACAAAAAAGCGGGCTAACCTGATAGAGGTTAGCCCGCTTTATAGTTTTAACTATCTTTTATTCTTTTTTATGAAACAGCTTACATCATGCCGCCCATGCCGCCCATTCCAGGAGGCATTCCACCACCC
>Ga0209633_10003207_pt1 | contig 15201 bp, 14 predicted proteins | sample Cruoilmetagenom1_FD_187290 | JGI IMG/M metagenome (GOLD analysis project Ga0209633, IMG submission 187290) | Oil polluted marine microbial communities from Coal Oil Point, Santa Barbara, California, USA - Sample 1 (SPAdes) (version 2) | ecosystem: Environmental > Aquatic > Marine > Oil seeps ... | reverse complement strand
GGATTCTGCGGCGTTATTCTTCTGATTTTTGATAAACATGGGATGTCTACTGATTTCCGTACAGGAGATTTTATTATCCTCACCGCCGTATTTCTCTGGGGTATCAACGCCATCTTTATAAAAAAAATAATCACAACTACCCATCCGGTTCTGGTAACTTTATACCCCATGCTTTTTGGTGCCCCATGTCTGCTGCTGGCTGGATATTTCTTCGATGTTCAGATGGTAAAATATATTGATATGTCCATCGGTATTTCCTTTTTCTATCAGGCCTTTGTCACTGCTTCCTTTGGTTATATCGCCTGGAATACCATGGTGCGGGAATATGGTACATCGATTGTTCATTCATTCGTTTTTATCATGCCGATATCGGGTGTTTTTTTTGGCGTCATCCTCCTGGATGAACCTGTGACGGCTTCTCTTATTGGTTCAATTTTGCTTATCGCCCTCGGGATAGTGGTTATTAATCATCCAGGCGGCAGTGTTAAAGCTTGAATTCATAGCCGGCTTTTTCATTTCCTAAATATTGGCGCCTATGCTACTCTTGATAATCTCGTAAAAAGGTCACTCGAAGTCTACGCTTATCGGAAGTTACAGATGGCTAAGTAAAAAACCAAATTGGAGATACCGATGAAAACACTCATTCGCTGGTTCTTTAGGATCGTGCTGGGCCTTATCCTTCTCGTTATACTGCTAGTTGTCACAACGGCCGTATTGGAGATTCCAATTGATCTGACGCGATTTAAGGCACCGGTCGAAGCTCTTGCTTCCAAGGCCCTCAAACGGGAGGTAAACATCGACCGATCCATCGTGCTGTCCACCTCACTCACACCTTTGTTTACTCTGCGCGGAATGAGGATCAGCAATCCTGGCGGGTTCTCCCAGGAAACTTTTATATCCCTCGATTCAGCAAAAATTAGGTTGGATCTCTTACCGCTTTTACAAAAGAAGATTCAATTTTCAGAGATCAGCGTCCAGAAACTCTATGTAACTTTAGAGGAAAACAAAAAGGGTGCTGTTAACTGGGTGATCGCCGATGGTGATGAACCAATTGAAAGAGACAAACCTGAGGAAGAAGTGTCAGGACAAGAGGCAAAAACAGATAAAGTTGCCCTGGCTGGAGACACTCTTGTCGTCAGTAAGCTTTTACTCGAGGATATCGTTGTCCATTATTACGGTCCAGGCAATTCGGAACCATCTCTATATCAAATCGATAAATGTCTTGGATCCATGCTGCCTGGAAAACCGCTTGAACTTGATATCACCGGCAGTCTCACTTCAACTCCGTATACACTTGCAGTCAATATCGCCTCTCTTGAAGAATTTCTAACAGAAAATAGATCGTGGATGGAAATGAAGGCGGAAATAGCCGGAGCAAAACTTCAGTTTAACGGCGATATTAACCTTGCAGAGGCACATAAATCTCTTGCTCTGAAAGGATCTGTCTCCGGCCAAAATCTTAATACTCTCAATAAACTGCTACAACTTGATCTGCCGCCAATGAGTTCGTATGGTGTTGACGCTGACCTTTTGTTCAAAAAGAACCATCTGGAGATGAAAAATATGGTGGTCAAAACAGGGTCAAGCAATCTTAAAGGCACAGCACAGATTAAAAAGGGAAAAGAGAAAATCGATGCTGTTGTCGAGTTTTCCTCCCCCATTATTCAAATTAATGATTTTATTTTTGAAGACTGGAGCTGGTCAAAAGATGATGAGCCATTGGTTGCAGATAAGTCCGGTACCGGCCAGGAAAAAGAAGCAACAGCAGCTGAAAAAGATGATACCTCCGGTGGTGGCAATCGAAAACTCCTTGATCCGGATGTCCTCGATAACTTCGACATTGATCTTACTATTCGCTCGGAAAAAGTTCTTCTCGGGGAAGAAGAATTGGGAAGTGGTTCGCTGAAGGCGACAGTTCGTGATGGCAGAATTGCAGTTGAACCCCTTGAACTCAATGTACCGGGAGGTTCTGTAGAGTTGTCAGCTTCCTTAAAACCTGGGACTGTAAAGTCGGATGCATCATTCAGGGCGGTAATGAGCAATTTTGATATTGGAATCCTGGCAAGGAGAAGTAAACCTGAGTCAAAAATGGGTGGAATGGTTAATCTCGATGTGGATTTGCAGTCATCTGCAGCATCATTTGATCAAATATTGGCTAATGGTAACGGCTATTTTGATTTTTCAGGTCAACTGACTAATCTGAGTGCCGGGATTATAGACCTCTGGGCTGTCAACCTGATCGCTGCAATTGTATCGAGCACAGATGAAAACGAGTCTAATCTTAACTGTGCCGTCGGCAGGTGGCAGGTCAACGATGGATCGCTGACACCGGATATATTCTTTATCGATACAAGTAAAATCAGGATTTGTGGCAGTGGAGAGATCGATTTTGTCACAAATCGGATTGATCTGATAATTTCTCCAACACCCAAACGGCCTGAATTTTTTAACCTTGCAACACCCCTTGAGGTTCACGGCAATTTTTCCGACATACAATTTGGAATTAAAACAGGCGGCTTGGTTGGCACTGTAACCAAGTTTATCACCAGTCCGTTAGTCGTGCCGATCAAGCGCACTGTATCGAAGGAAATTCCAGAAGATGGAAGTGATGCATGTTCTGTAGTTCTCGGACCTGATAATCGATCTGAGTTGACTGTAAAAGGATGCAAGTAACTTACTTTACGACGCCATCATTGATAACAAAAAAGAAATAAGAACCCACAAGGTTGTCATCCCCGCATAGGCGGGGATCCAGTTATGAGCAAGGCTTCTGGGTCGAAGTCGGAGTTTATGCCCTGGTTTCACAAGGGTGCTTATCTCCAGCCTACGCGGGAATGAAGGATAATGTAGCTGAGTTACATGGGTAATCAGATAAAAGTATGAACAACAAACATAAAGATGACAGGAAATTTTTAGCATGGCTGACTTTCGCACTGATTTTGGCGTCCTTATGGATTTTTAAATCCTATCTCCATTACCTGCTGGTGGCAGCAACTCTGGGACTTGCGACAAGTCATCTGTACACGGCATTAATCTCGATTTTCGTCAAAATCGGCAAAAAAGGTGTGATCTATAAAAACAGGGAAGTAATTGCTGCCTTCATACTCAGTGCTCTGTTTTTGCTTATGATATTTGGGCCATTACTCTACTTTGTCTCAGTAACTTATGAACAGGCAAACAGTCTGGATTTAAATCAGATCCGGCAGACTTTAACTGAGATGATAGATAAAACCATCGTCTTACTGGATAAAATACCGCTTATTCACGAACCGCTTGCCAGACTCAACAAGGAAGGGCTGTCGTTCATTAAAGGACCTGCAATAGAAGCATTGATGAATGGCGCAAAAGGGGTAGTGGTTGGTGCCGGTGGATTGCTGGGGCAGGTTGTATGGATTCTGATTTTCTATTTTCTTTTCAACACTTATGGCAGACGGGTGCTCAAGTTTCTTGCTGATCTGGCCCCAATGAGTTACGAACATGAGGAATATCTCTATCGGGAATGTGCGGGGACGGTAGCAGTCGTTTTTTACGGTACGATGTTCAATATGGTTGCCCAGGGTATTGCTTTTGGACTGCTGATGATCTTTATCGGCGATTATAACGCTGTGTACCTCGGAGTTCTCGCAGGATTTTGCTCGGTTATTCCAATAGTCGGAGCAGCACTTATCTATGTGCCTGTTGTTGCCCTTGAGCTGCTCGCTGGAAATTATGTCAATGCACTGGTTGTTCTTGCTTTTTCCTGGGTTGTCATGGGATTTTTCATCGATAATATTCTTCGCCTTATTTTCATCGGATCCTTGAAAAAAATGTTTGGTTTTGAATATACGATGAACGAAATCCTTATCCTGCTCGCCATGTTGGCAGGTATCGCATCCTTTGGCTTCTGGGGGTTAATTATCGGGCCATCCATCCTGGCATTGACTTTTGCTGCAGCCAATCTCTATAGTTCCGGTATAGATAAATAGTTTTCTGAATACCTATGAAACTCAGCCAATTCTGTGGAAGTAGTTTTAGTGCCTTACTCCAGAACTTCTGTCATAAAAAACAAGAAATCCAGGAAGGTTGTTTAAAATTATATTGTTGAATATACTTCCATGGCATTTATCCAAGCATTCTAAAATTCCGATTTATTCGGGTTAATACGTTGATAATAAAAGAGAGATAAGGTCCCGCAGGTTAGTCATTCCTGCGCGGGAATGACGGGAGGGTGGATATTTTACGAAACCATCAAACAATTGAATTACCGAAGGAGCAATTTATATGCGATATATCAGACTGTTTTTCAAAGTTGCAATTACCGTCTCTCTGCTCATCTCCAGTGCCTCTGCTGCTGATAAAGAATTTGACAGTGAGCAGATACTCTCGGATCTGGAGTCCAGGCTTAAACTCAGCAGCGAGAAACTTTCTCGTCTCAAGCCTGCGATAGATGAAAAAAGCGCTGAGTTGAAAAAAAGTATGCACGAATCTGTGGACAAAGGATTTGCTCATTTGCACGAAATGTCCGAAAAACTTGACAGTGTATCCAAAGATGCAGAAAAAAAAGCTGAAGAAATTCTCAACAGTGAGGAAATGGAGAAACTCAAAGATTACCTGGGTAAAATCGATGAAAAAGCAATAAATGAGATGAAAGATAGAGCTGTTGCGGATTTATCCGCCATTCTGGAACTGACCGAAGCACAGGTAGAAAAACTTAAACCTATTCTCGAAGACAGTTACACTCAGTTAAACGAGATTTTCACCGACCTGGCTAAAGAAGGAAACAGGAGCTGGGAAGGCTTCAAACAGCAGTATGAGAAATTCAGTGATGACTTGCAGGAGAAACTGCAGGATACCCTTGACAATAGACAAATAGAGAAGCTCAGGAAATATAACGAGGAAAACAAGGTGAAGGTCCAGAAGGCTTTGTACTCAGTTTAAAGGAGGATCACCCATGCTGCCCGGCATCATCGCCATTGCCCATATACTGGGTGTTTTCTCTTCCGTCAGTGCCCTGATGGCTACCCGCACATCCCAGGGGGCAATCGCCTGGATTGTGGCTCTCAACAGCTTTCCGCTGATTACGGTTCCTGCATACTGGATCTTTGGGCGCAATAAATTTAAGGGTTATGTAACAGCTCGACATGCCTTGGATGATCAACATGATGAACAAATTGAGATTGTCCGCAGACTGGTCGAGCCTTTCAGGTTCAAACCTGAAAACAAGCAGGGAACCATGGCGGGTGAGAAACTGGCCCAACTCCCTATTCTCGGCTCCAATGCTGTTGACTTACTCATCGATGGTGAACAAACCTTTGATTCCATCATAGAGGGAATTGATCAGGCCCGGGAATACATCCTGGTACAGTTTTATATCATCCATGATGATGGTTTGGGCCAACGACTCAAGGGGGCATTACTCGATAAGGTCAGGCAGGATGTGCGGGTTTTTCTGCTCTACGATGAGATCGGCAGCCATTCTCTACCTAAAAGCTATCTTGAAGAGATGCGGAGTGCAGGAATTGCTGTCCATTCATTTCAGTCCACCCGGGGCAGCAGCAACCGTTTTCAGCTCAATTTCCGCAATCATCGTAAGATAGTTGTGGTGGATGGCAAGGCGGGTTGGATCGGTGGTCATAATGTTGGTGACGAGTATCTCGGTAAAAATCCAAAGTTCGGACGCTGGCGTGACACCCATGTAAAGATCACCGGCCCGGCAGTACTCGAGATGCAGGTCTCCTTTCTTGAAGATTTCCACTGGGCCACGGACACAGTTCCGGATGTTGCCTGGAAACCGGTTCCTGCTCCCGAAGGCGATGCAGCCGTGTTGATCCTGCCCAGCGGCCCGGCTGACGACCTGGAAACTGCAAGCCTGATGTATCAGCAGGCCATCCATGGTGCACAGCAGCGAATCTGGATAGCCAGCCCCTATTTTGTGCCGGATGAATCAGTGCTGTCCGCCCTCCACCTGGCCGCCCTGCGCGGCGTCGAGGTAAGAATCCTTATTCCCGACGTTGCAGACAAGAAACTTGTCTACTATTCGGCTTACGCCTTTGTCGGGGAACTTCTAAGAGAGGGTATAGAGATCTACCGCTACCTGCCGGGGTTTCTTCATGAAAAGGTTTTTCTGATCGATGACCGGGTTGCGGGTATAGGTACGGCCAACTTTGATAACCGCTCTTTTCGCCTGAATTTTGAAATTACCGCCCTGATAGTCGAGCAGGGGCTGACCACGGAGGTTGAGAAGATGTTCCAGGAAGATTTTGCACAGTCGGAAAAGATGACTGTTCAGGATGTGGAGAGCAAACCCTGGTGGTTCAAGATGCTCGCCCGAGCTTCTTATTTGACCGCTCCAATTCAGTGAAATGGAAAAGATATGTGTAAGAAGGGTGTTGAAGAGATTGATTGTTTTATTATCAATCTCTTCAACACCCTTATAAATTCTATAATTTATAAAGAAGAATGACAACCTCGTAAAAAGGTCAGCCGAAGTCCCAGATGGCTAAATCAAAAAGTTTGATATACGAGGCGTAGTGTTTTTCTCAGGCCCTCAACAATACATATGGTATGTTGAGGTTCTGAGAAAAACCTGCAACGAAGGAGATCGGACTTTTTACGACGCCATCAAATCATAAAAACGTAACCCGACAAGTCGGAAAATTTTTAGTGTTACTGGATAAGTACCATGAAAGTATATTCAACCATATAATTATAAACGGCCTTCCTCGATTTCTTATTTTTAATTGCAGAAAGTTCTGGAGTAAGGCACTAAAATTTTGGATGGAGTAATAAAATGAAAGAAGTACGAAATAATGCAAGAAAGGTGATGAAAAATTTCTGCCGGGTATGCCCTGTATGCAACGGTATTGCATGTGCAGGAGAGGTGCCTGGTATGGGGGGACTGGGAACAGGATCGTCCTTTATAGACAATGTGAAAGGTCTTGCCGCCAACAAGTTCAACATGCGTCTCATCCACGATGTTGCAAATCCTGACACCGGAACAACCCTACTCGACAAACAGCTATCCCTTCCCCTTCTTGCGGCACCAATAGGGGGCGTATCCTTTAATATGGGCGGTGGCATAACAGAAAGCGATTATATTGAGGCAATAATCAATGGCTGTAAAACCAAAGGGATTATCGGTTGCACAGGCGATGGAGTACCTGAGTTTATTCATCAGTCAGGTTTTGAGGCTGTCAAAAAAAGCGGCGGCCACGGCATTCCCTTTATAAAGCCATGGGAAGAAACAGAACTCTATGAAAAGATGGCTGCAGCAAAAGAAACAGGGACTGATATTGTGGGTATGGATATTGACGCTGCAGGATTAATTACTCTACGTAAAATGGGCAGACCTGTATCCCCTAAATCACTTGACAATCTTACTGAAATAATAAAGAAGAGCAGAATGAAGTTTATCCTGAAGGGCATCATGACTCCAGATGAGGCGCAGCTGGCCGTCGAGGCAGGCGCGGATGCAATCGTCGTCTCCAATCATGGCGGCAGAGTTTTGGATTATGCCCCTGCTACATCTGAAGTTCTCGCTGATATTGCCACTGCAGTGAAAGGCAGGATAACTATCCTTGCGGATGGGGGCGTACGCAGTGGGGGCGATGTCCTGAAACTTCTCGCCCTGGGAGCAGATGCAGTAATGATCGGCAGACCATTCTCTATTGCCGCAGTCGGTGGTCTCCAGAGTGGTGTAGAAACATATATTGACACCATTGGGGAGGAACTGAAACAGGCAATGGTGTTGACAGGGACTAAGTCAGTGACGGAAGTTGATCGCAGGATCCTCTTTACTCCATCCTGAAATGACCTTGACCAGGTGGTTGAATAGGTATTGCGATATCTTGATTAATTACTATTATTAAAAAATACCAACAACAAATCTCACCACGATCAGCAGTGGCCGGACTTTGTTTTTGTCTCTGACAAACTGCCATTTCATGGAGTAAATTATGAATGATAAAGCAACATTGAATCTTGAAGGCAAAAGTTTCGAGTTTGATATATCTACTGGCTCAGAAAACGAAAAGTGTTTTGATATATCATCCCTGCGTTCTGATACAGGGTATATTACTATGGATCCTGGTTTTGGTAATACCGGATCCTGCTTTTCCTCTATAACCTACGTGGACGGAACAAACGGCATACTTCAGTATCGGGGCTATCCAATCGAAGAGGTTGCAGAAAAGGCTTCCTTTGTAGAAATCGCTTATCTTGTTCTCTATGGTGAACTGCCAAACGAAGTGGAATTACGGGAGTTTTCCGCTGGTCTGAAAGAGCATGCCCCCCTTCATACCAACCTCGAGCACCACTTTTCCGGTTTTCCAAAGTCAGCACCACCCATGGCAATCCTCTCTGCTATGCTTAATCTGGTATCCTGTTTTCACCCTGAAGTTCTTGAAGTTACTTCAGCCGGAGCAGAATTTGACAAAACAGCAACTTTGCTTCTGTCAAAGGTCAGGACCATAGCTGCATTTGCCTACCGGATGGCAGCCGGAAAACCGATAAACCATCCAAATCCTCATCTGGGATACTGCGGCAATTTTCTCCATATGATGTTCTCTGACCCTTTCCAGGAATACAATGTCTCCCCGATAGTAGAGAAGGCACTCAATTTATTTCTCATCCTCCACGCCGACCACGAACAGAACTGCTCTACTTCAACTGTCCGTGTTGTGGGCAGTTCCCGTGCAAACCTGTTCAGCTCTGTTGCTGCCGGTGTATGTGCCCTGTGGGGCCCGCTGCATGGTGGTGCTAACGCTGCAGTTATCGCTATGCTTGAAGACATAAGAGTCTCAGGACATAAACCTGATTATTATATTGAAAAGGCAAAAGATAAAAACGATCCTTTCAGGCTCATGGGCTTTGGCCATCGTGTATATAAAAACTTTGATCCCCGTTCGATCATCCTGAAAAAACAGGTCTATAAACTCCTGGACGAACTTAACATTGAAGACAACCTGCTGGAGCTGGCACTGGAACTTGAAGAAGCCACCCTCAAAGATGAGTATTTCATCAGCAGAAATCTCTATCCAAACGTTGATTTCTACAGCGGTATACTTCTTCGTGCTATCGGTATCCCCCTCGATATGTATACGGTCATGTTTGCCATCGGCAGGATGCCCGGCTGGATCGCCAACTGGAAGGAACTGCTGGACCATAAGCAGCGCATCTCACGGCCACGGCAGATATACACAGGCAAAACGAAAAGACCTTATGTTACCTTGATGGAACGATAAACCTCACCCTGCAAACCACAGCACTGATATCCAATGGATCTCATCATCGATTGCATTTCTGTGCTGTCTGAATCATCCCATGTCCCGGCAATATTTTATCCTTGTAAAGAATTAGCTGAGTGTTATTTTTATAAATAGTCGGACAGCTCACCCTTCAGACGGAGAACATCTATACTATGGAAGAGATTATCTGGCAGGATAAATTCAGTGTCGGTGTCGCTGAAATGGACGGTCAGCATAAGAAACTGATTGCCATGATTAATCGATTAATTGCCGAACAGAAAACTTTGACCACCCCGGAAACCATGGCAAGTCTGCTGACAGAGATGGTGGATTACTCCCGGGAGCACTTCCGTGCTGAAGAGTATCTCATGTCGGAATATGGCTACGATAAAAAAGACCAGCAGGTCAAACTGCACGAGGAATTTATACAGAAAACAATGGAGTTTTGTTCAGTAACTGGAATTGGACCAAATATTCTTTCAGTTGCACTGCTCGAATACCTCCAGACCTGGCTTATGGATCATATCTTAAAAGAAGATATGCAGTACAAATTATTCTTTGATAGCAAAGGCGTTGCCTGAGAGAAAGATGAAAGAACACACTTGTCAACCGGTTCAGTCCTCCCACTCAGAAAATTTCCGGAAGATGGTTTCGAGGGCTGACCGGTATGGAATACTTGAACAACCTGACGGCTATGGTAAGCGCACGGGAGATTGCGGCGATACTATTGAAATATATTTCTATGTTCTGGGAAACCGGATCCAGATGCTGACCTTCCAGGTAGATGGTTGCTCAAACACTGTCGCCTGCGGCAATGCGGTATCCTTTCTTATTGAAGGACGAACAGTCAGCGATAGCTGGCAACTCACCCCGGAAGACGTCATAGAGTACCTGGAGACTCTTCCACCGGATCATTATCATTGTGCAGAGCTTGCGGTGGGAGCTTTTTATAAAGCCTTGACCAATTACACCAGGAGGCAGAACGAGCCCTGGAAAAAAGCTTACCCCAACCGGCACTAATGAATGAAAGGGCAGGTCGCCCCAAAATCCCTATTTGCTGCTGAGTGCTTCAAGAGAAACAAAGATTTCAACATCTTTCCCCACCACACCCAGGTCATAAAATTTGCCGGCACCGACTTTATAGACAAGTCGGTCGATAGTAACTTTTCCATTAAACCCTGCCACTTCCTTTCCTTTTGCCGCCGGGTGATCCTTGATACCTGCAAAAGAAAGCGGCAGCACCAGATCGTACGCTTGTCCTTTAACGGTAAATTTGCCCAAAACATCATATTGCCCGTTTCCAACATCAGTAATCTTTGTAGATTCAAACGTAAGCAGAGGATACTTTGCTGAATCGAAAAAATCTGCCGATTGAAGATGTTTATCTCTTTTAGCAATATTGGTATTGACGGACGCTGTCTTTATTGCAAAATAAAATCTGCTCTCAACCAGGTTATCCGGATCAAAACGTACCTCACCCGAGTAATCGTTGAATTGGCCATGTACTTTGGAAAATATATGGTCGACACTGAAATAAAAATTGGAATGACCTTTATCCAATTCCCACACTCTGGCGGCCGCCAGCACCGGTTGAATAGTTGTTATCAGGAATAAAAGAGCTAAAAATACCATGCTGAATCTTTTCATAAGACCCTCCCCGGGATGAATAGAAGAATACAGAAACCTCCACGTCAGCTATTAAAAATGGCACACCACGCAGAACCTTATCAACATAATAATTAGGGATCCCTAAAAAACAAGCTCTAACAATAATCTATGTATGCTTTTACTGTTTCCGTTTCTTCTGCAGGGCAACAATTTTAGCCCGAAAAACTACAATCACCACTGTTGCCACTGCTGCGATAAGCCCTGTTCTCGGCCCAAAATGCTTAAAGGATTCGCTGGCAAAAAGGACATGTATGGTAACCGGGACAAGAGTGGAATACCCAAGCAGTTTATGAATTACTCTCCACCTTGCATAGGCGAATCCCAGTTGCTGTCTGAACTGGGACGAAATAACCATAGAAAAAATAATCAAAAACAGTATCGCCCCGACCATTTCAGGCCAGTATTTCATACCGATCGGCAAATTTAAAATCCCTTCGGGAACCAGAACCAGTGTAACGTGGCAGAGAGCCAGGACAAAAGTCAAAACACCATTAACACGATGCCACCTCATTAAAGATGGCAGTCCGAAAAGTTCCTGCAGAAATTTTCCTCTCACAGCAAGGATAATTTGGACAAACAGCAATATCACGGCGAGTAAACCTGCAATTTGCCCTGCCCGCAACATGGTCTTGTCGGCACCAATCTTATACCAGAGAGTCTGCGACTCATAAATAAAAGGTATGGATAACGCCCCGCCGGTTACGACAATAAGAAGACCTGCTATGCAGCTTATACGCAGATTTCGAATCAGTTGGCGGCTGTTACTATGAGAATTTTTCGGTATCACCATTTTTTTCTCTTTAACCTTGAGTTTCTTCCTATTAAGAAATAATGTACCAATCGTCTTTACTAACACCCATGAAATGAATTTCACAACAATGGCACCGCTTCGCTGTTATGAAAGTAATGTGACCGGGATTCAGAGGAGTGTCGCCAAACGTCCTCGCAGGCTGTGGATCGGAGTCTCGCAGGCTCGCTTACCTGTTGTGTCAACACTCCCCCGAATCCCTCCTTGTCAGGGGAGCGAACATGACTTTCATATAAAAGAGTGTAAGTATTCTTTGAAGAAAATCACTTTGGAGTCAGCAAAACTATAGAGAACAGATGAAACGTGAACTGGTGCATAAAACCACGCTCCTCAGTCTGGTTTTTATAATTTCAGCCCTGTTTCTCACCATGATTCATCAGTTTCTGATGACCATCTTCATGGCGGGACTCTTTTCCGCAATGGTCAGCCCCGGCCATTCCTGGCTGAGCAAAAAGCTACGCGGCCGCGAAAACCTGGCGTCCATCCTGACCGTCATCTCCATAGTCCTCCTTGTGCTTATCCCCCTTGCAGCACTAATCACCATCATCGTCGCCCAGGCCATCAGCGTCGGACAGTCTGTGACCCCCTGGGTTCAAAGTTTTATCGCGGAGCCGACGACAGTCACTCACTTTTTAGAAAAAATACCCTTTTATGAGAATATCCTTCCATACAGAGATATCATCATCCAGAAAGCGGGAGAACTGGTTGGTACCGTTTCCAGTTTTCTCATCGACTCACTGTCATCCTTTACCAAGCTGACAATGAATGCCATTTTCAGCTCAATAATCATGCTTTACGTGATGTTTTACTTTCTCACGATGGGCGACATCCTTCTTGAAAAGATCCTCTTTTTCCTGCCTCTGGATGACCATGATGAACAACGACTACTGTATCGATTTACCTCTGTGGCCAGAGCCACAATAAAGGGGTCTCTGATTATCGGACTGATGCAGGGAACAATCTGCGGACTTGCATTTGCCATTGCCTCCATTGAAGGACCGGTTTTCTGGGGATCGGTGATGGCGGTAATGTCGGTTATACCTGCTTTTGGTACAGCAATTATCTGGGTACCCGCCCTGATTATCCTGGCTCTGACGGGTGATTTTACAGGTGTAATCATCCTGGCGGTCCTTTGCGGAGCCGTGGCAGGAAATCTTGACAACATCGTTCGTCCACGTCTGGTCGGTAAAGACACCGAAATGCATGACCTTTTTGTCCTTTTCGGCACCCTGGGCGGTATAACCATGTTCGGCCTGCTTGGCATAATTATAGGCCCGATTATAGCTGCCCTTTTTATAACTATCTGGGAAATTTACGGCGATGCATTCCATGAATTCCTCCCCGATGTTAAAGTCGTTTTGAGAAACCGGCGGAATAACAGCAATAATAGTCTGGAATTATCTGCAGACGACGAAGAAGTATTGTAGCTATAGTTGTAAATAAGTTTAGGCGGGAATTCTGGAGTAGCTATCTGTCTGATTTAAAGTAACTTTTCAAGAAATAAGTCGTCACAGGTGCCTCATATTTTCGTAGTTGGTTTCTGTTCGTTATAGCCCTTCTATGCGACCAGAACCAACTGCGTGAAGATGAAGTGCCTGTGGGGACTTATAAATCCTACTCTTTCCAGTCAGGCTGAATATGCAGTTCTGTTAACTGCTTTCTGGCCACTCTTGCCGGAGCTTCAGTCAGTGGGCAGGTAGCCTTCTGTGTTTTAGGAAAGGCTATAACGTCGCGGATAGAATCACCGCCGGTGATCAGCATTAAAAGCCTGTCCAGTCCAAAGGCCAGGCCGCCATGGGGCGGCGCCCCCAGTTCCAATGCACGCAGGAGAAAACCGAATTTGTCATTTGCTTCCTGCTCGCCAATGCCAAGGACATCAAGAACCTTTTCCTGTAATTCCTTCTGATGGATACGGATTGACCCACCGCCAACCTCGGTACCGTTGAGCACCAGATCGTAGGCACGACTGTATACTTTCCCCGGATCACTCTCCAGCTTATCGATATCGGTGACTTTCGGGGCAGTAAACGGATGGTGCAATGCCTGGAATCTTTTTTCCTTCTCATCATATTCAACGAGCGGAAAATCGGTAATCCAGACAAAATTAAAATCATCCTTTTTCAGCAGATCAAGACGGTTTGCAAGTTCTACACGGAGCTCAGAGAGCACCTGGAAAACCACTTTTGAACTATCCGCGCCAAAAAAGAGCAGATCCCCGGGAACAGCATCTGTTGCCGCCGCTATCTCGGCCCGCTCTTCGTCGGTGAAAAATTTGGCAATGGGCGACTGCCACTCTCCGTCTTCTTTCATCTTTACCCAGGCGAGCCCTTTGGCGCCGAACTGAACGGCATAGTCGGTCAGTATATCCAGTTCCTTGCGGGAAAAGGTGGCGCATCCCTTGGCATTGATTGCCCGAACCGTCCCTTTTTTATCAGCAATCGACCGGAAAACCTTGAAACTGCATTCAGCAGCAATAGGGGTTAGGTCAACCAGCTCCATACCAAAGCGCATATCAGGACGATCCGTACCAAACCTGTCCATGGACTCATCGAAGGTAAGGCGGTTAAATGGAGGCTCCAGGTCAAGCTCGAGAGTTTCTTTAAAAAGGACCTTTATCATACCCTCAGTCATGGAGATTACCTGCTCCTCATCAACAAAGGAGAGCTCCAGATCTATCTGGGTAAATTCCGGCTGCCGGTCGGCCCGCAGATCCTCATCTCGAAAACATTTAACAATCTGATAGTATCTGTCCATCCCGGCAATCATGAGGAGCTGTTTGAACAACTGTGGAGATTGTGGCAGGGCATAGAACCTTCCGGCATTGACCCGGCTGGGAACGAGATAATCACGCGCCCCTTCCGGTGTCGAGCGGGTAAGCATCGGTGTCTCAATATCGAGGAAATCATTATCATTGAGATAGTTGCGAATTGCCTGCACCGCCTTATGCCGTATCACCAGATTTGCGGACATCTCAGGTCGCCGCAGATCAAGATACCGGTACTGCAGGCGCAGATTGTCTGAAACCTCTCCATCTTCGTCCAGAGGAAAGGGAGGTGTTTCGCTGACATTCAAAATGCGTAATTCATCTACCAGGATCTCAATACCTCCGGTCTTGAGCTTGGAGTTTGCCATATCACCCGGCCGTGCCTCAACCTTTCCCTTGACCGCCAGAACCCATTCACTTCTAATCTGATGTGCCTTTGCATGGACCTCCGGGTTAACCTCGGGATTAAAAACAACCTGAGTTATGCCCCGCCGATCCCGCAGGTCAATGAAAATAACACCACCATGATCACGCCTTCGCAACACCCATCCCATCAACGTCACCTGCTCGCCGACATTCTCAACACCGAGATCATTGCAGTAATGAGTCCGGCTTAAATTTCCCATCGATTCCATAGTATTAATTTTCAGTCTGAATTTTATTGATGGTGTCGTAAAAACTCGTCATCTACTTCGTTGTTGCAAATTTTCTATCATTCCAACGTACCCTAGTACGCT
>Ga0209633_10003206_pt1 | contig 15203 bp, 13 predicted proteins | sample Cruoilmetagenom1_FD_187290 | JGI IMG/M metagenome (GOLD analysis project Ga0209633, IMG submission 187290) | Oil polluted marine microbial communities from Coal Oil Point, Santa Barbara, California, USA - Sample 1 (SPAdes) (version 2) | ecosystem: Environmental > Aquatic > Marine > Oil seeps ... | reverse complement strand
TGGAGGGGATGCCGTGGCTGGGCACGTTTCATGCGATTTGCGTTAAACTGTTGCGCCGCCATGCCGAGCTGGTCGGGCTGAAAAGCAATTTCACCATTCTGGACACGGATGATCAGAAACGGCTGCTTAAGCAAATTCTTGAACAAGAAAACAATCGCCTAATGACGTTACTATCCGCCGCTGCGAATATTGATGATAAACGCTTGCTAGTGCGGATGTTAGTTGGGGTGATTGATAGTTGGAAGAACCACGCATGGACACCAGAGTCCGTGCCTGCCTCGGAGGCCGGCCGGTTTAACAATCTATGCCTAGAACTGTATGCCGCCTATCAAGCGCGGTTGCTGACGCTGAATGCAGTGGATTTTGGCGATTTGTTGCTGCATGTGGTGACGATTTTCCAGCAGCACAATGACGTGCTCGCGCAGTATCAGCGTTGGTTCAAGTACATCTTGGTGGACGAATATCAGGACACCAATGTTGCGCAATACCTGTGGCTACGGCTGTTGGCGGGTGGGCATAAGAACATCTGCTGTGTCGGCGACGATGATCAGTCGATCTACGGCTGGCGCGGGGCCGAAGTTGGCAACATCCTGCGGTTTGAGAAAGATTTTCCGGGCGCGACGGTGGTCAAGCTGGAGCAGAATTATCGCTCGACCCATCACATTCTGGGCGCGGCATCGGGGGTGATTGCTGGCAACGAAGGGCGGTTGGGCAAGACACTGTGGACGGATAAAACCGAGGGCGACAAGGTGCGGCTGATCGGCCATTGGGACGGTGAGGAAGAGGCGCGCTGGATTGGCGATGAGGCCGAAGCGATGCAATTGGGCACCCGTGGGGCCGCAGGTGTTTCGCTGGATGACATGGCGATACTGGTGCGGGCCAGCCACCAAATGCGGGCCTTTGAGGACCGTTTTTTGACCATTGGCTTGCCGTACCGCGTGATTGGTGGGCCACGATTTTACGAGCGGATGGAAATCCGCGATGCGATGGCTTATTTTCGCGTCACAGTGCAGCCCGAGGATGATCTGGCGTTCGAGCGGATCATCAACACGCCGCGGCGCGGGGTGGGCGATAAAGCGTTGCAAACCATTCAGATGGCGGCGCGGGCGGCGCGGGTTCCCTTGCTGGTGGCGGCACGAAAACTGCTGGAAGCGGGCGAGATCAAGGGCAAGGCCAAGGGCGCTTTGCAAGAACTGGTCGACGGATTTTCGCGCTGGGCGGCTGCGGCGGCGGACCCTGAAGCGAGCCATGTGGAGCTGGCAGAAGTGATCCTTGAAGAGTCCGGTTACACCGAGATGTGGCTTAAGGATAAGTCACCGGATGCACCGGGGCGGTTGGAAAACCTAAAAGAATTGGTCAAGGCGTTGGAACAGTTCGAAAACCTGCAAGGGTTTTTGGAACATATCGCGCTGATTATGGACAATGCGTCGGATGAGGATGAGGAAAAACTGACGATCATGACCTTGCACGGGGCCAAAGGGTTGGAGTTTCCGGCAGTGTTTTTACCGGGGTGGGAGGACGGCTTGTTCCCTTCACAACGCAGCATGGATGAAAGCGGTAAGGCGGGGCTCGAGGAGGAGCGGCGTCTGGCCTATGTCGGGATCACGCGGGCGGAAGAACTGTGCACGATTTCCTTCACCGCGAACCGGCGGGTGTATGGTCAATGGCAATCGCAACTGCCGTCGCGTTTCATTGACGAGTTACCCGAAGAACATGTCGAAGTGTTGACCCCGCCGGGCCTGTTTGGCGGCGGATATGGCGCGGCTGGTATGGCGCCCAGTGCAACGATGGAAGCCAAGGCGGCTGACGCGGACGCCTATAGTTCCCCTGGCTGGAAACGGATGCAGAACCGCCAACAGGAGCGCGGTTTCGGTGCGCCACGCGAGGCCAGCAAGGCGGTGATTGATGTGAAGGCGAATGCCAGTTTCACACAGGGTGAGCGGGTGTTTCATCAGAAGTTCGGCTATGGCTATGTGATGGGCGTCGAGGGCGACAAGCTGGATATCGAGTTTGAACGGGCCGGATCAAAAAAGGTCGTGGCGCGCTTTGTGGTGGCAGCGGATCGGGCGGATGACGTGCCATTTTAGGGTTTAGTTGTTTAGGGATACTCACGACTTGACACGTAGGAGCCCCTTGCTCTATCTAGCCGTTTTCTCATAAGAAAAGAGCGGCAAATTGGCACCAAATCATACATTGGGCATAGATTTCGGTACGTCGAATTCGGCTGCTGGCTTCATGCAAGGTGGCGCGCCAAAGTTGGTGGCATTTGCCGATGGGCAGACCACCTTGCCAACCGCGTTTTTCTTTGATTTTGCGACGCGCAAAACCTTGATTGGGCAGGATGCAAACACCGCCCTGATTGACGGGCTTGAGGGGCGGTATATGCGGGCGCTAAAGCGGGTGTTGGGCAAGCCTATCATGCATGAAAAGCGCCGGATATTGAATGAAACGGTGGCTTTCGTTGATATCATCGCGCGGTTTTTGGCGCAGATAAAAGAGCAAGCCGAGATCAGCAGCGGCCACTCATTTGACACCGCGCTTTCGGGCCGGCCCGTGCATTTCCATGATGAAGGCGCCGCTCTGGATGCCAAAGCCGAGGATGATTTGCGCCAGTGCTATTTGGCGGCAGGCTTCAAGGAAGTGCGCTTTATGGCCGAGCCCGAGGCCGCTGCGATTTCGGTGCGCAGCCCGCTGCAAGGCGACGCATTGGGCTTGGTGGTGGATATCGGCGGTGGGACCTCGGATTTCTCGTTGTTTGAAACCACGCAAACCGGTGTGAACATCATCGCCAATCACGGCATTCGGATTGGCGGCACGGATTTTGACCGCTCTGTCAGCATTGAGCATGTGATGCCGTTGCTGGGCAAAGGGGCGATGTTACGAAAACATCTGGGCGCGGGCACTTTGCCAGCCCCCAGCGCGATTTTCAACGATCTGGCCACATGGGAAAAAATCGCCTTTATCTACGGCGGTGATACCGTCGCGATGGTGGCTGAAATGCAAAAATTGGCTGTTGAGCCTGAAAAATTTAAACGCTTGGCGACGACGCTGGAATTCCAGTTGGGCCATGACATTGCCTTTGCGGTTGAGCGGGGCAAGATCGACGCGAATAGCGACGCCAAAAAAGACGGGGCTGGCGTGATTGATCTGGGGGTTTTGGAACCAGAATTGGCGGCGGATCTGTCGACGCAGGCCTTGAACACCTCGATTGGCGCGAATGTGGCTGCCATCAAGGCTTGCGCGCTGGAGACCCTACAGATTGCAGGTGTCCCCAAGGCTCGTGTTGGGCAGATTGTTTTTGTTGGTGGCTCCAGCTTGACATCTGCCATCACCACTGCGCTTCAGGACGCGTTTCCAAAGGCGGATTGCGTGTTTTCCGAAGTGTTCACCGCGGTCACCAACGGGCTGGCGATTGCCACATCAGACGGGTGACGGAAACAAGATCGGGTAAAGTGCGGCCACCAGCAACACCCCCGCCGTCACGTTAAAGATCATCAAGCGGCGCGGGGTGTTCAAAAACCGGCTGAGTTGCTGGCCCATCAACACCCATGTGGTGATCGCGGGAAAATTTGTCAGCCCAAACACGCCGGCCACCACAAGGATGTTCATCAGTGTTGGGGAGGGCGGCGCATAGACCCCAAGGGCGGTCAGCGCCATCGTCCATGCCTTTGGGTTGACCCATTGAAAGGCGGCAGCTTGCAGAAATGTCATCGCTTTGCCGCTGGCCTGCGCGCCGCGCAAGGGTTTGCGGTTGCTGGCGATTTTCCACGCCAAGTATAGCAGGTAAGTGACACTGACCACCTTGAGCACCGTATAGGTAACAGGAAACGCGTCGAACACCTGTACCAATCCTGCCCCAACCAGCACCACCATAAAGACAAAGCCGAATGAGACACCCAACATATGCGGGACCGTGCGCACCAGCCCAAAATTGGCGCCCGATGCCATCAACATCAGATTGTTGGGCCCCGGTGTGATGGAACTGATTGCGGCAAAGCCGATCAGGGCGAGGATGACGTCGAAACTCATGGGCGTTGCCTTTTTGGATTGGTTCGGCAATTATGTGCCATATTGGGCGCAATTTTACGTCTAATACATCGCCCAATGAAAAAGGTGCGCAATAAATGTACGAAATTGATGGTAAGGTCGATGAGATATTGCGCACACTTGAGCGGGATGGGCGGATCAGCAATGTAGATTTAGCCGAAAAGGTGGCGTTGTCGCCATCGGCCTGTTTGCGCCGTGTGCAAGAGTTGGAGCGCAACGGGGTGATTAAAGGGTACCGCGCGGTGGTGGACCGCGAGAAGGTCGGCAACGGGTTTAGCGCCTATGTGGCCGTGGGCCTGTCTGATCATTCCAAGGCCTCGCAAGAAGCGTTTGAGCGCTCGATGAAACTGGCGCCACAAGTGCGGGAATGTCATAATGTGGCAGGCGCTTATGAATATCTGCTACGAGTCGAAGTTGCGGATTTGAACAGCTATAAGGTGTTCCATACCGATATTCTGGGCGTGGTGCCGCATGTGAATTCGATCACTTCTTATGTGGTGATGGGCTCGCCAAAGGATGAGCGGGCGTGAGGGGTCTGAAACCCAATCGTTACTACACAAGTTTTTTCGCTACGGTGAGCGCGAGTGGCGGCTACGCGGACAAAATGTGCATTCAAGGAAACAAGCTGTATGTCCGCTGTCGTTCAGCGGGACAAATTGATAGGTTCTGATTGTATCCGAAACACACGAGCTTTTGTCGATCAGATCGTTCTTTTACGGTTGTTTTGAACTAGCATCCCGCGATGTGGTGGCCGCAGTGGTGTTCCGAGTTTTACAATCAAGAAACTGACAATCAAGAAACGCCGCTTGCTGCACCAAAAGGCCGCAGCCTAATATGAACCCAAGGATGAACCAGAGCCTCGGTTAGCAAAATCGCTCAGCTCTCCAGAAAAATCTGACGACGGACAATTGAGAACAGGTGGGAATGGTCTTTTAAATGTTGCGTGTTTCGCTATGCTGACAGGTGAATAAGCCAAACACTCTCAGAGTTCCGATCGAGATTTGTAGAAATGCTGGATACTGATACACTTATCGACAAGCTGAAACGCCTTCTTCAGCAAATCTACCCAGCCGCAGATAGCGACGCAGTTGCGCGTCAGGTTGTTGCCTCCTTCTGGCCCGAAGGCCCTGCCCAACGCGCAGATGGGCGGGTTCCCAGCAACGATCTGTGGTCCGAGCGGGATAGCCTTCTGATCACCTACGGCAATTCGATCATCGACGGCAGTCATAAGCCGCTTGATCTGCTGCATGACTTCCTACGTCGCCGGATGAAAGGCGTGATGAGTGGGGTGCATATTTTGCCCTTCTTTCCCTACACGTCAGACGATGGGTTTGCGGTATCGGATTTTCGGTCGGTCAATCCACAACTGGGCGATTGGCCCGATATCAACCGGATCAGCCAAGACTTTGATCTGATGTCAGATCTGGTGTTGAACCATGTTTCAAGTCAGGGACAATGGTTCAACGCATACCGGCAGGGACAAGCGCCCTATAACAAGTACTTTTTTGAAGCCAGCCCCACTGAGGACCTTTCGGATGTCGTCCGCCCCCGTACCACGCCGCTGTTGCAGAAGGTCGAGACGGCCAACGGGACGCGTCATGTCTGGTGCACCTTCAGCCACGATCAAATCGATTTGGATTTTCGCAATCCTGAAGTGCTGTTGGAATTCCTGCGGATTATTCGACTACATGTAGATAACGGTGTAAAAATTATCCGGCTGGATGCCGTTGCGTTTCTTTGGAAAGAATCTGGCACCGCTTCCATTCACCTGCCTCAGACCCATGCGATCATCAAATTGATGCGGGTGCTATGCGATTATGCAGATGAAACGATCATACTGCTGACGGAAACGAACGTTCCCAAGGCCGAGAACCTGAGCTACTTCGGCAATCACGACGAAGCCCACGCCATCTACAACTTTCCGCTGCCTCCGCTGATCTTGCATGCGGTGATGTCCGGGTCGGCCCATTACTTACGTCGCTGGCAAAGCGGCATGCCCCCTGCCTCGATGGGGAGTGCCTATCTGAACTTCACGGCCAGCCACGACGGGATCGGAATGCGTCCGGTCGAAGGTATTTTGCCCGTCGAAGAGCAGAACCAGATGATCGACACGATAAAGAACATTGGCGGTCTGGTGTCTATGCGGTCGCTGCCAGACGGGGGGGAGGCCCCCTATGAAATCAACACAACCTACTACGAGGCCACCTCCCAAACCTTTACAGGCAAAGACGACCATCACTTTGACCGCTTCATTTGCACCCAAACGATCCCAATGTCGCTGGAAGGGATCCCCGCATTCTACATCCATGCCATGCTGGCCACACCCAACGATCATGCGCAGGTCGCGCATCGCGGCATGAATCGCGCGATCAACAGGCATAAGTGGGATTATCCTGAATTGAACGCTTTGTTGAACGATCCCACATCTATACAAGCACGCGTCATGGCGGCCCTGACCGAACGGTTGCGCATTCGGGCAAAGCAACCAGCATTCCACCCCAACGCAACGCAATTCACAATGCCATTGGGGGATCAGGTCTTTGGTGTCTGGCGGCAAAGCCTTGACCGGCGGCAGTCGATCTTTGCGTTGCACAATGTCAGCGATCAAACCGTGCTTTTGTCACATCTGTCGATGAACCTCATTGAAGATGAGGCATGGTTTGACCTGCTGCACGGCGACCCGATTGATATGAACCAAGAGACCCTCGCATTGGCCCCCTATCAGTGCCGCTGGATCACCAATGGAAGCAGGCCTTAGGGTCTGGACCCTAGTATTCCGCTTCGTCGGCTTGGGCAGCCGCATGCATATCTGACAGAAAACTTGGGTCGGCAGCATGGACGCGGTTCCATGTCGGGATGAAAGGTGTCTCATGCGGGTTGTCCAGAAATACCTGTCCAGCACGCATGATATTTTCGGCAAACAGCTCGATCGTGCGTTCTTCGGAGTGGCGGTCTATCTCAAGTCCGTTCATTTGTGCATCACTGCAATAGCTATCCAATAGATCCAGAGCCGAGCGGTAGTAAGTTGCTTTCAGGGTTCTGAAAACATTGGGCGTAAAAACCGTGCCATCGGCAGCAAGCTTGCGAAAGATCGCCTTGCAAATATCGGTCGACATCCGGTTCAAACCGGTTTCGGCCTTATCCGCGCTGAGTTGCTGGTGCTTGTGATCATAGGCATCCGAAATTTCCACCTGACACACAGCTTTAGGTGCCAGATTACGCCACGCTTCGGACAAGACACCGATCTCAAGCCCCCAATCAGACGGAATTCGCAGATCCGGTAGAATCGCTGTCCGCATGGCGAATTCACCCGACAGCGGGTAGCGGAAACTACGCAGGTAGTCGATGAAATCCCGTGGCCCGATGACGCGATTCAGCGCAATCAAAAGTGGGCTGACCAATAGCCGCGTCACCCGCCCGTTTAAATTGCCGCCTCCGATCCGCGCGTAGTATCCCTTGGCGACCTGGTAGGGAAATGTGGGGTTCGCAACGGGATAGACCAATCGCGCCAGCATCTCCTTGTCGTAGGTTAGGATATCGCAGTCATGAATGGCCATAACGGCACAGTCAGAACAGCTCATCAAATAGCCGAGGGCCGACCAGACGTTTTTGCCTTTTCCCTGTTCACTCGGTGCGATGCCCATAGCCTTCAACCGCGCCCCGAGTGCCAGCATACGTGGGCTGTCGTTCCAGATGACGATGTGGTTTTGGTTAAGTCCTTTGAAAAACTTTTTGGCATGGCGATATTGGGACTCATTGGCGGCATCCAGTCCGATGATGATACGATGCAGATACTTCACATCAGCCAGCTCTTTTAAGATGTGAGGCATGGCATCGCCTTCAAGCTCTGAATAGAGACAGGGCAAGATCAACGTAATCTTTCGTGACGCGGCAAAAACCCGAAGCTCTGCTTCCATTTCAGCAATCTCGCGCATGCGTAGATTGTGCAGTGTCGTGATGTTTCCGTTCTGATGGAAATCAGCCATTATTCAGGTCCTGTTCTCGTTCGAGCCGTTCGAGGATGTCGCACACGGCCAAATTCCAACCGGCGGGGCCAGCTTGTTTCGTGCGTATGATGCGCCCGGCACCTTCGGTTCTAAGCGATGGTAGCGGTGGTCGCGTCGGGTTTGCAACAATGATCCCGATATCGGCATATTCCAACATCTCGATATCGTTTGGAGCATCGCCCAGGGCGACCGTATAGCGTGGATTATAAGATTGGACGATCTTTTGCATTTGATCAACCTTGTTGGCCCCAAAGGACAACGTCAGAAACCGGCCACCTTGCTGGGCGGAAACGCCATGCGGGGCCAAAGCCGTCAGAAACTGATCGCGTTCGGTGTCGGTTCCAGACCAAAGACCTGGCTCAGAAAAGCTTCTAGACTGTGCCAAAACGGCACCCTCCTTGGACAGCCCCGTCATCGCCATAAGCTCGTCAGTGGAAACGTCACCAAACCCGCGAAACAGGCCCCGTAGCTCTGCGGGCGTCTCATCCAGCACGGTCCGGATAGCAAGATACTGAGTATCCTGCGACGTTTTCGCCACCAGTGGCGGCAAGACGCCAGCCCCATTCTCAACAATCGCAGGCCAAGCGTCGCACCCTATTTCAGCGCGAAGGCGATAGATTTCAGGGGCAGTCTTGCTGCTGGCCAAAACCAACCCAGCAGACATACGATCAAGCATGCCAATGGCCTTCGCAGCGGGTGAAAAATCGTATGTGTGGTGATCAATCAGCGTACCGTCGAGATCAGTAAATACAATCAATTCAGAACAGTACGTCATGCTGCAATACTGGCAAATTCAGTGGGCAATTACAAGGGGAACACGCCTTGACGTCGGACTATCTAACGGCCGAAGCGATGCGTGCGAGTATGCGCAGGAAAGCAGAGTGATGAACACGGCTTAGTTGCCTGGAGGCACCGGCACCGCCAAATTGGCCCCGCAAGTGCGTGAATGCCATAACGTGGCGGGGGCCTATGAGTATTTGCTGCGGGTCGAGGTGGCGGATTTGAGCAGCTATAAGGTGTTCCACACCGATATTCTGGGCGTGGTGCCGCAGGTCAATTCGATCACATCCTTTGTGGTTATGGGGTCAAGCAAGGATGAGCGTGCTTGAGGGGTTTGAAACCCAATCGTTACTACACAATTTTTTTCACTACAGTGAGCGCGAGTGGCGGCTTTGCGGACGAAGCAGGCATCACGAATGGCACCGAATGCGCTGGAAACTGGAAACTCTGGCGTATTGTTTTAAAACCTACTTTGAGTTAATCATTGATGCCCGAAGATATTACACCGGGAGAACCAATTTGTTAGCGAAAAGAATTGTCAGAAGTGCGGTGTTGGGTGCAATCATTGCGGCTTCCGTGATCTTCGCAATCGCATTGAGTACCAGCGGAAATGGTGAAGTTTGGTCGCTTCTCTCAGAACAACAGTTTCAAACATCGTATCCAGAACTCGACTACGTTTCGGTCTATTTGGCGCCTTCGATTTCTAAACTTGCGGTTCAAGCTGCGATCTGGGGCAGTATAATTGGCGCTGCATTTTCGCTTGTAAGGTGGGCTTTTAGTAGCGACAAGTAAACGCCCTCGATGGTGTGGAAAACAAGGCAGCTTTGGGCTCATACCGGACATGCTCGCTCGTGATGCAGGTCGGTGTCCGTGAGGGAGATCGGTGGCGAGGGCGCTTTTTCCATTCGTGTAATTCAGAACAAGATTTTGGAAGCTGGACCAGACCAAACGAAGAAACGGCAGCGCCCAGGGAGGAGGGGGCACTGCCGTTTGCTTTTTTCGCGTCGGGTTCTCGGGAGGAGAAAAAGCCCGTCGCGTATTTAGGACACTCTGCCCCGAATTTTGCGTGGTGACATCTGGGAGGAGGTAGATGCCACCACGGTCCAGTCTCGCCTGTATGTCCTGGGAGGGAAGGACAGGCGGACCGAAGAGGTTGTTCTTTACTTGCCGTATGCCGCCTCTAGTGCGGTGCGTTTGATGTCCGAGCGGCTCAGGCCCAGATCGGACAAGTCACGATTGGAAAATGCGCTCAGTTCGGAAACTGTTTTGTTATAAACGCGGTAACAGGCCGCGCGGGTTGCAGCTGCTTTGAAAACCGCAGCAATGCGGTAGGTGATGCCGCCGTTTAGGGCGTTAAATTCTGTAGCAAAAGCCATTGGCTGTCTCACTCGATAATGTTGTCGCCAGAACCGGATTGTGCTGACAGTGGGCAACATATGAATTTTGCGGATTGTCACAACACACAGGTTGGCAATCCCGTTATGCGCTCAGCGCATAGGTGGGGCAGGGAGGTTGCCATAATATGGCTGCGCTGTTTTCGCCCCTTGTAAGCCGTGTCAAAACCTATCACCAAAGACACAACAGCGAACATAAATTCAAAGGAATGCGCGAAATGAGCCTGAACCGTGATGATATTCTAAAGGAACTAAGCGGCGTTAAGCTGCCTGATGGCACCGATCTGGCGGGCAGCGGTCTGGTGCAGGCGCTGGTGGTCGAGGGCGGTGCTGTGCGTTTTGTGCTCGAGGCGAAAAGCCCCGAGGATGCCGCCAATCTGGCCCAGGTGCGCGATGCGGCCGAAGAGGCTGTTCGGGGGCTTGCGGGGGTGACATCGACGTCGGTGATCCTGACGGCGCATAGCCCAACCATGCAGCCGCCAAACCTGAAACAAGCCAAAAGACCGGCCGCCCCCGAAGGCCGCCAACCGATTGCGGGTGTGAAAAACATCATTGCTGTTGGGTCGGGCAAAGGCGGGGTGGGCAAATCCACCGTGTCGTCGAACCTGGCCGTGGCGCTGGCCAAACAGGGGCGCCGTGTTGGCCTGTTGGATGCCGATATTTACGGCCCGTCACAGCCTCGCATGTTGGGCGCGCATGATAGCCCGAAGACGGATGCGGAGGACAGGATCATCCCGCTTGTGGCGTATGGGGTCAAAATGATGTCGATCGGCCTGTTGGTGAAACCTGATCAGGCGCTGGCGTGGCGTGGGGCGATGCTGATGAAGGCGCTGCAACAATTGCTGCGCGAGGTTGCGTGGGGCGCGTTGGACGTGTTGGTGATTGATTTGCCGCCGGGCACGGGCGACGTGCAGCTGACCTTGGGCCAAAAAACCGAGGTCACGGGCACCATCATTGTGTCCACCCCGCAAGACGTGGCGTTGTTGGATGCCCGCCGCGCCATTACCTTGTTCCAAAAACTTGAAACCCCCATTTTGGGGCTGGTTGAAAATATGTCGGCCTATGTTTGTCCCGAGTGTGGCCATGAGGCGCATATTTTTGGACATGGCGGGGTGCGCAGTGAGGCGGCCAAACTGGGCGTGCCGTTCCTTGGTGAATTGCCATTGGATCTGGATGTGCGCCTTGGCGGGGATGCGGGCAGCCCGGTTGCGGCGGGTGAGGGGTCGTTGGCCGAGGCCTATGCCAAACTGGCTAAAGGCTTGATTGACGGCGGTGTGGCCTAACCGCCAAGCAAGCGGGAAATTATGGGATGGGTCGGGTGATGCCGGTCCATTCTGCATTTTTGGACGAATCTTTGGGTGAATTTCGCAATTTTCGATCGCTGTTTTACCTCATATTGATAGAAATCAAAATATTTAGGGATTTTATGGGACTTTTCTGAACTTTTTTTTAGCCACTATATGTAGTGTTTCACTGACCTTGTATCTACATATTGTGCCACGTGTTCTTTTTATGTTCCGCCGCATTAGGGTGTTTGATCGCCGCCAAAGCCCAGCCTGTGCGGGCATTTCCCGTAAAAAACCGTTGACGCCCACGAATTCCCATGGCAAACATTATCTCAAGATAACGACGGGCAATTAATTGGGGCACATAAAGAACCCCGAACATAGGCACCTAAGTCAGGTTTCATACAGGCACCCGCTTTTATCTAACTAGAGATCCGGCGCGCGAGCGAGCAGACATCCCCCCAGGTGGCACGCGCAGTTGGACAATTCCCCGGAAACGGGACGAGGGCGGCGGGTTGAGTAGTGGCAGCTAACTCAAACCCGCCGTTTCCTTTTCTGGGAACAAGTTTTTAAGGAGGCCGCAGGCCAGTGTCGGGAACGTTTAGAGGTGAAGCCCACAATAAAGTGGATGCAAAGGGCAGGGTGTCTATCCCCGCCCTGTTTCGCCGTGTTCTTGAGGCCGGTGATCCTGACTGGCGCGAGGGTCTCAACCCTACCATCATTATTGTGGCGGGTGGCAAAGGGCGCAAGCAGTTGGAATGTTTCACAGCACAGGCCATCGCCGAAGTTGACGACAAAATCCGTAAAATGCCACGTGGCTCAAAACAACGTATCGCGTTGCAGCGTTTGTATCACGCCGAAGCGATGACGACCTCGGTTGATGAAACGGGCCGTTTGGTTTTGTCCCCGAAATACCGTGAAAAGATTGGCCTGAGCAAAGAGGCCTATTTCATTGGCAATGGTGATACGTTCGAAATCTGGGATCCAGATGCTTATGAGGCTGAAATGTACAGTGGTCTGACAGCGGATGATGATTTTGATCCGGATGCCGACCCCTCAATTTACCTTGACGGTGACGAAGGGGAGTAGCGGAAGATGTCTGCTCCTGATGCCCCTCATATTCCAGTCTTATTGCGCCCATTGTTGGCGGCTGTTGCCCCTGTGACGGGTCTTTGGCTGGATGGTACCTTTGGTGCGGGCGGCTACGCGCGTGGATTGCTTGCGGCGGGTGCGGACCATGTGATCGGGGTTGATCGCGACCCTTTGGCGTTCGAAATGGCGGCGGATTGGGCCGGGGAGTACGGCGACAAGCTGTCGTTCTCTCTGGGTACGTTCGGCAAACTGGACACTTACGCGGATAATTTTTTGGATGGCGTTGTGCTGGACCTTGGGGTCTCGTCAATGCAACTGGATCGCGCGGATCGCGGCTTTTCTTTCATGAAAGATGGCCCGCTGGATATGCGGATGAGCCAAACCGGTCCGTCAGCGGCTGATCTGGTCAATACTGCCAGTGAGGCCGAATTGGCCGATATCATTTTCCAATACGGCGAAGAGCGTGCCTCGCGCCGGATTGCCAAGGCGATTGTGACGGCGCGTTTGATTGCGCCCTTTGAAACCACGCTGCAGCTGGCTGACGTGATCGAGACTTGTCTGCCGCGCTCCAAGCCGGGGCAAAGCCATCCCGCGACCCGCAGCTTTCAAGCGATCCGTATTGCGGTGAACGATGAGTTTGGCGAATTGCTGGCCGGTTTGCAGGCTGCCGAACGCGCCCTGAAACCGGGTGGCAAATTGGCTGTTGTGACATTCCATTCGCTGGAGGATCGCGTGGTTAAGCGCTACCTTGCGGCGCGCTCTGGCGGGGCGGGGCGGGCGAACCGCTATGCCCCTGAAACTGAAGACGAAAAGCCTCAATTCAAGCTAATTTCCCGCCGTGCCATTGGGCCAGACGATGAAGAACTGGCCGCGAATCCACGGTCCCGCTCGGCCAAATTACGGGTCGCAATGCGCACTGAACATCCCAGCGGTCCGATGCAGCGCACGGGATTGGGGATGCCGAAAATTTCACTAAAGGATGACGCCCATGCGTAGCTTTTTCTATGTTCTCTCGGCGCTGGCCATTATCGGGCTGGCCTTTTGGTCCTATCAGGAAAATTACAAAACCCGTGCCTCGCTTAAAGAGGTGTCGGGCTTGCAAAAACAGATCGGCGCAACGCGTGAAAAGCTGGCCGTGCTGCGGGCGGAATGGGCCTATTTGAATCGGCCTGAACGGCTGCGCGAGTTGGCGGAAATCAACTATGACCGTTTGGGTCTGTTGCCGCTGTCGCCCGAACAATTCGGTAAGATTGATCAGGTGGCCTTTCCGGCGCCCGACCTTGGTCCGATCACCAATCCGGTCGATGTTGTGGCCGATCTGGAGGCAAAACCATGATGCGCACCCCTCTACGCCCTTTGACGCAAATTCTAAAAGCCCGCGAAGTTGGTGAAAATCCTGACGTGATTGAACGCGAAAACATTCGTGCGCGCCATGAAGTCATGCGCGACAAATCACGTATGCGCGCCGAGGGCCGCTTGCTGGTTCTGGGTGTGTTTTTTGCCTGTGCTTTTGGGGTGATCGGCCTGCGAATGGGGGTTTTGGCCGCCAGCGAACCGCATGAGCCGCGCGCGGCAGCAACAGGCGCCAGCATTACAGCTGGGCGGGCCGATATTTTGGATCGCAATGGTCGGATATTGGCCACCAACCTGACCACCCATGCCCTATATGCGCAGCCGCCTCACATGATCGACAAGGCCCGCGTCGCCCGCGAATTGGTGGCGATTTTCTCTGATCTGGACGAGGGAAAGCTGGTGCGTCAATTCACGGGCAGCCGCAAGTTTATCTGGATACGTAAGAAAATCAGCCCCGAGCAAGTGCAAGCCGTGCATGACATTGGCGATCCTGGATTGATGTTTGGTCCCCGCGAAATGCGGCTTTACCCGAACGGTAAACTGGCCGCGCATATTCTGGGCGGGGCATCGTTTGGACGCGAAGGCGTGCAATCGGCCGAGGTGATCGGCACGGCGGGGGTTGAGAAATCCTATGACGAGTATCTGCGTGACCCCACATTGGATGGTCGGCCGCTGCAATTGTCGATCGACATGACCATTCAAGCCGCCACCCGCGAGGTGCTTTGGGGGGGCATGAAATTGATGAATGCCAAAGGGGCTGCTGCCGTTTTGATGGATATACACACGGGTGAGGTGATTTCGATGGTCAGTTTGCCTGACTTTGATCCCAACACGCGCCCGCGTGTGTTGACCGAAGGCGATGCCTCGGACAGCCCGTTGTTTAATCGCGCGGTTCAGGGGGTATATGAGCTGGGGTCCGTGTTCAAGATTTTCACAGCGGCACAGGCGCTTGAGGTCGGTTTGGTCAACCCGTCGACGATGATCAACACCAAAGGTCCGTTGCGTTGGGGCAAGTTCAAGATCCGCGATTTCCACAATTACGGTGCGCAATTGTCGATGACGGATGTGATCGTCAAATCCTCAAACATCGGCACGGCCAACGTGGCTGTGAAAATCGGTGTCAAACGCCAACGCGAATTTCTGACCTCTTTGGGATTGCTTGAGGCCACGCCGGTTGAGCTGATTGAGGCCGCAGGGGCCAAGCCGTTGTTGCCGCCCAACTGGTCGGAACTGTCGACCATGAC
>Ga0209633_10003205_pt1 | contig 15205 bp, 16 predicted proteins | sample Cruoilmetagenom1_FD_187290 | JGI IMG/M metagenome (GOLD analysis project Ga0209633, IMG submission 187290) | Oil polluted marine microbial communities from Coal Oil Point, Santa Barbara, California, USA - Sample 1 (SPAdes) (version 2) | ecosystem: Environmental > Aquatic > Marine > Oil seeps ... | reverse complement strand
GCTTGTGGCAACGCAACTGCAAAACTAGCCCCTGCAAATCCAAGACCAAGTGCAACTATTAGAAGTTGGTTATATGTGATACTATTACCTTGTAAGTATGCAGTTAAAAGTGCTGCTATTACAATACTTTGAGATACTAAAGCTGTTTTTTTAGCTCCAAACTTATCTACACCAAACCCTAGCACTATTCGTAAAATAGCTCCTGCTAAAATAGGAAGTGATAACAGTGTCGCTTTTTCTCCAGCAGTCATAATATGACCTGCTAAGGCTAAAGCTTCTGTTATCTCTGTACTTAATGGACCTAACATTGTCCATACCATAAAACTCATATCAAAATACAAAAAAGCCATAAACAACGTTGGTGCGTGTCCTTGACCTTTTAAATCTTTAAATCCTGCCATTTTTCATTCCTAATCTTAAATTATCATTAAATATTATTTAATAATGTAAGTATATCAGCTATATTTGAAATATATACAGAATTATTGTATATTTTATATACAATATAATATTAATTTTACATTAAATTGATGATAAAATACTCTTACAAAATATATGAACTTCAATTAAAACTATTATAGTTCAATATCACTTAAGGGATAAGTTGTGAAAAATAAAACATTACCAATACTTTTAAAAAAACAAAAAATTTTACTCATTGGTGGGGGAAATGTAGCTTTACAAAAAGCTACTGTATTAAAAGAAAACAATATAGAGTTTACTATTATTAGTAATAAGTTAAAAAATAAGATTTTAAAAACAACAAATAATATCATTAACAAAAAATTTAAACTAAAAGATATAAAAGATTTTTATATCATAATAGATGCAACAGGTAATTCAAAAGTAGCTAAGAAGCTATTAAAATATAAAACAACTCATAATATCTTACTCAATGTAGTTGATGTACCAGATATTTGTGATTTTTATTTTATGGCATTGACATCAAACAACCTTTACAAATAGCTGTATCATCTAATGGTGCATCACCAACTACTGCTAAGTTCTTTAGAGACGAGTGTGCAAAACTAATACCTAAAGATATTACATCATATTTAAAGAAAAAACAAAAAAAAAGAGATGATGGCATCATAGATATTACACAAACACAAAATGAACTCAACGCTTTGAAAACACAAGTATATTTAGTAGGATGTGGGTTAGGAGATGTGGAACTTCTGACAATCAAAGCTTACAATATCATAAAAAGTGTTGATGTGGTTTTGTATGATTATCTTATTAGTGATGAGATAATGAGTATAGTTCCCAAATCAACAAAAATAGTATTTGTAGGAAAGAAAAAAGATTTTCATAGTAAGTCTCAAGAAGAGATAAATGCACTTATTATTAAATATGCAAAACAAGGATTAAGTGTAGCACGCCTTAAAAGTGGTGATCCATTTGTATTTGGAAGAGGTGCAGAAGAGTTACAAGACTTGATAAATGAACAAATACCCACAGAAGTAGTACCCGGAATTAGTTCAAGTATCAGTGGTTGTTCAACTGCTGGTATTCCTATCACTGCTCGTGGGTATGCAGCAGGTTTCACTGTAGTTTCTGCACATCTAAAAGGTAATAGTGTAAATCTTGATTGGGTAGAGATTCTAAAAAAAGAGAATCATACAGTAGTAGTTTTGATGGGACTTAGTCGTGCAAAAGAGATAGTTGAAGAGTCTTTAAAATTAGGCATAGCACAAAATAAACTTTGTGCAATAGTTTCAAATGCAAGTAGAGAAAATCAAAAAGTAGTAACAACAACTTTAGAAAATCTTGTAAGAGATTCACAAAATGTGGAACGACCTGCTATCTTGGTTTTTGGTGATGTAGTAAAATTTAATTCAATTTTTAATAAGGAAATAATATGAAAATATTAGAAGAGGTATACGAGCTTAGAAATAAAAAGATAAATAAAATAGAAAATATAAAAAAACTAAAAACACCTTACAGTGTCTATGAAAAACTTGATGAGATATGTGCCAATGGTTTAGAAAACTTAAATGATGAAGATGGAAGTTATTTTTTAAAATGTTTTGGACTTTTTAAAAAGAAAGATGGAAAATTTATGCTTCGTATTCGTATACCTGCTGGTCAGATTACTCCAGAGCAAGCTATAAAACTAGGTGAAATATCTTCAAAATATGGGGAAGATTATATTGATATAACCACAAGGCAACAACTAGAATTTAGATTCTTAGAATTAGAAAACTTAAGTATCATTTTAAAAGAACTTGATAATGTTGGTATAAGTACTTTTCAAACAGGTGTTGATAACTTCAGGAATATAGTTACAAGTAGTTTTGATGGACTTGGAAATAAAAATATTGTGATGTGTAAACCAATTATTGATGAGCTTCAAGAGATATTTTTCAAAAAAGAGGAGTGGATAGCTACCCTTCCACGAAAATTCAATACTGCGATATTAGGAACAACTGTAAATGATTGTAATATTTATGGTCATGATTGTTGTTTTATCGTTGCACAAAAAGAAAATCAGATTGGTTTCAATCTTTATCTTGGCGGAAAAGTTGGAGTTCAAGCCAGTGACTCTGGACTCTTTATCAAAAAAGAGGAAGTTGTACCAACTTTTAAAGCTGTAGTTGAACTATTTAAAAAATATGGTTTTAGAGACAATAGAAATAAAAATAGACTTCACTTTTTACTAGGAGCTGTGGGTATGGATGAGTTTGTAAAAGCCATAAAAGAAACAACTAAAATAGAGTATCAAACTTGTGGGAAAATATTAGCTACTGATGAATATATTTTAGATGAAAGTGGAGTATTTAGTTTAGATACAAATACAAAAGCTGTTCACTTTAGTATCCCAAGTGGTATTTTTAAAGGTTCTGATTTAACTAAAATTGGTCATTTAACTTCAATACTTGATGGAAAAATACGACTATCAGTTGAGCAAAGCTTATATATTATCACTGGTAATGAACATACACAAATGGTGCAAAATAGTGAACTATTTCAAGAATACAAACAATATAACAATATCTATTTTAACCATCAAATAGCCTGTGCAGGAACTGCAACTTGTGCATTTGGAGTAATCCCAAATAAACCAGATGCCATAGAGATGGCAAACTTTTTAGCCCATGAAGTTCCTATAAAAAATGCAAAGGTAAGAATGTATTGGTCAGGGTGTGTAAAAGGATGTGGTATCCATGGTGTTGCAGATATAGGGTTTGAGGGGTGTAAAGCAAAAGATGAAAATGGAAATTCATGTTATGGTGTACATATATTTTTAGGTGGGAAAGCTACACGAAAAGCCAAAGAAGCAAGAGTTTTGGCAAAGGCAATTCCTTTAACAAAAGCAAAATATCTAGTAAAAGATTTAATGATAAAATACAAAAATGAAAAACTAGAATTTGAAAGTTTTGAAAGTTTTGACAATAGGGTTTTATCTAAACTTTCAGTTGAAGAGATTCTATCTTAATAATCTCTTCCATAAAGTTCTGAAGTAGCCCAATCCAGTGTTAAGTTTTACTTAACACTGGATTGGGCTGGTTATGAAGCTTCTTGAATCTTTTTGATTGAGATTTACACCTTGAAGAATTGTTCCATGTTTACCTAGTTGGCTTAAAATCTGTTGTGATAAAGCTTTTTCAATATCACCATAGACAAAAATAGAGCTAAACATAATAATAGCATCGATTACTAAAATAATTTGTGATGTTTTATATGGTGTTTTTAAAGCTATCACTTCGGCTAAGATAGTTATACCTCTTGTTGAAGATCGTTCAAGCATCACTAACCCTACTCCGCCGCCAGTGATAATACTATTTGGATTTAAAAAGCAACTGCTGAGTATGCTATAAAAAATGAACCCAAAGTCACAAATAAAATATTTTTAATGATTTGCATATTTTTCCCTTATAAAATATTTCTCAACCTTTGAAGACCAACTTTTACCTCATCTTTTGTTGAATGGGTATAATTAAATCGTATCTCATCACATACTTCATCACCTAAATAAAATTCGGCTCCTGGAACATACACAACTTTTTTCTTCAAAGCTTCATATACCAATGCTTTTGTATCAACTCCTTGAAGTTTTCCATATACAAACATTCCACCTTTTGGTTTTTCAAATTCAAATTGAGGTAACTCTGCTTTTAAAGTTGTTACAAAATTTTCCATCTTATTTTTATACTCATATCTTAAAAGTTCTAAATGTTTTTTATATTTTGTTTTATCATTTAAATACTCATCCAAAATATATTGAGAGATACCACAACTATGTAAATCTATTGTCTCTTTTATCTGTATAAGTGCTGAGATAATCTCTTCATTTGCTCGTACCCACCCTATTCTAAGACTAGGTGAAAGTGTTTTTGAAAATGATCCAAGGTGAAAACTATTATTAGGTATATCACTGCTAATACTTTTCGCTTTTTGTTCAAAATATAGTTCACTATAGGGAGCATCTTCTATGATATATCCCTTATGTTCTAATACTGTTTTTATTATCTCATCCCTTTTTGTTTCAGAGTATAAAGAACCTTTTGGGTTTTGAAAGTCGGGAATAAGATATGCTAATTTCATAGAAGGGTATACTGTATTAAACTCTTCTATATTTATCCCATCATAATCTAAAGTAATAGGTGTCATAGAGAGATTATTCATCCTAAAAATATTAACTGCACCCAAGTAAGATGGTTTTTCTATTAAGATCTCTTTGTTTTGAAAATATTTAGCTATGATAAAAAGTGCTTGTTGACTCCCTGTAGTTATAAGTATATTTGAAGGCTCTGTTTTAAAACCCTCATCATTATAAAAATTCGCTATTTTTTCTCGCAAAGGTGTTATACCATTACTTATAGTATATTGAAAATGTTTCTTATTTTTAAATACTTTTTGGCTAGCTTTTCCTAAATCTTCAATAGGAAATAGATTCTCATCAGGTAGTCCCCCTGCAAATGAGATTGTTTCATTGTCTATTGATTCTAATATTTGTCTTATAAATGACCGTTTCATTATAAACCTTTTTAAATTTTCACCATTATAGAGCAATAAAATAATTTATTCTTCACTATTTTTGCTATAAAAAGTAACTATTTTTGCTCAAAATGAGAATATATTTTGATATAATGAAATTATGAAAAAAGAAACACTTCAAAAACACAAAAAAATTGCTAATGATATTATGTATTACATCTATAGACATATTGATACAGATATAAATATAGATGAATTAAGTGTTGATTTAAGTACAAGTAGATTTCATATGCAAAGACTATTTAAAGAGGAGTTCGGACAAAATATCTACGAAACAATAAAGTCTATACGACTACAAAAAGCATCAAATTTACTACTTACAAATAAAAACTCAACAATAACAGATATAGCTAAAATGTGTGGTTATAGTTCCCAAGGTGCTTTTATCAGAGTTTTTAAACAAAAATTCAATATCACACCAAAACAGTGGAGAAAAGGGGAATACAAAAACTTCACAAATGATATTTTGACCACCTCCCCAACTGCTTCAAGTGCAACTATTGATTTTTCAAACCTTACACCTAAAATTGTAAAAATGGCTACAATGAGAGGATACTATATCAGGCACAAAGGATACAACACCTCTATAAAACAAACATGGCAAAAACTACAAACTTGGCTTTTATGTAATGATATAAAAGAGTATCAACAACTAGGACTTCACCACGATAATCCAACCATTATTCCACTAAATCAATGTCAATATATCGCATGTATCATTGTAGATAAAGAGGTGGAAAATGCAACATTACCAACACTTATTATCCCAAGTGGTGTTTATGCAAGATTTGATTTTGAGGGTCGTTATGGAGATATATTAAAGTTTATGAATTGGGTATATTTTAGCTGGCTTTTAAATAGTGGTTATGAAACAACAACAAATCCACCTTATGCTATCTATGAAAAAAACCATTTTTTAGAAGACGATGAAAAGTTTATTGTGAGTTATTATATCCCTATAAGTTACTCATAAATACAAATTTAATTAAAAATAATTTTTACTTTTGTTCCATTGTTTACATCAATATTACAACTACCTTGTAATTCATCTTTTACAATATTTTCAATAAATGATAATCCAAAAGATTCGTTAGGTATTTTTTCATAATCAAATCCTCTTCCATCATCTTCTACAATAAATTCATTTTGATTTTCTTGTTCAGTAAGTGATATTTTAATTGTTCCAATATTATCTCTAAAGGCATATTTAAATACATTTGTCAAAAGTTCATTTAATATAATCCCACAAAAAATTAATTGATTTGATGGAAGTGTAGTATTTACAACTAAAGATATTTTTATCTTTGAAGCATCGTAACTGTTTTTAATCTCTTCAAGAAGATTTTCAAAATATACTTGTGTATCTAATATATTTAACTCATTATGTTGATACAAAATTTCATGTGTTTTACTAATAGCCTGTATAGAGCACTCTATCTCTTGTAACTTTTTATCTAATTCTTCATTTTTAATATTTGACAACTTTAAACGGTACAATAAAATAATAAACTGCATATTATTTTTTACACGATGATGTAACTCTTTTGTTATTAATTGATTGGTCTTAAGAGAATTTTTAACCTCTTTAGCTTTATTGAGTTTTGCTGATAATGCTATAGAAAAAAGTACCGCTTCTAAAAAGCTAGTAAGTTCATAAAAATAAGGAAAATACTCAATCGGATTAGGTATTGCATATTGATTCAATACCAATGAGAATATCCCAATAATACTTATTGTCCAACCTGTTAAAATATATTTAGCTAAAGCAGTTTTTTTATATAAAGCAAAAACTATTAAACAAAGAATATACAACATACACAATAGTAGATAAAACATAGAAACTTCAAATAAACTATCTATTTTTATACTTATAATCATCAATAAAACAGATCCAACTATGAGTGTAAGATTAATTTTGTGTAAATATTTAAAACGATCTATATTCAAAATCTTATCAATAAATAAGAGAGCAAAAATATTCGCGATTGAAAGATAATATAGTCCTAGATAAGCATCAATATCTAATAACATTTGATTTTGTGTAAAATAAGAGATCATGGCAGAGTAGGAGCAATAATTAATTGTTGCTACAGTTATAAGTAAAATGTAATATAAATAAGCAACTTCTCTAGTAAAAATATATATAAAAATATTGTATAAAATTAAAGCTATCATTGCACCAAAAAAAAGTGCTTCTATAAGCTGATATGAAAACTCATCTTTATACAACTGTATTTGATCTTTTAGTAAAAGTTTAAAATAATTTGCACTACTTAAAGAGTGTGCTTTTAAATAGAATTCTTTTATTTTAGCTGCATTGAAATCTATTTTAAACGATGGATATAATAAATTATTTTTTTCATATTCCTCTATATGACACATCCCTTGAGTTTGTTTATAATAACTACCATCTTCTTGTTTAGTATAAAGTTCTATCGTATCATGTAAAGGGTTTGTTACAGTAATATACCTTTGGAGTGGTTTTAAAGAACTATTTTTCAGTGAAAATTTTATCCATACTGTTGCACTAGTCATACCTAAATGAATCTGGTTTGTATCACTTTTTTGAAATTCTTTTGTCTGTATTTCACCAAATGATAATGTTGAGTTAGTATCAATATAAAAAGAACTTTTTTCTAAAATTGATTTTTTTACATCATTTTCATTGAACTCAATCATTGTAGAGTACAAAGATGAAAGAAAAAGTAAATATATAGTAATAATTTTTAAACTCATAGAAGAAATATAGCATAGTTTAAATAAAATGATAAATATAATTTTTGAAAAGAGGAGATTATGAAAAATTTAAATGTATTGATTATTGAAGATGAAATTATTATTTATATGCACATTACAAAAACTCTCAAACAATTAGGTTTTAAAAATATTCAAGTTGCTAAAGATGCTCAAACAGCCCTTGATATTGCGAAAAAATCAAAAATTGATTTAGTGTTTTCTGATATAAAAATAAAAGGGGAAATTGATGGCATAGAAACTTCGCAAATATTACAAACTCTTTATGGTGTTCCTATTATATTTATCACAGCTTATAAAGATGAAGAAACATTGTTACGAGCTAGTATTGTTGATTTTATAGGATATTTACTAAAGCCTTATAGACAAGATGAACTAGAGGCTTTGATAAAAATAGCTATCATAAAGTATGATCTTTCTTTATCTAAAAACAATACCATAACTATCAATAAATATACCTACAATAAAATTACAAAAGAACTACAGTATGAAAACGAGATAATAAACCTTACAAAAAAAGAACATCTTTTTATCGCTTTATTCACTACAAATTTAAACGCAATTATACCTTATAATATAATAGATAAAACAGTTTGGTATAAAGATTTTGTATCAGAAAATACCCGCCGAACTTTTATTTACAGAATAAAAAACAAACTCAAAGGTTTAAACTTTAGAATAGAAAAAAATATTGGTATTGGCCTTTTTGAAAATAACCAAAATAAATCAATAGAGGAATAAAACCCTCTATTTTGAACTATAACTTATATCTTTTTTGTCTATTCTATATTTTCCATCTTTATAATACACATAAACACCCTCTTTGCCTGGATGAACATGATGTTCTACTAAATGAATATCTTTACCATCTTTTTTAACTCGTGCTTTAACCGTATAACTATTTCCAGCTAATTTATAACTAGTTAAAATATTTTTCCCACCAGCTTTAAGCCAATTGTTTCCAGGAAGATGAACATCTGTACTATTGTTAATAACTACTTGAAAATCAACTTTATGCTTTTTTAAATGATTTTCTATAGCAATCATAGGTTTATGGTGTATTTGTTTTTTACCGATATGGTAATGTCCATTTTTATGGTATACATATACTCTATCTTGATTTGGTACAACTTTATGAATCTTTAAATGAATATCTTTTTTTAAACTTCTTTTTATTCTAGCTTTTACCGTATAATGTTTTCCATCTAGTTCATTACCAGCTAATATACCTGTATGTCCACCACTAAGCCAGTTGTTTCCATGCATATGAATATCATTTCCACCTTTTACAATCACTTTAAAATCAACTTTATGCTCTTTTAAATGATTTTCAATAAAAATATAAGGTGCTGAATCTGGATACATAAGATCACATAGATTCGCTCCAATATTTTTAGCATTCTTTTTTACATACTTTTTTCCAAAAAAATTACAGTTAAAACCTAAAGCTGCTGATCCAATTGTACAAGGAATTGAACTTGTAGCCCCTGTTTCTGGTACTGTTACGGCTAAACATTCACCTTCAAATGCTAAAGCTACTGCTCCACACCCTTTATCAATCGCACCATTTACTGCACTTACTGTATACTCTTTGACCTTTTCACAACCAGATTTAGCATATGCTATATTTGTAATTGTTGTTATTATTACTAAAATTAGTAAACTTTTTTTAAACTTATTCATAATTTTCTCCTTCTTTTAATATATTATTACCACTTACGAATTATCTCTACTGTATATCTATATTAATTAGTCTTAATTTTCATTATTGTCTTCTTCATTATTATTATCCTCATTGTCTTCTTCATTATTATCCTCCTCATTGTCTAAATCAGTATTATCGCTACTATTTTTAATTGAAGTACCTATATTAGTAGCTTGTGAAACTGCCGTAGAAGAACCTTTATCATGTTCATTTTTTATAAGTTTATTTGTATATTCAAAAAACATTTTATATATCTCAATAGTTTTTTCACTATCTAAATTTAAATTCAATGACAATTCACACGCTCGAAACATCATCTCTCTTGTAATAAGAACAGCAGGACTTCTTCCTCCCAATGCAACGGCACCAGTTCCCTCACCACCGGATATATTTTCTTGAACTCCTCCTGTTGATAAACCAAGACCCAAACCTTCATTAAAAGTTTCTGTTGTATCTATCTCTCTTGACGCACAAAACCTTTCAAGAGTTGTAGTGCCTTTCAAATAAGTAACTTTACTACCCTCTTCCATTACTATTAAATCAATACCACTTCTTTTTATCTCTTTTGTAAAAAGATCATTTTTTACACTACATCCTGTAATATTTAATATAATAAAAATAATCAAACTACTTTTGAGTATATTTTGTTTCATTTTAAGCACCTTTTATTAACTATAAATGTATTCTAACATATTAACATCACATTTCATATCACATTTTAGAAAATATTAAAAAAAGATGCTACAACCAAATTCTGATATAAAGTTAGAATTTATAAAAACTAGCTAACAATCGATCAATATTTTAGGGGTCATTCCATAATTTTTAGATATAATCCCACCAAAGGTTTATGATGAAAAAAAGATTTGTTTTAAAAAATGTACGACAAACACCAATAAAAACTATAGAAGAAGATTTAGAAGATGCATCCACAACCAAATAATCCACTCCATGGGGTAACACTAGAAAAGATGGTAACACAATTAAGTGAGCATTACGGCTGGGAAGAGTTAGGAAACCTTATAAAAATAAGATGTTTTACCTACGATCCTTCAGTAAAATCTAGTTTAAAATTTATACGAAAAACATATTGGGCTAGATTAAAAGTTGAAAAGTTATATATAAAAACTTTTGTAACACAACCAGATAAAAAAGAAGAGGAATAACAATGGCAAAAGGGAAAAAGACAGCTATAAAAGAGATCAAAAGAATAAATGAAAATGAAGTTTTGATAAATGGTAGAATTTATATAATTATAGAAGATACACAAGATATTGAAAAAGCTATCACTATGAAGATAACTTCTCATGGAAACAGAATCTTACGATTTGAAGATTTAAGTAAAAAAGCAACTATTGATGTAAAAAGAACTATTAATATTGTTAAATATACATTTAAAGATGAACATAGAGCAAAAAGATTTCGAGTAAGTTTTGAGAAAAGTATCTTAACAAATGAAGACAAGTTTGAAATAGTTGCCGTTTCAACTTCATATATTAATGCAAGAGAAATAATCGCAAGCTTTACAGCTAAAGACAGCCCAAATTTTGACAAAAACTCTAAGACAACTACCGTATATGTTAGCCAAGAAGAAAAGTAAGCTAGACAAAAAGAGATATGATAAATAAACAGCAAACAAAAACACTTCACCCTAGAAACATCCATAACTGCCGATATGACTTTGAGGCACTTTGTAAAACAAATCCTGAACTTAAAAAGTATGTTAGTTTAAATAAATATGATGATTTATCTATAGATTTTGCCAATCCAAAAGCAGTATTAAGTTTAAATAAAACACTTTTAGAACATCATTATGATATAAAAAAATGGGAAATACCACAAGATTATCTTTGTCCTCCAATTCCAGGACGAGCTGACTATATACACTATATCGCTGATTTATTGGGAGATAAAAAAAATATAAAAGCACTTGATATAGGGGTTGGAGCTAATTGTATCTATCCTATTATTGGAATTTCTATTTATGACTGGAAATTTACAGTATCAGATTGTGATCCAGTTGCTATTGATAATGTAAACAAAATACTCAAATCAAATAAAAAATTAGAAAATAATATAACTGTCAAACACCAAAAAAATAGAAACTATATTTTTGATGGAATTATAGAACCTAATGATAAATTTGATTTCACTATGTGTAATCCACCTTTTCATAAGTCAAGTGAAGATGCGGCAAAGGGAAGTAATAGAAAAGTATCAAATCTTACAAAACAAAAAACCACTAATGCAACTTTAAATTTTGCAGGACAAGCAAATGAGCTTTGGTGCAAAGGTGGAGAGTTGGCTTTTATAAAGAAGATGATAGTCCAAAGTGAAAAATACAAAAACAACTGCTTATGGTTTACCACTTTAGTATCAAAAAAAGAGAACTTAAAAGATATTTATAGAGCTTTAAAAAAAATAAACTCGGTAGAAGTAAAAAATATAGAAATGAAACAAGGGCAAAAAATCACTAGATTTGTAGCTTGGAGTTTTTTATCCGAAGAGTTAAGAGATAATTTTTCCTCTTAAATTTTATATCTAGCAAAGGTATAAATCTTGCAGATAGCTCTTCTATGGAAGAACTATTTAACCTAACTTATAAAAAAAAGGTTTAGAGAAATTAGCTTCTAATCTATTAACATAATTTAATTTTAGCTATAATTGTTATATAAATATGTAAGGTGTAATTGTGAGTAAAAAATATGAAGTAGTAATAGTGGGTGCAGGAATTTCAGGAGCAGCCTTAGCTTATGAGTTAGCTAGATATACAAATATAAAATCTATTTGTGTCTTAGAAAAATATGACGGTGTCGCTACTTTAAATAGCTCAGGAAAAGCAAACTCACAAACTATTCACTTTGGGGATATCGAGACAAACTATACTTTAGCAAAAGCTTCTATTACAAAACAAACAGCCAAAATGGTTGAAAAATACTGTTTACAACATAAATTAGAAAATGAAGTTATCTTTTCACATCAAAAAATGGCTTTAGGTGTTGGAGACAATGAAGTTGAGTTTATGCTTGAAAGATATGAAGAGTTTAAAGAACTTTTCCCAAATCTTCAAGTATGGGATAAAGAACATCTAAAAAAAATTGAACCAAAACTAGTATTTGATGAAAATGGAAATGAACGACCAGAAACAATTGTCGGAGTTGGGTCAAAAGGCGAATGGACAACAGTTGATTACAAAAAGATGTCTGTAAGTCTCATAGAAAATGCAAAAAAAGAAGAAGGTAAAACTATTGATTTATTTGTAAACTCAAAAGTTCAAGATATCCAAAAAGAAGATAATACTTATAAAATAAAAACAGCAAATGAAACTTATGAAGCTGATTTTGTAGTAGTAAATGCAGGAGCACACTCACTTTTTATTGCACATAAAATGGGATATGGACATGAATATAGCTGTCTTCCTGTTGCAGGAAGTTTTTATATGACAAATCAACAAATTCTTAATGGAAAAGTATATATGGTACAAAATCCAAAACTACCATTTGCTGCACTTCATGGAGATCCAGATATCCTAAAAAATGGACTCACAAGATTTGGTCCAACAGCTTTAATGTTACCAAAACTAGAAAGATATAAAAGTGGTACATATAAAGACTTTTGGACTACACTTAGATTTGATAAAAAAATAATAAAAATCTTCGCAGGACTTTTAAAAGATAGTGATATTAGAAACTATGTATTTAGAAACTTTTTATTTGAAATTCCATATCTAAATAAAAAACTTTTTGTAAAAGATGCTCGAAAAATTATCCCTTCTCTTAGTGTTAATGATATACATTATGCAGAAGGTTTTGGAGGAGTAAGACCACAAGTTTTAAATAAAAAAGAAGAAAAACTTATGTTAGGGGAAGCCTCAATAAATACAGGGGATGGAATAGTATTTAATATGACACCATCACCAGGAGCAACAAGTTGTTTAGGAAATGCAAAAAGAGATGTGATAAATATTACAAAATTTTTAAATAAGAATTTTAATTTAGCAAAATTTGAAGAAGAACTTATAGAAACGAATATTCCTCAAAGTAAAATTGATGAAAATGAACAAAAACAATATATCAGTAAAATAAGAAAAGAGATAAAAGCTCATGAAGAAGAATACTACCAAAATATCAATGATGGACAAGAATTACCAAGCTACTGGAACAAACCATATAGTCCTTGGAGAAATAAAAGAGACCATTGGTCTTTTTAACAGTTTAAAAATTATTGATTTTTATATAATGAAAGTGGCGGACGAGGAGAGCTTTTAATTTAATACTTAAATCCTTTTATTAAAAGCATTTAATATAGAATTATTTAATACTACACTACTATTTGCACTACTATTAAAACTACAATCCTAGATAAATCATACTTTTAATATACTATAAATTTCAAGTCAAGTACTTAGGTCTTTATAAATATTTAATATTGACTCAACACTTAGAATCAATATTAATAAACTGGCTGATTAATTGTTTTCCTTGTTCTCTTTAATTATTCTATCAACAAAATCATTTGTTTTTTCTTTTAATTTTTCAATAGCTTTTTTATTCCCAACAAGTCCTATTTCCACACTTCTCCATTTTATCTCTACATAGTAAATATTATCAGTATCTTTATGTATATATAGTTTTTTGACCTTGTCATATATTTCAAAATTCTCTTTAAAGTCTTTTTTTGTAACTTTTAATATTTCTGGTTCGTAATCTGTTTCATAATTCATAAGTCACCTTTTTATAATTTTAGTTATTTAATACTAGCAAAAATTGATATAAAAAGGTCTTAATGGCTATACTTATTCATACGAATTTAAATGGTCTTACCATCACAAACCCCACTATCCTTTAAAGCACTTACCTAAAGCCTTTATTTACTCATTTTCTCTTTAAACTCTATTATTGATTTTATCTTCTCGATATCTAAGTTATTTTTTTTACAAAATGCACCTATTTTGACATATTCAAGTAATATTGGAAACTTTTGTTTCCAATTCTTTAAGGTTGCTTCACTTTTATTTAAATTTTCCGCTAATTCTTTATATGTTATCTCTTCCATAATTGAAGAATACAAAAAAAACACTTATAAGGGAATAAAAATAAATATATTCACGAATAAGAGATTTTTTAATATTGTTTTAAGTTCTCCTATATTAAACTTTTTATATCATTATTCACGAATAAGAGAATATTAAAAGGAAAGCCAAATGAAAATAAAAATATACAACAAAACAGGAAATAGTAGAGTTATATATGGAAGAAGTGAAAATCATATATCTAAAATAGCAAGTAAATTTCAAAAATGGGAGTTTATAAAATGAAAGAGTTAATAGAGATTTCACAAGTTCTTATTGGTACTGAAAATGTAAACTCCGTAAATGCAAGGGATTTGTGGAATAGTTTAGAAATAAAAAAAGAGTATGCTAGTTGGATAAAATTACAAATATCTAATTTAGGACTTGAAATAAATGTGGACTATATCTCATTCGCCCAAAAAGTCAAACGAGAAACTGGAGCTACAACAAAAAAAGAATACATAACAACCCTAGACACCGCAAAACATATCTCAATGGCTTCTAGGACTGAAAAAGGTAAAGAGGTAAGAAAGTACTTCATTGAAGCAGAAAAGCAACTTAAAGCTAATCAAACTACAAATAATGGTATAGATAGTGTTATGTTTAATTCTATGATGTCAAACCAAAATAAACTATTAGAATTGTTCATAATGCAATCTCAAAAAACAAATATG
>Ga0209633_10003204_pt1 | contig 15205 bp, 21 predicted proteins | sample Cruoilmetagenom1_FD_187290 | JGI IMG/M metagenome (GOLD analysis project Ga0209633, IMG submission 187290) | Oil polluted marine microbial communities from Coal Oil Point, Santa Barbara, California, USA - Sample 1 (SPAdes) (version 2) | ecosystem: Environmental > Aquatic > Marine > Oil seeps ... | reverse complement strand
TATTTCCCCGTCTGACTCAGTAGACAAATGAACATCAGCAATTACGTAATACGCATTTCCATTACTAGACATAAATACGCTCTACAATTAACTATTAAAGATCATTCGCTAATTTTGCAAAACCTTTTGCGTTAGCAAAACCTGGATCTTCAGGGATTATTAACTGCTTCTCAGGGATCAGCTCTTCAAACTCATCGGCCAGCAACTCGGCACCACCGCCAGTAATAATTATGCGGTCAAGATTTCCTCGCTTAGGCCAGGTCTCATCGATAATTGAATTTATAGAAGAGCAGGTTCTTTGAATGCATTTACGTAGCAATGGCTCGATATTGACAGGCTCGCCATAACAAAGGAATGACCTATCCCTGATAATCTCATCGATCTCATCACGGCCTCGACCAGAATCCTCAAACTGTTTTTTGTACTTTGTTTCAGTTTTTAGTGACGTGTATACATCATGATGGAGTCTGGAAATGCCTTCAGCGACACCTTTGGCGCTCTCAAACTGCACGCGATTATTGACGATTTCGATTAAATCAAGGGTGCCATGACCAACATCGACAAGCGCTACTTTCATACCAGAGAAGTCCTCTTGCCGTCCACCGTTCCAATCAGACTGTAAATCAGCCACAGTCCCTACAGGCTGAGGTACTACAGCAATAGCACCTACCTTGGTTTTATTGTTAGCCCAGTTCTTGGCGTTCTCCTGCAGCCTTCTGGCGTCTTTTCTGTACCACTCTACCGGAAGACCCATAACCAGGTTAATCGATGTTATATCCGTGTGTACTTTGTCGTCATTAGCGTTTTTCTCCGCTGCCAATGCCATTGCGTATAACGCTTGGATCCGATACTGGTCCGAATCGATGTACGATGAGTCAACGCTTGCCATAATCGGCTTACCGTACATAATCGCGTTTTCGCCGATATAAAAATTTCCAGTAGCATCGGTGTAATTGATATGTCCCCTATCTGAGTCTGTAGCAGCCATAGTAGCAGGACAAACAAGAGACCTAAATTCAAACTGATTTCCTGTCTTCCCAACTGCGCCTTTAGTGAATCCATAACCTACATCCAGACCCATGTTGATAGCCTGAACGACCGCTTGGTGTCCCTTTGATTGTTTCATTTAACATCTCCGAATTTATACCTGTTGATACTGAGAAACGCCTTTTTCAGTAAAATAAGCATGGCATTTCGCTTTATTGCGAGCCCATTGATTTTTTTATATGCGGCCAGAATTTTTTGCTCCTGGCGCCGAAACCCGGCCTCGCGCAAACCTTCCCTTGTTACCTTGTTTATCAGTCTTAGGTTTCGTTGTTTTCTATTTAGATTAATGTAAAGTTGACACCAATAAGGTCCATCAATATGCGTGAATGTCATATTTTTATCTGGATTTAGCCGCCAATAGACTGAAAAGCTCAAGTGGCGTCTTTTGCCTAGCGACTTAAACAAGAGCATTTCATTTGCTATTTCCTCATCAAACCACGTTATAGCGCCGGAAATTTTATGGAGTTTTTTGATTGCTCGACGAACATCGAATGTCCTGACTGACATATTGAGATTGCAACTATCAGAAACAGCTCCGGTAATCTGTATTTCTGGATTCAGGTGGTCCACGTCCAATATCTCAAAGTCTTCGATATCGATCTTTTCAATAAGATTTAAGCTCTCACTTAGGCGTTGAGTAAGTCTGCTTCGTTGCGTTAACACAGAACCTTGACGCTTAATACACATCTTTACCGGCCCAGTTTCTGTTAATTTGTGAGCGCGAGAGACCTTCCTTAGAGTGATCCTCTTTTCTTTGGCGACAGTACGTGTGGAGCCACTAGCGGCGATAACAAGCCAATAAGGTTTATTTTTCCATGGCATCTTGCCTGGATTTTTTTTGATGGTTGGCCAGCAGAACTTCAGGCGAGTTTGAGCGCCTGACCTAATTGTGCCGGCTTCGATAATGCGGCGACCCAGTTCCTCAATCTCTATATCAAACCTATTGAGCAGACGCGCCCCAACAGCCAGACGGTCACAAAGCGCGTCAAACTGTCTCTCACGGGCATTCAGGGCCTCCTGATGTTTCTGTTTAAGACTGTCAATCCTGTCTGAGTTGAAGACTATAGCCATCTAATCGTGTCTTGTTTTGAATATTATGGGAAAACTCTACCATATAAAATTCAAAAAAATACACAAAATGACATCTAAAATGGCCTATACGAAGAAATATGTCATCTGGTGTCAGTTTATTAAGAGGTCTATGTAATTCATAAGCAGAAATAGTCAGTATTACGGCAGTGCGAGGCATTAAATAACGTAATCTGGAATCAGTGTGTTGAGCGTTAATTGAGAGTTAATTGAGCGTATGAAACGAAATTTCACTGTTAAAGTGACACCAAGAACATAAGTTATTGTTTTTTCATGTTATTTTGTTTTGCCGTTTTCACCTCAAACGGCCCGTCTTTTCGCGTTTTCGCCCCTAACTATACTAACCTACAAAAGTTGAAAATTTCCGACCACTAAAAAAACGAACTCCACCCAAAAAAAGGCCCTACAAGTCTCTAACGGCCCTTCGGCGAGTGTCGCCTACGGGCTTAGTGCGAGAACTTAACAACCTAAACATCAAAAGAGCCAAGCGAATCCCATAGTTCCCTCCGTCGAGTGTCGACTACGGGCCAGGCCGTGCATGATACGACCCAACGCAAACCCTTAAGGTCATTGGCTATAACAGATTCGTACCAGACAAAAGATATCTTGACCCTCTGCGCTCGGGCGCCTCGGCTGATGCCTGGTCATCGTGGGACTGTGTTCTTAGAGAGGACTTAGGGCTTGGGTGCTAGTACGGAGGCGGACTGATTGGGGTGAGGTTTAGGGGCTAGGTCTGGGGTGGATTCGTGGGTCTCGTTTTTTCGGTGTTTGGGAGGAAGGTTGAGGTGTAGGTGTAGGGGTGTAAGATTGGACACTTGAGTTGTATTTAGGGGTAGCAATTTTTTTAAGGTAATCGGGGTTTGGTTTTAAATTTGGGGTTGTAGCAATTTTATACAATTCAAATTCATCCTTTTTTTGACTTTGGGGGTTGGATTTATGGGGGTGAGAATGAGAATTAATTGTATTATTAAATAATAATTATCCTGGTTTTATTATTTTGGGTTTGAATAATTTTTTTTATTTCAATTTCTGGTTTTGATAATTCTATTCCCTTCGGGAATTTTTAATTTCACATTCTCTGTTCTTCCCCTAACCCCCTAACCCCCTAATCCCTTAACCCCTTACTTCCCCTGGTTATCTTGTCCCCCTATCCCCTTGTATGAGACCCCTATTCCCCTGGTTATAGATATTTCCCGGCAGAAGGGAGATATAGGGTTTAAGGATGATTGTTTACTTGTTGGGTTTTTTTAATTTGAAGTAACAATTCTCTTTGCTAAATTGGTATGTGTGTTGCCCTATGGGTCAATTTTTAAGGATATCGGTCGTAATGGGAGGATATCTGGGGGCGGATTTGTGTAATGGGGGATTATATCCGTGTAGGGGGATATTTTAATACTTTGGGTTTGGCGAGTGTGTGTCCGGGTGGTGATTGGGGCGTGGGAAACGAAAAAGGGGAGCGGTTTTTTTAAAGGCCTGACCAAGGGGCGGGTGGCGTTTAGCTCTGCAAATCGTAGTCAACGATACGGATTGCCCGACCGATGATGATTCGACGGTCCTTCAAGGGTTTGGCGTTATTGGTGTATACGTGGGTAATGTTTCGCAGGGGAAAAGATGGGTTAGCCGGGCGGAATTGCTCAATAATGCCGTCACTACTTTCTTGTTTGCGGTAGATGTAATTTGTGGCCCACTCTGCCTCGAGTTGGGCAAAGACGACATCACCCGAGCGGATCTGGTCTTCCGGGACTACTTCAATCTCGACCACGGCCTTATCCTGAATGATTTTCTGGTTCACTTTGCTGGAGACCATGTGAAGCCCAAGATGGCGGATGTAGATCACGTTCTCCCGGGAGACGGGCATAATCTGACCCAGCCGGTTGATCGAAAAACTGGTGTCGCGGTTAATCAGCTGGATTTTGTCTTTTATCCCTTCAGCCTCGTTGTATTCCTTGGTGTTCAATCGGACGTATTCGAGGACGCGTATTTCTCCGTGTTCTTCGTCCACTGTTTCAGATGCACTTCCAAAAAGGTCCATGGGTGCGCCTTGGACGGGTGAGAGCGTGCCCAGGATTTCCGGATCGGAGACCCGTGCCAGGGCATTACTGTAGATCAGGGACTTGAACGGTAAATTGAAGGTTTTAATGATCTTTAGCAGGTTGTCTTCATCGATGGAAGGAATATCGCCGCGCACAATACGACCAATCGTTGTACCTGAAAGGTCGACGACCTCACCCAGCTTGTCATATCCAAACCCTGTCAGATCAATAATTTCTATAATTACGTCTTTCAGCGATACGTCTTGAGCTTTGGTTGATTTCAGGACCGTTGGATCCTCGATCAACTCTTCAATTGTTAATGCACCGGTTTTTCTACGTGCCATGGGCTAATTTCTCAGAATAGTACAGCATTTTAGTTGTATAGCTTGGACAGTGACTAATGTACAAACGTAATCATACTGCATTCCTCCACGTATTTCTCATTTTGTGGTCTGGTCTGTTCCGCACGCGGTACCATTATCTCAAGTAAGGCCATTTATTCTGCTTTTCGCGGCATTTTTGAGAAATTATTAAAAATTTTTTCCTTGTCGCCGTATCGCTTGTATCTATTTGTTTTTTTTAAGTATTACGCCCTTATGGCACACCTGTAAGGGTGAGTTTATCGTGCGCTTCACGAATGTATTTCTTGATTGTGTGGTTTTTTGTGTCATGATTTGCACGTTATAGGCGTTTTTGTAGTATTTCGTGCGTTTCGTGACGCGATAAACAACATTGGATGTACGCCTCAATTTTTTTGGCTAATTAACAATCAACAGGTAATAATTATGAACGCTTTGGACTTGAAGGCTCTTCATGAGAATAATCGCCAGCTCCTCGCAAACAGGACTGACTTAAGTCAACTGAGTCAGGAAGAATGGGAAAATCTGAATATTAACGATTTTTTCCTGAAACACAGTTCACTGTTTATGGCCCGTTTGAATGACTTCATTCTGAAAAACGGCGAGTGGTTTAATGCTGATGAGCTACTCTCGACCATGTATGTTGTTGCTGTACCCAAATTAACCAAGATACACCAGAACAACCTGGGCTGCGCTCCCGAAGAACGCACCCGCATCATGATGGGTACCATGCGAATTTTATGTACCCGTGAAACCACTACTATCCTGCTGAAAAATTCCCCGATTAAACGTCACGTTAACCACTTTGCCTATGATTTTCGCAACAACGAAGAATATTATGATTATAGCAAAAAAGAAGACTATTTTGATTTCATCTTCGGCATTGCGCCGGTCGAGTCCCATTTTCTACATGCCGCACCAATGAAAGAAGAAGCCTTCGACGACATCATGATGAGCGAGTGCGACAACGTTGATATCTTCTATGCCCGCCGTGACGGTGATCTCACTACCATGCTTGAAACCATCCGTGGTTCTATTTCTCCTTCTCAGTCCTACCTGTTACGTCGTCGCCTGGACGGTGAAACTACAGGTGATATTGCCCGAGACAAGAATGTGACCTGCCAATCCGTCTGCTCCTCGTTTGCTAGTATTCGCCGCAGGCTGGTCAAACTGGCTCCTGCAGAACACAAGAGCCTGGTCGAAGCTGTACTTTCAGCGTAAGCCATCCATGAGCACGACAACTGAGTTCTTACACGAGCATGTGTATCCGAACCTTGACGCGGTGAGCGCAGAGTTGCTGGCACACTTAAATCCCCGTAACGGTAAAGGTGGGAGTAACTCATATTACTCGCTTGACTGCCCGCACTGTCAAAAGGCCGGTCGAGCCTATTACTACCCGGGTACCTCCTCGATCGTTTGTAATCGCAAAAATGCGGATTGCCCAAGCACGTCAATCTGGGATGCGGTCGAAGTACACTACAGCAGTAACAAAGATATTTTTAACGCACTTTGCGAAGCCGCCAACGTCGAGCCGCCAGGTCGTGAAGACAATATCAGTGATGAGCAACGAACACGACTGAAGCTCAAGAAAGTCATTATTGCTATTTGCCAAAAGGCACACAAAGAACACCAGCCCGCCATGGATTACCTGGCCGGTCGAAATTTTAAGCCTGAAGAGATCCAACATCTGGGATATGGCTACTATCCCTCTCACGGTTACATCAAAGAACAACTCTTAAAGGCGAGCATGGACATCAAGATCGCGCAAGAGTGGGGATTGATTCCAGGTAATCCGGATAAGTTCTGGGGCATGAATGGTCGTTTCGTCGGATTCTGGGAACAGCCCGATGGTTCTATCCGGTTATGGGGTCGTCTTATGCGTGAGCCCAAAGGTCGTGAACCGAAGTACCTGTTTGCCGAAGGGATGAACAAAAGTCGCCCTTACCGGTGGCAGAAAACCTATAAGAAGATGCCGATCCTTGTCGAGGGAACCTTAGATGCAGACTCGCTACAGCTTATGGGTTATCCCGGCTTTGGTGTTGGTCAGTACTGTATCAACGTAGAACAGGCAAAGTTTTTGCTCTCACAGCAAATCTATGAAGTGATTCATTTTGCCGATGCGGACAATGCTGGTCTCGAAGGCGCCATAAAGTCCATCCGTAACTGTGAGCCGCTGGGAATTACCGTCTACGTGGTGTTTGTTGCACCTCAGTACGAGGATGCCGACAAGATGCGCCAGCGTGGCCAGCAAGACAAGATGAAAGAATTCATCGACAGCGCTGTGATTGCCGGTGAGTTCCTGGCCTATCGAGTACTGGATACGCTACAGGCCACGGAGTCCGGCAAGCTGAGTAACGAGCAATACGCTCATATTTATCAGGATGCGATCTTGCTTCGCTCTACCATGACCGGCGCGTCCGCCCTGGCATTTGATGGTGTGTTTATTCGCTACGGGATTACCGCGTTTAATCCTGAGGCCGAGGCCATGAAGTTGCAGGCTACATTATTACAAGCAAATTTAGACCCGACGTTAGTCTCTCGAGTTGTTCGTGATCGCTTCGGTATTGAGCTGGATGTCGTCTCAATGAATGAACTTGAGCGGGCAAGTCGTTAATCAAAGAGTAAATTACCTATGAGTGACAATAACAATACTCAAAGTTCATCACGGCCAATGATTCGGACGCTTAAGACAGTCCTGTTGCTGGCTTTCCTGTTTCTTTGTTATCAGGTCTACTTAAATCCACCCGAAGAACGTTCGAGGGTCGCGTGTTGGCCCGCCTACAAGATTCATCGATTCTTTACTGTGAGAGCGGCACAGAATTTAAGGGTCAATGATTTTGAGCTGCAATTGAAAGCCATTCAGGCTAACGAGCAGTTCTACTACGAATGCACTCGACTCTTAGGTAAATTACCAGGCTTTAAGCCTATGAAAGCGAATGCAAATCCCATCGCGTCAAATCACTGAGGAGACTGACATGGTCGCGAATACAAACTTTGCGCTGAACGCGCAAAAAACTCGAAGTGTGACAATGAACTCACACTATACTCAACAGGTCGTACAAATTGCCGTCGAAATTGACCAGGCTGTCCGAAATCTGGAACAAGGTGTTGCCATGGGCAATATCTCCACTGATGACGAAATGAAAGTACGGCGGCGTCTCAATACGCTGATAGATACGATTAAAAGTGAATTATCCGAGGTCAAGAAACCAATTAATCGTACACGTCGTCGCCGAAACAAGAACTCTGGTGCTAACGCTGCCCGCCCTGGCAATTTTAACACTAAAACATCGTCTTCGACCGACAAGAAGTCTGCTGAGCCCCCGGTATCGAAAACCACGGAGAAGACAACCAGCAAGAAAACAGCCAAGAAAAAGGCCAGTAAAGCTGTCAGCAAGAAAAAATCGACTGCTAAACGTACCGAAAGTACTGCTGAAAAAGCAGCTTAAATAGTTACTTTGCCCAGCTCCATGTATGTACGAAATGGAGATATTTGGCCCGCCACCCCCTTAAGGCGGGCATTTTTTTATGAGTAGAGAACACATTATTTCAGTAATTTTTGTCCTTGCTATCTTGGCAGGAGTGTCGAGCGCTGAGTCTATGCAACAAACACGTATTTCACGTCATCCTATATTGACATTAAAAGGAGAAAAAGTTATTGAGCGGGCTTTAAAACACGGGATATTACAGGAGATATTAATTAAGCCTGTATTCCAGCCCCGGTTGCGGTGCCCTTTCGTAAAGTTATCTTGTCATCAACAATCAAATACAATGAGAAATAACCATGGAAAAGCCTCTGCGAATTATACGCGCACCAAAGATGATCCTAACAAAAGCTCAAAAAAGCGCCCTTCATGATCTGGGCAAAGAAACAACTTTCTATAGTGACTATGACTTTTCATATCACTATGCCGAATTCCGTGAAAGGATACTGACCAACAGCAACGTTCAATACGATGCCTGTTTCTCAATTGAATGGGAGGACTGCCTTACGCTTCACCTGAACACGGTAATTGAAATTGGAGAAGGAACGCCTCGCGTCATAGATACGGTTCCTAATGAGGTTTCTGTATGCCTCAGGGCGTTTTATGAAAAAGCGAAATCTCTTATATCTGTGCTTGTGTTTAACAATAACGTCAGTAACGAGATTATAAGCTGCCAATAGACGGCAAGAGTAAAGACAACAATGATTAAAGAAGAAAAAACGCCTTTTCAAAACCGAGTGCATCCCTAGCTGATGAAATGTTTTGGCCCGACGATTGCCGGTGATAAGGAAGAGCGTAACCATCTATTTTTGGAGGAATCGCTGGAACTTGTACAGGCCTGTGGCTGCACAGCAAAAGAAGCCTATGAGTTAGTCGATTATGTGTTTAATCGCCCAGTCGGTGAGAAACTGCAAGAAGTCGGCGGTGTAATGGTGACCCTGGCTGCTTTATGCCTGGCCCAAGAGCTGGATATGCATCAAGCCGGCGAAACAGAACTTGCCCGGATTTGGACTAAAGTCGAGGCAATTCGCGCAAAACAAGCCGCTAAACCAAAGTTTTCTCCACTGCCGCAGTCTATTTAAAGTCTAATTTTCACAATCGGAGAATGTGCATCGTGAATGAACCCGATCCAGAGGACATTTTGACGCCAGACGAAGAATTTATACTGACCGATCTCAAAGAAAACTACAGTCAATGCTCCTGGGACTGGCCAGCGGATGAGCGGTTCGCTGAACACCTTAAAGTCGAAGATACACTTATTTGCGAGGCTATGGACAGCGGCGCACCCTTAGCGCTACGTATTGCCGCATCGTCAACATGGCATAATATTACCCAAAAGCGGATTGCTATTTTGCGAGGTCTCTGCAAACTTGGTTATGTCGATGCTTACTGGGCAGGTACAGGACCAGGTGGCAAGACGGAATTTGGTGTAAATCGTATTCGAACTTATGCGCTCAAAGACGAATATCACTAGATTAATTACTGGGGTTGACGAGGTAGGTCGTGGACCGTGCTTTGGCAGCGTCGTGACAGCAGCGGTCAGCCTCGATCCTGTACAACCTATTTTGGAACTCAAAGACTCCAAAGCAGTGTTGGCAAAAAAGCATGCGTCGTTAAACTTGGAAATCAAAGATAAAGCCCTCTGTTATGGGATAGCTGAAGCCTCAGCCGAAGAAATTGACCGTCTTAATATCTTACAGGCTGCCATGCTCGCCATGATACGAGCTGTCGAGAAGTTAATGCCTGTTCCCAGTATAGCGATGATTGATGGGAATCGAATCCCTGAAGGCCTCCCCTGCCCAGCAGAATTCGTCATCAAGAGTGATACGAAGGTCGAAGCCATTATGGCTGCATCCATACTGACAAAAGAGTTTCGAGATAATCAGATAATTAAGCTGGCGGAAGTTTATCCAGGATACGGACTAGAGTCACACAAAGGCTATGGCACGAAACAGCACCTCGAGGCAATCAAAACGCTCGGAGTCACACCTTTACATCGACGATCATTTAAGCCTGTAAAAGAAGCGCTGGGCATCCTTTAACAGCATTCTCGAGTTTGTCAACATCTTCTAATGTCCGAATAAGACGATGTTTTTTTAATACTGAATATCGGTAAGGTAGGGCTCCCAATTAACTAAGTAGCGGAGAAAACAATGCGAACTAACCTCATGCGCTCAAACCCTCACCTTATCGAAACAATCGAACAAACCGCTGCAGACATTCTTATAGATTTTGAGTTATGCGACTTACAGCGCGAAGATATTGCAAAAAAATATAATATGTCTTGTGATGATCTGTATAAAATGGTTATGGAGACAAGAAAAACTATAAAGAAAAATTTGTATTTTATTGAATCCCCCAATATTGGTATATCAAGGACACTTAGTTGCCACTTCACTGATATTCATTCCAAGAATGGCTTAAAAGCTAAAATCATAAATAGGGATCTCTATGTTGATGGTAGACCGGTTCTGACGACTCCGGCTTTTATTAAATGCTGTGAATACACAGGTGTAGATTCAAAAAAATATCTAATTGAGCGTGAACTCAAAACACATAGCAAAAGAATCAATAAAGCAATTTCTTATCTGGAAGGACTAGGTTATACGGTAACAGCGCCAGCTTCAGATAATTGCGGTGCCGATGACGTTCGTTAATCTGTCTCTAACAGTTGAGAGGTAGATATGACACACGCAGACAAACTCGAAAATATTCGCACACTGGTCCAATCAGTACTGGCAAGCCATGACTGGCAGGTTGGTGACTTTCCTGCTGCCGGGGTTAAAGCCATTGAGACGGCCTGTGGTGGACGCCAGGCAGAAGCTTGGTTGCCACAGAGTTTAAGCGAAGAAGACACGATTGTCTGTCTAAAGGGTAGTTTTGTCAGTGCTGGTGAAGATGTTCTATCGTCAAGCACTATCTACATTCCCATTGATGCGCCGGATAAGGATATTCAGGCGCTCGCGAAGGGTTTTTGTGCGGCGGCGGAAGTACAAATTTCACAAGCCTACTCTGTCCGTCTTCTACATTAACGGTGATGGTATGTATACCTACGATGAAATCGAAGTTCAGTGCAATAAAGTTCGACGTCTACGCGTTGGAAGCCTTAACTATCGTCGCGCCTATAGCAAGCTGCAACGGATGAATATGTCTTATCTCGCAAGCAGGAAGAAACACAACAATACCACGATTGCGGTGCAAGCCGGAATATAGACATTGTACTCAACAATTCGGGAGAAGTAGTAATGTTTATAGTTCGCGCCCATTATGATTATCAGTACGAAGAAGATGTAAAATCCTTTGAAAACAAGGTTGACGCAGAGACTTATTGTACAGCTTGCGCCATCGAAGCCGGTCGCATTCAAAATGAATGGATACGCTCTACTGATCCTGAACGCCTGAGGCTCACTTCTCGTTTTGACTCAAAGATTTCGCCTTCCTGCGCGTCTGGTGTAATCTATAGTGTCACGTACGTTGTCGGCGGCAGTGAATCGGATCTCGAACTAGCCAAGCTTGTCATTTCAGACAGTAAGAAAAAGGAAGGCTATCTACCGGTATCTGCTGAGGAGCAAGACTTCTCTGACGAGCTATCACTGCGGCTAATGGCCGGTAATTGCCTTATCAAAGGCACTCGACATCACGACGCTTTCTATGAAGAAGCTGATCGAACCATCCAATTTAATTAAACAGACAACCGACAGGTGAACCATGAAACAGTATCTCGATCTCGTTAAGCGTATTATCAATGAAGGTGTGTGGGTAGAAAATGAACGCACTGGTAGTCGGTGTTTGACAGTGATTAACGCGGACTTTGTCTATGATGTCGATGAGAATATTTATCCGTTAGTGACCACTCGGCAAAGCCCTGTAAAACTGCCTGTTGCTGAGTTGCTGGGGTACTGGCGTGGATACAATAGCGCCGCTGACTTTCGTTCACTAGGGACTCATTCCTGGGACGAGAACGCAAATAACAATAAGGCCTGGCTAGCAAACCCAAACCGTAAAGGCGAAGATGACATGGGTCGCGTTTATGGCGCAATCGCAAGAGACTGGCCAATGACTGGCAGTGGTAGTATTGACACGTTACGTCAAATCTATAATGACCTTCACAAAGGATATGATTCTCGTGGTGAAATCCTGAGTTTCTGGAATCCCGGGGAATTCCATCTTGGTTGTCTGCGTCCATGTTTGTATGAACATCAGTTTTCGATACTGGGTGATACTCTTTACTTGAATTCAACGCAACGCTCTGTGGATGTCCCTCTCGGGTTGGTTACGAATATGCAGCAGTGCTTTATCCTTTTAAATCTCATGGCTCAAATTACAGGCCTAAAGCCTGGGAAGGCCTATCACAAGCTTGTGAACTGTCACATTTACGAAAACCAGCTGGATGTAATTCAGAACATTCAGATCAAACGCGAGCCTTTCAATCCGCCACGGTTAGTGATTAACCCTGACATTAAAACCTTTAAAGATGTCGAAACCTGGGTCACTGTGGACGACTTTGCTGTGCACGACTATAAACACTGGGATAAGATTCATATTCCCTTTTCTGTTTGATTGGTTAGTTTGCGGTGCGTTGCCTGTTGGATATTCTGTCTATAACAACAGGAGAGAAAAGATGCAAACAGAAGGTCATCAAAGTAACGTATTTGTACTTGGTATTGTTTTAGTCTCATTTACAGGGCTGCTTTGTCTTACGGTCTACAACATCGCATGCATTGAGGGATTCAGGGCGGTGGCAAGTATAATTCTAGCGATGCAGGTTATGGGCAACTACACAAAAGCATGCGAAAATTGGAATATTGCCAGCAAACAACCGCAAAAGACGTTTGAGATTGTTGCTGCAGGACTCTTTGCAATAGAGGTTGTCATACTTTTACTTGTTACATTTGCCTTTATTGACATTAACGAGCACACCAATCTTGAATGGCTGTCTCAGCTCCAGCTGCTTAGTGGCCATGAATATTGGATAAGATTTTTAGCCTTGTTTGGAGCTTTACGCTTAATCAAGACTCACCCTCGAACAGTGGTTGCATGTCGGCGCCAACTTAAGACCAGAAGTCAATCATGAATATACTTTACATTAGCACGCGCAGCGCTGCTGAAAGTGTCGCTGTCCAACGTGCCTTTTCAAAGGAAGGTGTAAAGTGGGATGGTGGGTATAAGCGGCTTTTTGGCGTCAGTTTCATAGACTGTCAGTATTTATCAGTCCATCTTGACCATAACTTTAATAGTGTTTTTGGGGTATTAAGCGCAGGAGCTTATATTGAGCTTACAGAGAACAAAGTCAAGTCCTTTGAAGCCAGGGATATTTTACAAAATTGCTTTAACAAGCGCGTCGGCGTGCAGGACTATATTATTGTTGGGCCAACAAAAATCAAGCTATCACAACCAGCGCGAAAAATCAGAAGGGCGCCAGCTCATCTCTTTTATGATCTTTCAAAGTTAATCCATCCTTGATAAGACAGCATCTTATTTCACATCAAACCCAGATAACGTCCAAACATTAGTACAAACTTATTTTAAAATATTGACTGAGCAATCCTCCTTGCGGTGCTTCTTGATGTCGATATCTTGTATCTTAACGAAACAGAGGGCCACATCATGCACAAGATTACACAGCAAGAGATAGAAAACCAGAGGACGAAAGCTAGTAAGATCTATGGTGAGTCTGGCATGTCTAAAGAATATAATAAGGCTTTCGATGAACTGGCCGACATGAACCGACTACACATGGCACAAGCCTATCGTGCTGCTCGTGGCGCTGGTCCTGATTTCAAAACACCATACTGTCGCTAACCTAGAGGTTACCATGGCCAGATACACACCTGGACAATCAGTCTATATTGATAATCGCTTCGCTGGTCAGTATGTCGAGCGCCTCTCTGATCCTTTAATGTCTGACGATGACATGCATCGCATCGTCAACAGTGGCGCATACGGGATATACATCTGCCCTGGAGACCTTGCACCAGAGCCCTACTATGGATTACGAAAGGCCTTTAGTGAAGACTTCGGCACCGTAGAACAAGCCCTTATTAACTTTTTAGGACAATTTCCAAGCTGGATTAACCTGCCAGCAAACGCAGTGATCACGCCAAATTAGAGTTAACAAAATCCCCTCTTAACACCTGCCATTTTCCCACTTACGGTACCTATACTGTTTAGGCATTACTTTGCCTGCCCATATTTCAACTTTGATAGGTATTGTTATGAAAACAAAAAAACTCAATCGCTGTATTTCTGTATTTTTTATATTGGCCGCCCTGCTTATATTTATCATACATGGGGCCTGGATAATCTCAGAATTGCCACTGACTGGGCGTGAATTTCTGTGGACATTTTTAATTACTGTGCTGAAGGGTGCGCCGCTGGTAATCAAGCTTCACAAACTCGTTTGCAGAAAACCTGCGCGGTGCTAGTCAGTGTTGTAGTTAAACTTTCAGATAGCTATGTTCCCTAGTCAGGCCAAATTTGTCCGGCGGATCATCTTATGCAACCCGAATAACAAGCCACCATTTCTGTAAACGTTCAGGAGTACTGAGTGACATCCTTTGCCAGGTGTGTCCCATCATGGTTTCCAGTATGCCTTCGGGCCGGAATCTGAGAATATAGTCCGTCACGGTTTTACAATGATGGCGCGCCCCTTTCCCGGATAAAGTCTCGACCTGATTAGAATGCTTCGTAATTTTTACTTTCACCTTATCTGCGTCTATTACAGCGGCACAGACAAAGCACTCACAGTAAAACTCGTTAATCACCATCCCTGAGGGTGATGTATACGGGAAAACGTCTGAAATCGGCTGTGCGGCGCTCCAGAATTGGACAGAATCCGCACGTTCTACCTCAGTCATCTTGTGATTCTTTTTGTTATTTTGGCGAAATTATGAGTTTATTCCGCGTTTCGCGGGGCTTTCTCCCGCTTAGTCAGACTTTTTAATTTCTGATACAGATGCTCATTGTTCCCCTCCTCGAAAAGTGCACAGAGATTATCCCATTCAAGAATAATAGTCGCCCAAGTGTCGCTCAGTTCCGCTACCTTACCCAATTGGCTTGATAGTTCAGGTACGACTTTCACAAGTTTGTAGCAACGAGAGAAATCATCCGGATCGTGAGGGTGAGACCTACGCGTACCCTGACTAAACCTTTGCGGCATTACACCGGTTATTGCATAAAACATGGCCTGGCT
>Ga0209633_10003203_pt1 | contig 15210 bp, 16 predicted proteins | sample Cruoilmetagenom1_FD_187290 | JGI IMG/M metagenome (GOLD analysis project Ga0209633, IMG submission 187290) | Oil polluted marine microbial communities from Coal Oil Point, Santa Barbara, California, USA - Sample 1 (SPAdes) (version 2) | ecosystem: Environmental > Aquatic > Marine > Oil seeps ... | reverse complement strand
GGGATATGTGGACGAGCGGCCGGCGCAGCCGAAATGCCCGTTTACGGCGGTGGTTACGGCTATGGCCCCGGAATGGGCTATGGCCCCGGAATGGGATTCAGACGCGGATTCGGCAGGGCGCGCGGCCGCGGTGCCGGTCCGGCCTTCGGCGGATATGCGTATCCGCCGGTGTACGGCAGCGGTTATCCGGCAAGCAAAACCGATGAAATCGAGATGCTCCGGTCCGACGCCGACGCCATGCGAAACTCCCTTGAAACCATCCAGCGGAGAATCGCCGAACTTGAAAAAGGAGGGTCCGAATAGTAACGGATTCGGGGTACCGCGTGACGGGATTGCACATCCAATGCCCCGTTAACCCGGTACCCCACTGCCGTCCGCTGCCGTGAATGAAGCGCATCCCGGGACCGGTTGCCGTCGATACGGTGTTCATATCCCACAATCCCTGGGACCATACCGGCGGGTTTGCGGGTTTTCTGCATATCCATCCCGCCCCGGTTTTTATTCCCGGTAACAGCTCAACACCCGATAGCCTCACAGGCGCGTGTCATGGGTGTGGTCGGAACCCGCGATCACGTTTCTTTTTGAAGAGTGATGTGGTATCTTTTCACGTACTTCCATCAAATAAAATGGTCGCCGACACGAAGGAAAAATCAGGCTTGAGACAATGCGTCAATCACCCGGAGCGGGAAATCCCATACAGCAATCAAGGGCTTCGTTCCAGGCTTATAATTGTTTTAGAGGGGCTAAATCGGTTCGTGCTAAAGAAATGCATCAGTTCGGAATCATTCTTGTCGATCAACGTGTTTATTTTTTGAACGCCGAGATCTTTCAAATGATCCACAAATTCATTAATTAACCGCTCACCGATACCCTTATGCTGGTGATTGGGATCAACGCCGATGGTATCCAGGGTTGCTCCTTCCTGGGAAATACCATATTCTCCCATATAGAGTTCTCCCATTACAAACCCCACCACCGTTCCATCTTCTTCTTCCTCCGCCACAAGCGACGTGGGCACATACTCGTTGGATTCTAAAAGCTTTTCAAACTTCAGGTCATAGTAGGCCAACCGGGAAGCCTTGCGTACTTTCTCGTCAATCCCAACCACAGCGTCAAAATCGTCAGCCTTCATGAGTCTAATGTTTATGGTGCTTCCGTTCATGGGGCCTCCTTTCTCTTTGGGGTTGTGTTTGAGCATAACTGAGGCGTGCCTGATTATGCAAGCCTTAATCAATATTGATGGATTAGGGTCTTGGAAATAATAAAACCCACAGAGATGGCTCCGGATTCTTGTTCGTGTTCAAGGCTCTTGGCCAGGTATATGAGAAAAGTCAGGCACCATCATTTCGGGTCGGCTTCCTTTCCCTGGAATCGCCCCCCTGAAACGGCCGGGTCATCAGGGTAACCCAGAGTTCCAAAATCCATGACGCCATCCGGGCCATGGCAATGGGTGCAGGAAAGGGCTTTCTGTTTGGGAACCACCCCATGGTTGATGCGCCAGTGCATGCGGGTATTGACAAATTTTATTTTTCCACTGTATTTGAGCCCGGCTTCCTTCATGCCATCCGTCGCGGCCCGGTTCCAGTCAAAGTGCGTCCAGAAACCCTCCCACAGCTTGGGTACGATGAGGTAGTTGAATTCGGCATCGGCCGGCTGTATGCCGGAAAAAAGCTTGTAGGGGGTAATCCTGGCCTCCGAATCGCTGATGTTTCCCAAAGGTGGGTTCAGGGATGTAACCCCCTCGGGATTGATAACGTCCCCGATTAAATACCGCCGATGTTTTCCATTGTTCCAGACATAAACCGGCTGAACGTTCTGCCGTTTGATCAGGACGCCCTTTTTCTTGTTGTGGGTGGTAATGCAGTAGGGATCTTTCGGCGACAGTTCAACGGCCTTTCCCGCCTTGGACCAGTCCCAGAACATGAGGGTCGGCTTGTCCCTGGCAAAGGTGGGGATATGACAGGTCTGGCACGCGATGGTGTCGCAATGGTCATTCAGGGTTTTGAGCAGAGGGTGATCGTCGTCGTGGGGTTTTTCGTCGTGACAATCCGTGCAGGACACGCTCCCCTCGCTGACGGCGGAGGTGGTGCTGGCACCCGAAATTTTGTGATTAATGGTCACATGACATTCCTGGCAGGTAAAATCCTGGTCGCCCATGTGAACATCCTGCATAGCGGTGGGATGTTTCAGGGTGCTGTCCAGATCCCCGTGCTTGATGGCATCCCCGCCCCCACCGCACCAGTGGCACGACCCGCAATTGGTGCGGGTGGGAAGGCCCACCTGTTGTGCGATTGTCGTCAGATCGAGACCTTGTTTTTCTCGGCCGCAGTCTGTGGGTGTTTTGGCGTATGTACCCGTAGTGTCATGGCAGACCAGGCAGTCAATGTGCATGGGATCCCCGAAATCAAAATTTTCGTCCTTCCACCCGTAGCCAGCGTGACAGCTGGTGCACCTGCACCAGTTGGAGATGGGGGACATTCAGAAATTGTTGATCAGTGTCCGCTTGCCCAGATCCGTACGGTGTTCGTGACCCTGCACATTGGGGCTATGACCCTGCCACAGCCAGTGGGCCGAATGGAGCATTTCATCGGCTTGCTTCTGGTGGCATTTGAGGCAGTCTTTCGTCACCGCCATGCCGTCCGCATAGGGACCTTTCAGGGACTCAGGGTGTTCTGAGATACCCGTTTGGGCATCTTGGGCCGTTGCCGTGCCGATGTGGATGCAAAAGAAGCCTATCAGGAGCGGTATCAGGCGCAATCGATGTTTCATTGGTAATCCTCCCGTAACTGACTATTTGATCGGCCTCAGGTGAACAAAAGACCAGAGATTTCCAATTCCTCCAGGCATTTCTATCCAACCCTTGAAATGATCGTTCCGGGCCGCCTCCACCCTGGGGCCCGTGTAGAGGGGAATACAGGGGGTTTCCCGCGCGATGAGGACCTGCATGTCAAAAACCAGGGCTTTCCTCCGGCCCGGGTCGGTTTCCCGAGAAGCCCTCTCCACCAGATCATCGAAGGCGGCGTTTCGAAAACGGGTATAATTTTTACCGCCCGACCCGGCTTCACGGCTGTGGAAAAAAGTTTTTAGGTAATCCGGGTCCTCGGATAGATTTGCCCATCCCATGACAAAGGCGTCAAAATCACCTTTTCTGAGGAGTGCGATCATCTGGTGAAAGGACTGCATTCGCGTGGACACCGGAATGCCGATTTTCGACAGAACCTTCTTGATTTGGAGGGCCACTTTAAGACGAAATGGCCTGTGCCATCCCCGGGTGGTCAGTATTTCCATGGGTTTCATTTTTTTTCCGTCAGGTAGGATAAGATGCGTATCAACCCAGGAATATCCCGCCTTTTGAAGGATCTTCGTAGCCTGATCCGCCCGTTCTTCCATGGTCAACCCGTCCCCGGCGTCTGCCACACGTGGATTGGACCAGAATTTGTTTTGTGGCGGAATCACACTGTATACCGGTGTGCCTCCCCCCGTTAAAATCCGCCTTATCATCTGCTTCCTATCCACCAAAAGGGCTACGGCCCGACGAAATGCACGATCATTAAAGGGTGGCCGATTAAGATTAAAGGCCAGATAATCATAGCCGGTTCGGTTGGTGCGGTAGAGCGCCACATGGGGCATTCGCTCAACTTTCAAAACAGAACCGCGAGGCAGGTCCCACCAGATAAAATCGACCTTTCCTTTTGCCAGTTCGTTCAGGGATTTTTGAACATCCCGGTTGAAATCCAGAATGATGGTGTTCAAATAGGGACCCACGGAAATTCCGTCCATTTCATGCCCCCGGGCAAAAAAATGGGGGTTTTTCTTGAGCACCATGAAGAACGGCTCGGTGTAGGTTTGCAGAAAAAAGGGGCCATTACTGGATACGGTTTGCGGTGTGACAGCCGTAAGGGTTCCAAGCGGATCATCGGTAGCCCTGGCCGAAAGTGCTGTCCGAAACCATCTTTTTTTCTGTACAAAGGGGGCAAAAAGCGCCCGTTTAAAAAAGCCGGGGCTTGGCCCTTTCAGGGTAAAGCGTATGGTTCGTTCATCCAGTGCCTCCATTTTCAACACATCCTGCCATTTTTCCATATGGCCGGGGACGTTGAATTCCTGAATGATCTTCACCGTAAAAATCAAATCCTCGACCGTCACCGGTGAGTCGTCATCCCATTTCGCCGCTCGAAGCCGAATGGTTACGACGTTGGGGCGATCCCCCGGAATCGGCAGCGATTCCGCGAGCCAGGGAAGCATCTTTCCTTTCGCCGGACCTCTAACATAAAGGGGCATATGGAAAAACCGAAGGACCTTCTGGGACCATGCGTCGGTAGCGTCGAAATAGTTCAAGGATTTCGGGCTATTCGGAATGACAATATGGATGCTGTCCTCAACCGCATTTGCGAAACCAGGCAGAACCGTCGGAAAAACAATGATGAAAAAAAAAACAGCTTTTTTGAAAACATCAGATCTCCAATGCATGAGATTACCTCCTGTCTGGCGTGGCTGTTTGCATGCCGGTTACGAAAACAGTGGCGGCACTCCTGATTTTGCATTTCATTGCTTTCATGGAAGCATTGGCAAAGATGCCCAGGTTGAAGGCCTCCCCAATTTTCTCCTTGATTTTTTCAGCCACAACTATGGCCGCCTGGCAGCGCCTTCAGCCGGGATCGCCGCTGTGAAATACCACTACATCAATCCAACCCTTTTATACCATAAACCATATCCGCTCCTTTTTCAAGGAGCCACTCGCTGACCTGGATCCCTTTTCCTCGCCGGCAAAGGGATTGGTGTAATAGGCCGTCGAGAACAGGACCCCGTTGTTCTCCCGGACCTTGGCCACATAACAGCAAGGTGCGTACCAAAATGTTCGGAGATGTCCTGCCGGTCGTTTTTTAGTGGAATGGCCACGGTGTGGGTCTCCCGCTTTGGCAGTGCGTAATGAATCAGAATATGGTCTACATGGGCGACAGCCGCTCTGATAAAATACGATATCGCACCGTATTTGATAGATTGCAATCCAGGTGTAAAAGTTAAAGTGTTTGACAAGGACAGGTGGTGGGAGCATACTCCCAAAAGTAGTGTCGTCGTTGGCGGTAGGAAGGCTTGATCAAGTCTTTGCCAACATCCCGCAGAAAGTGAAAACGGCAGATAAAGCCCCGGCTGTTGGGAAAGACCTGGACCACCGCTCGTACAGATTCCGATTCCCGCGTCATGGACGCAGGCGCTCGGCTCGCCATGATCGTTATCGATCTTCAGAATAAAAACCGCAATCTCGGTTGGAATTGCAATCGATTCGACTCTTTGTATCGCTCGAAACGGGGAACCGGCCGTCTGATCGTCTGCTGTCAGGTAAACATATGTTTATGGATACTATGAAGTACGGAATTCCCGATATTCCGGATAGGGTAGCAGACCTCGGGGAAATGGCATATATAGTGTAACTTCCAACAATCGGTGCTACGCACTTTTAAATCTGTTTGAAAGGAGAGAAAAATGAATTTTACAGAGATTATCAAAACAGAAAAGGATGAGGGAAAGGAGAAGCACATTCCTCACATGGAGATTGCTAAAGGACACAAGGAAGGTAAGGACATCATACGTGTAGCGGTGGGCCACGAGACCCCCCATCCCAACACAATTGATCATCATATTGCCTGGATCGAACTTTATGGGATAAAAAAGGATAACGATCAGGTCATCAACATCGGTCGTGCTGCCTGCAGCCCAGTTTACTCCAATCCAAATGCCCGTTTTCAGATTAATGGTATTGACGATTTTAAGACTTTCCACGCCTTGGCATACTGCAATATACATGGGTTGTGGAGCAGCTCACTGGAACGATAAGGGTTCGCGCAAAAACAACTTCGCAGAATTGGCGCTCAGATTCGGTTCAGGTTTGGCTGATCCGAGAGAGCAAAACAACAGGAATAGCGAGCTATTTCGTGGGTTTTGAGAGTGAGGTATCAGCCAAAGATGGCCTGAAGCTGAGATGCGAAAATGTGAAGTTATTTTTGCCGAGGGCCTAAGCCTGTCAATGGAGGATGTTGGTTGGAGAGACGTTTACTTGAATGTTATGGTCTCTATAGACCCCGCTTTAGATGAAGAGAATTAAAAGGAGGTAAGTAAAATGCCGAGAGGAAATGGAACAGGACCAAGAGGTCAGGGAGCCGGAACGGGTCAAGGCACAGGGCGAGGTGGTGCTGGCCAGGGCCAGGGCCAAGGCCAAGGCAAGGGAGGAGGTTTTGCGGCAGGACCGGGCGGTTATTGCGTCTGTCCCGACTGTGGTGAAAGCGCACCCCATCAGGTGGGTAGCCCCTGTTATGAGCAGAAATGTCCCAAGTGTGGAACGGCCATGACACGAAAATAGATTGCATGATTTGAATAATAGGAAATTAATGGGTGATCTTTTAAGATCTGGAGCAAGCGAAACGACATGAATTTTTAAAATTATCAAAGGAGAAAAAGATGAAGGAAGTTGAAGCTATGATAGAAATAAAGAAGATTCTATTCCCATTGGATTTGACAGAAAATTCGTCAAAGATTCTGCCGTACGTGTTGTCGATTTCTGAGAAATACAACAGCATGATTTACTTGCTTCATGTAGTCCAGGATCTTAATAGATGGGGTAAGCTCTATGTTCCCCACCCTTCTATGGATCTTTTCCAAAAAGAAGCCAATGAGGCTGCTAAGGAGGCCATGGACAAGGTTTGTGAGAATCAGTTGCAAAGCTGCCCCAATTTTCAAAAAAAGGTCGTTTCCGGAGATCCGGCCACAGAAATCTTAAAAATCATTGATTCAGAGGGGATAGATCTGGTGATCATGGGGACACATGGTCGTAAAGGATTGGAGCACACGCTATTTGGGAGTGCCGCCGAAAATGTGGTGAAGAAGTCACCTGCTCCTGTGTTGGTTGTTAATCCTTATAAACGCTAATTATTAATTATTTTAGCTGAATTAGGGAAAACCCATGGAACTCATTTCCATCTTCAAACACGCTTTAATGATCAGTTTTTTTGTATTTGTAATGATGCTGTTTGTCGATTTTATCGATATGGCCACCAAGGGCCGTATGTCGGGCATCATCAAAGGTGGCCGGTGGCGGCAATATACCCTGGCGTCTTTTTTAGGTTCTACTCCGGGTTGCCTGGGCGCTTTTATGAATGTGAGTCTTTATGTCCACGGCATGATCTCTTTTGGAGCCATCGTCGGTGGAATGATAGCCACATCCGGGGATGAGGCGTTTGTAATGCTTACGCAGTTTCCGGGTACGGCACTGGCCCTTTTTGTTCTGCTATTTGTATTCGGAATTTTTTTTGCGTGGATAAGCGATAAAATTATCCCTCGCCTGGGGTTTATCCCTTGCGCATCATGCGTTGATGCCCATTGTGAAGAATGTCTTACTGATATTGATAATCAGGAGAGTGTGAGTAACATTTTTCGACCAGCGAATTTCATTGAAAATCTAAAATTTCTCCATTTTGCCCGGTTCCTTCTTCTTGTGCTTATAGTTTCTTTTTTGGTTTTAATAGCTATGGGAATTCTCGGCCCATCCACCTGGAACTGGAAACGTATTACTTTTATATCTCTTTCTTCGTGTACATTATGCATTATTATGGTTTGCTCCGAACATTATCTTGAATCCCATATCTGGGACCACATCATAAAGAAGCACCTGTTTCGTGTGTTTTTATGGAGTCTTGGTGCCCTTTTTTTTGTGCACTGGGGCCTGGCCTTCTGGAATCTGGATACCTTTATCCATGAACATATGCTGTGGGTATTGGTGATCGGCGCCTTAATGGGCCTCATTCCGGAATCAGGACCGCATTTCATATTTGTGATGATGTATGCACAGGAACTTATACCTTTTTCAGTACTCTTTACATCATCATTTGTACAGGATGGTCACGGCATGCTCCCACTACTTTCGTATAGTCTCAAGGATTCCGTGCTTATTAAGATTTTCAATCTTTCTTTTGGAATTGCCGTTGGGGGTATATTTTTTGCCTCGGGTTTCTGATAACGGTACAGATCTTTCAAGGAAAATCGGCAGAACCGGATTTATTAAAATAAACGGGTGTTATAATTTTTTTGGTTTTTCTAATACTCCTTTGACGGAGCTTGAGGATGGTTGATCAGCAAGAAAAAGAGATGATTTTTAAAACTGTTTTCAAAGATAAATCGCAAAAAAGGGTGAGATAACGATGACTATCAAAGCAAATGACGTAATTGTTCCTCTGGATGTTCCGAAGACTGTTCGGGAAAACTATATTAAAAATTATTTGGAGATTACCAGGGAAAGCGGGCGATTGATGCTTTTCGCTGGGGATCAGAAGGTAGAACACCTGAATGACGATTTTTATGGTAAAAATATTCACCCGGATGACAGCGACCCGGAACATCTATTTAGAATTGCGAGTCAGGCGGACATAGGCGTTTTTGCCACTCAGTTTGGTCTTATTGCCAGGTATGGGAGAGATTATCCTGATATTTCTTATCTGGTAAAACTGAACTCAAAAGCCAACCTTGTCAAGACATCCCAGTCTGATCCGTTCAGCAATCAGTGGATTGATGTGAAACAGGTGGCGGATTTTCAACAAAACAGTGGGCTTAAAATACTAGGGGTCGGCTATACCATCTATCTGGGAAGTCAGTTTGAAGCTGAAATGCTACACCAGGCAGCACAAATAATTTATTATGCACATCATCATGGGTTAATAACGGTCCTATGGATTTATCCCCGTGGCAAGGCAGTGGCGGACGAAAAGGACCCACACCTTATCGCAGGTGCAACAGGAGTTGCTTCATGTATGGGCAGTGATTTTGTTAAGGTGAACTATCCAAAAAAGCAGGGTTATGAATCAAAAGAAATTTTTAAGGAGGTTGTCCTGGCTGCAGGACGCACAAAGGTGGTCTGCGCAGGAGGATCAAGCGTAGATGTGGAGTCATTTCTGCAACGGCTTCATGATCAAATATTTATAAGCGGGGCATCAGGAAATGCCACCGGAAGAAATATTCATCAAAAATCCCTGGAAGAAGCGATCCGGATGTGTAACTCTGTTTATGCCATTACTATAGACGGCAAAACCGTTGAAGAGGCGCTGAAAATTTACCAGTCATAAGGCAATGTCATTAACTTAAGAGACCTTAAAACAGCGTAACCAGCTGAAAAAATGTAGTTATGGTTCCTATTTGAGGATCGGCATGGTATACTCACTTTCAATAATAACAAGTAATTATCATCCCGAAAGGAGCACACTATGCCGAAAATTATCGAAAATGTTGGCACGAAACCCGATTTTCAACATATGTGCCAAGGCAACTGATTTAATTAAACAAATTATCTCTTCTCCGGACTTTATCGACCGTAACCGAAAAGATAAAAAAGATTTCACCCGCAACAGAAAACTTCCTTTCCATCTCCTTATCGCTTTCCTGATCAACTTTGTCCGTGGTTCATACCAGGATGAGTTGGATAAATTCTTCAAAACCATTTGTCGCTTCGATGTGGCCAAACGAGTGGTTTCGAAAGTGGCCCTGACCAAAGCGAGCATGAAATTAAAGTTCGAGGCCTTTGTCCAATTGAACCTGCATATGGTCACTTATTTTGAAAAACACTTCAACCCGCGGACCTGGTTCGGGTTCCGATTGTTGGCCATCGATGGTTCCACCACCCGTTTACCCATGACAGACGCCATCACTGAGCACTTCGGGGTCTGGAACTGTCGCCAGGGCGCTCCTTCTCCCATGGCCAGAGTATCTCAGCTTTTCAATCTCCTCAACAAGATCACTATCGATGCCATCATCAAACCCAAAAACATCGGTGAACGCGAACTTGCCGCCCAGCACTTGCTCAATGTGATGCCAGGCGATCCGGTTTTGCTTGACAGAGGATATCCCTCCTGGTGGCTTTTCAGTCTGATCCTTTCCATGCAGGCCGATTTCTGTGCCCGCGTATCCTGCACCAAATGGAAAGTCGTACGAAAGTTTTTCCATTCCGGTTTGTCTGAAAAGATCATCCGCTTGCCGATACACGCCACCTCCACCGCTCAATGCAGACAAATGGGGCTGAACACAACACCATTGGAACTGCGCCTGATTCGTGTTAAAAACCATGGTAAGGTTCAAATCCTGATCACCTCACTGATTGACACTCGGCAGTATCCCATCGAAATATTCAATGATCTGTATCACTACAGATGGCCCATTGAAGAAGATTGCAAAACCATCAAGTTCCGGTTGGAGCTGGAGAACTTTTCCGGAAAATCAGCCCTGTCCGTGTATCAGGATTTCCATGCGAAAGTTTTCGCCAAGAACCTCGTCTGGATAATGGCCTATCCCATTAATGACCGGTTGGGAAATGACAGCAGCACCAGAACGTATAAATATCAGAACAATTTCACCCAGGCCTTTTCAAAGAGCAAAGGGGTGATTGCATTGCTATTCCATGATACCAGCAGGCAGATCAGGCGGTTGATTGCTGATTTGCAAAGTATTTTTCAAAGAACCGTGGAACCAATCAGGCCGGGAAGAAAATATCCGAGAAATCATAAAGCCAAGTTCAGAAAATTCTTCCTCCAATACAAACCGATTGGTTACGTTAATGACATTGAGCGCGTACCCACATTGGTTTTTCACTAATGAGATGGGGGTGGTATAATCATACGTTTTTTCAGTCATTTAACGATTTTTTTAAATCTGAATTAAGGAGCGTTTGAATATGAAAAAAACATTTTTTTTCTGTTTGTGTATTGCCGTTGTTTTTGTCCTGTCGCTTTTTTTCCCCATACGATCTCAAGCCAAACCCGTTACCCTTACCTACAGCAATTTTTTCCCCTCGACCCATGTTCAGTCCAAACTGGCGGCTGAGTGGTGTAAAGAGGTTGAAAAAAGAACCAACGGTCAGGTCAACGTGCAATACTTTCCCGGTCAAACCCTGACCAAGGCCAAACAGAATTACGATGGTGTCGTGCAGGGGATGTCGGATATCGGCTTCTGCCTCTTCGGTTACACCCGGGGCCGCTTTCCGGTGATGGAAGTGGTGGACCTTCCCCTGGGCTATCCTTCGGGCGTCGTGGCCACCAAAGTCGCTAACGACGTATACCACAAATTCAACCCCAAAGAGCTCAAAGACGTTGAAGTCATGTACCTTCATGCCCATGGTCCCGGACTGATGTTCACGAGGAAAAAACCCGTAAAAACCATGGAAGATCTGAAAGGCATGAAAATTCGATCCCATGGCACCTCAGCCAAGGTGGTCAAAGCCCTGGGGGGAACACCTGTCGCCATGCCCATGCCCGAACTTTATCAGGCCCTGCAAAAAGGCGTGGTTGAAGGTGGCCTCTATCCCATCGAGGTGAACAAAGGTTGGAAAATGGCCGAGGTTGTCGATTATTGCACCCTGGATTTGCCCATTTCCTACACGACCACCTTTTATGTGATCATGAACAAGGATAAATGGGCTTCATTGCCCGACGACGTCAAAGCCACCATCAAACAGATCAATAAAGAATGGGTGGCCAAACATAGCAAAGCCTGGGACGAGAGCGACGCGGAGGGCGAAGCGTTTTTCCTGAAAAAGGGCGGGAAAATCATTCCTCTCTCGCCTGAAGAAGGTGAAAAATGGAAAACTGCCGTTACTCCCGTCATTGGTGAATATGCCGAAAAAGTTCAGAAGAAAGGCCTGCCCGGCAAAGAGATGGTCAGGTTCACCCAGGAAACCCTTATCGGATACACCAAATGATCACCTGCCAAGCCTTGATCAAACGCTGATTCCCTCCGCTTTTTTTCACGGGGTCGGGTATTTCACACAGGAGAAACAAACATGAGGAGACGCAACCCTTGGAAGCAATAAACCGTTTGATCTACAAACTGGTGGACTGGATCAAACACCTGGGAGGCGTGGCACTGGTGGGCATGATGACCCTTACCACCCTGGATGTCGCCACCCGCTATTTCGGGCGGCCCATTTTCGGCGCCGTTGAACTGGTCAGTTTCATGGCCACCATTTTACTGGCCTGCGCCATGCCCATGACCCATGTGGAAAGTGGCCATGTGGGGGTTGATCTGGTGGTTCGCCTGCTCAGTAAACGGTCTCAGGCGCTTATTGACACCTTTACCGGATTTTTGTCCCTGATCCTGTTTTCCCTGATCTGCTGGCAGAGCGTGCTTTATGCACAATCCATGAAAAAAACCGGCGAAGTCTCCATGAGCCTCGAGTTTCCCAGCTATATTTTTGTTTATGTGGTCGCTGTGGCATTCGGCATACTGGGGTTGGCCATTATTCCCCAGTTAACCCGAAACCTTCGAACAACTTTTGGCAAGAAATGAACCCTACACTGGTTGGCGTTATTGGAATTGTTGTATTGATCCTGGTATTCTTCACGAGAATGCCGGTGGCTTATGTCATGACCATGGTGGGTTATGTGGGCTTCAGTTATCTGGCATCCGGAGCCGCAGGCCTCAAACTTCTGTCCCGTGACTTTTATGAAGTTTATTCCTCTTATGGTCTCACCATTATTCCCATGTTCGTTTTCATGGGTCAGCTTGCATTTAATGCGGGTATCAGCCGAAAGCTGTATGACTCGGCCTACCATTTTGTGGGTTCCTATCGCGGTGGCCTGGCCACAGCAACAGTCTTCGCCTGTACCGCATTCGGCGCGGTAAGTGGTTCATCTCCGGCCACCGCCGCTACCATGGCAACAGTAGGCCTGCCGGAGATGAAACGGTACAAATACGCTCCAGAGCTCTCCAGCGGTTCCGTGGCCAGCGGCGGGGGACTGGGCATGCTCATGCCCCCCAGCGTTGTTTTGATCGTCTATGGTATTTTGACGGAACAATCCATCGGGGCGCTGTTTGTGGCCGGCATTATACCGGCTATTTTTATCACTTTCCTTTTTGCGGTGGCGATTTCCGTCTACTGTTGGAAATATCCCCTTCAAGGGCCTGCCGGGGACAAATTTACATGGGGAGAAAAATTTCGATCCTTGAGTAAAATCGGGGAAACCCTGGTGGTCTTTCTACTGGTCATGGGCGGCCTGTTTACGGGTATTTTCACCCCCACTGAATCCGGCGGTGTCGGGGCGGCGGCAGTTCTTCTGGTGGCTTTGCTGCGCAGGCAGCTTAGCTGGAAAGGTTTTGTCAAATCCATCAACGAGACGCTCAAAACCTCCTGCATGGTACTTCTACTCATCGCCGGCGCCACTGTTTTCGGTCATTTTCTGGCCATCTCCCGCATCCCCTTTAACGTGGCCAACTGGGTTGCCGAGCTCAATATGCCCGCTTTTGCAGTGGTTCTCATGATCATGCTGGTCTACCTCATCGGGGGATGCTTTATCGATGCGCTGGCCCTCATCATGCTCACCATTCCCATCTTTTATCCCATTGTTATCAACCTGGGCTATGATCCCATATGGTTTGGCATCATTATCGTTTTAGTGACCCAGATGGGCGTCATCACACCGCCGGTGGGCATTAACGTGTACGTGGTGGCCGGCATTGCCACGGATATTCGTTTGGAAACCATCTTTAAGGGGGTACTGCCCTTTTTGATTGCCCTGATCATCGGCGCCATTTTTCTAATCGCGTTTCCCCAGATTACCCTCTGGCTACCCAGACTCATGTACTAAAGCGGAATACACCGCAATTATATTTACGATAGGCGTTCTATATATTTAAGGATAAGGAGATATCGCTTGCAAACCAAAATGGATAATAATCTAAACGCGTGGATACCAAAAGAAGACCCATACTATTATATCGACAATGAAACGCTGGGTATTCTTGACAAGATTCATAAAATATCTGCAAAACATCCGGTCAATATACTCGTTTCCGGCAGACAGGGCTGTGGAAAATCTTCGCTTGTCAGACAATACGCCGCGGTGTACCAGCAACCGCTTGCAACTTTTCAGGTGGGTATCCTTTCAGAGCCGGGGCAGCTCTTCGGAGAATATGCCCTGATAGACGGCGAAACCAAGTATAAACAGTTTTTATTCCCACAGGCGATCCAAACACCAGGCTGCATTATTCATCTGGAAGAAATTAACCGCCCGGAACATCCAAAAGCACTGAATATGCTTTTTTCCCTCTTGTCCGATGATCGCCGGGTGTGGATGGATGAACTGGGCCTTTTGAATGTTGCAAATGGCGTAGTTTTTTTCGCCACGCTCAATGAAGGTGAAGAATTTGTCGGCACGGAATTGCTGGACCCAGCACTTCGTGATCGCTTCTACAAATTCCTCATGGATTACCTGCCAAAGGAAGTTGAGAGGGAAGTTTTAATAAAAAAGACAGGGGTTACAGAAGACCAGGCCAGTGAAATATTAGATGTTGTCAATGATCTTAGAGGCAACCCAGAATTGCCTATTGATATATCAACAAGAACAACACTTATGATTGGAGAGATGATGGCCGCGCAGGCAACATTGAGACAGGCGATTTCAACCAGCCTTCAGGCTAGCAAGGAAATACTTGAGTCCATCCTTATCTCTCTTCATCTGGAAAAAAATTATATAGAAAAGCGTAAATCAGAATATATGCTGTTTACGAGAGACGTTGCACTGAAGCATAAATAATAGTTTTCATGGGGGTATTTCTCGATGCACCACGAAATAAACAGCAAAACTGGAGCCATAGAAAGATTTTATTTTACGGAAGTGGATGGTTATTCGGACTTTTGGAGGAGGAATAAATCACCCATTGAAACAATCGAACTCGCCAAATTATTGCAGGCGTTAAGAAAAATTGTTTCCCATATCGGTCAAAATGTGGGGGATATTGTATGGTCCGGTACGGAACTTACAAATGGTATTGCACTCGATCCAACCCCTATTATGGGAAAATATCCTATTCCAGCCGCCAAAACCGATATCATGGTCGGGCTTACGGTACAACAAGTCTTTGAGAACATAGAATGGAGTAAGCGATTCAAAATGATGGCTCTATCCCGGCTCAAGTTACCACCTCATCACGCCTATAAATTTAATTTATACTTTGATATGTGTGAAAAAGTTTATCTGGATTGTCTTTCTAACCAGAATGTTTTTGGAAATTATACTGAAACGGCAAGAGAATGGACGATCCGTGAAAAAGCCGAAAAATTTATGCCCCCCCCCACAGCAACTGAACTTTTTCACATATGGTGGAAAATGGCGGCAGATCGAAAGAAAAAAAAATATAAAGAAGAATATGTCGATCGATCTGTAAGCGGTATCGTAGAAAGGG
>Ga0209633_10003202_pt1 | contig 15213 bp, 12 predicted proteins | sample Cruoilmetagenom1_FD_187290 | JGI IMG/M metagenome (GOLD analysis project Ga0209633, IMG submission 187290) | Oil polluted marine microbial communities from Coal Oil Point, Santa Barbara, California, USA - Sample 1 (SPAdes) (version 2) | ecosystem: Environmental > Aquatic > Marine > Oil seeps ... | reverse complement strand
CCCGATATTCCCGGGGTTGTTATTTCACAGGCCTGCACCACAGCCACCACCTGTGTTTTTCAGGCGGGCGCCGGCATTGAAAACGGTCTTTATGAGAAGGTCTGTTGCCTGATGGCCGATCGAAATTCCAATAGTGCGCACCTGGTATGGCCCAATCCTCCGGGCCCGGGAGGACAACCCATATCCGAGAGCTTTTTGATGGATGCGTTCAATCACGATCCCTGGGCCAAGAACGCCATGATTCAAACAGCGGAAAACGTGGCTAAGGAATCCGGCATTACGCGAGAAGAATGCGATGCCTTGACGCTGAGACGATATGAGCAATACATGATGTCCTTTGCGGACGACAAGGCTTTCAAAAAACAGTATATGTTCCCGGTGGAAGTAAAAATATCCAATAAAAAGAGCATCCTGATCGAAGATGACGAGGGGGTCACACCGTCCACTCAAGAAGGATTGGGTAGCCTTCGGACCGTTTTTCCCGATGGAATCCACACTTTTGGATCGCAAACCCACCCAGCGGATGGAAACGCTTCCATTACCGTCACAACCCGCGAAAAAGCCAGGGAACTCAGTGAGGACTCGAACATTGAAATACAGATCGTTTCCTATGGATATTCCAGAGCCAAAAAAGGATATATGGCCATGGCGGTGGTGCCGGCGGTACAAATGGCCCTTGAAAAAGCGGGTATCGGCATCAATGACGTCAAGGCCATTAAGACTCACAATCCCTTTGCCGCCAATGACCTTTTTATGGCGAAGCAGTTGGATATTGAAGTGAACAGCTTCAATAATTATGGATGCTCTATGGTATTCGGGCATCCCGTATCGCCAACGGTGGGGCGGCTCATGATCGAGGGGATTGAAGAGGTTGCCATGATGGGCGGCGGATATTTACTCGTAGGTGGTTGCGCGGCAGGAGATACCGGCGCGGCGATTGTTTTAAAAATTGCCTAGGAGCTAGATGGAAAAGGTTTACCATCGTCTAGCAAAACATCTTGGCGGCTTGATTATGGGCTATCTGTCCTTGAAACATTGGTGGAATATCTGGATATGTGCATGGTTCATAAGGCGGCGGACTATGATACAGCGTTGCAATACCTCATGAGTTATACCTACGATATCGTGATCTTGGATATTATGGGCGTAAACGGTTTTGAGCTTTTAAAGACGGCCGTGTTCAGAGGATTTCCGGCCGTTATGCTCACCGCTCACGCGCTTTCACCGGAATCCTTGAAGAAGTCCATAAAACTGGGGCAGTCTTTTTCCTTCCCAAGGACAAAATAACAAACCTCAGCCCATTCCTTTAAGATGTGGCACTGGGTGGTGGAAAACCGATCTGGCGAAAACTGTTTGATAAATTGGGCGGCTATTTTGACAAACGTTTTGGCCCCGACTGGAAAGAGAAGGATAAATTCTTCAAGGAATTTGAAGGAGCGTTGAGGCAAGACCTAACGGATTGACTCTCCGATAAATCGCTATGATTTGGAAAACAGTGAATAGGGCACCGGCACGGTTATATCGAACCATTTAGGCCAAATGTGGCAGTGAAAATAGGAATATCTAGCATGCGCTGTATTTTTTCCTTGACAATAGATCGATCGTTCGATACAAGTAGCTCCAAGTGTATTCCATAGTCAGGGAGTTATTGTATGGGTAGGCAGGTGCAAAAGGCAAAATATGATCAAGCCAGGGAGCAAATCATTAAGAAGGCCATTGATCTTTTTGCAGCCCGAGGGTTCAGAGGGACCTCCATCCGGGATATCGCAAGGTCGATGGATATGAGTATTTCGAATATTTATCACTACTTCGGCAATAAAGAAGGGCTGATGCTGGCCGTATTGAAATACTCAACCGATAAAATGATAAATAATGTAAGAGAGGTTTCAAGCCTTGACATGGATCCATTGGATCGTTTCAAACTCCTTGTAAAGACCCATATTTATCAGACCATAGAACATATGAAAGGGGCCAGGATTATTGATATTGATGAGGAACATCTCTCCCCTGCCGGAAATGAGGCCAGGCGGCTGATCCAACGTGAGATATTGGATATCTATCTTAAAGAACTCCGTATCTTGGAGAAATCGGGCTATGTGCGTGTTAGGAGCCTGACAGTGCTCGCATTTAATATCCTGGGAATGATCAACTGGCTAGTAAGGTGGTATCGCTTAGATGGAAAACTTAATATCGAAGAAGTATCCGAAGAAATTGCTTCTTTTTGCTTACACGGGATGTCGGGGTCCCGTACTCATGTTGGGACAAATGCGTAGGCATGGCGGGCAACCGGGCTTTTGACCAACAACCTGAGACAAAGTGAGGCTCGATCCACGTAATAGGCAGTAAAATGGCTAATAAGATTTTGACAATGAATTGAGAGGGTTAATGAGATGAGTATTGAAGAGTTGAAAAGCAGGCTTTCTGGAGCAGAGGCCTATGTTCTTGGCAATGAAGCCGTGGCAAGAGGTGCTGTTGAGGCCGGCGTTTGGGTAGCTTCCTGCTATCCGGGTACGCCTTCATCAGAGATTTCGGATACATTGTCTGAGCTTTCCAAGTATTTTGACTTTGAATTCGAGTATTCAGCCAACGAAAAGGTAGCGGCTGAGGTTGCTGCAGGGGTGGCCATCGCAGGCGGCAAGAGCATGGTTGTTTTTAAGGGAGCAGGTTTTTTTGTCGCCTCGGATGCTCTGTTCCATCTCGTATATTCAGGGATATCCGGTTCCATGGTCATAGTGGCTTGTGATGAACCGGGTCTGCACAGTTCCGCTGATGAAACGGATCTGAGATTGATGGGGCGGGTGGGATACCTTCCTACGCTCGTCCCCTCTAATCCGATAGAGGCAAAAGAGATGACAATCGAAGCGTTCAGCCTGTCGGAAAAGCTTAAACAGCCGGTTATGTTGAGATTGACAAGTCGGGTTTGTCAGCAAAGGGGATTTATTGAACTGGGGTCGGTCCCCGGAAATGAAAATCACACTATTGACTGGGACTGTGACAAGCCCTGGTGGCAGCAGTTTGTGCTTGTGCCCGCAACCTGCAGGCCCGGTCGTCTGAGAAGCATTGAAGCCATGGCTGTCGCTGGGGAAATATGCGAGACATCTACATTCACAAAAATTACGAAGGTTGATTCGGATATCGGGATCCTGACTTGCGGCGTAGTCCACGGTTACGCTCTGGAGGCCTTGAACCTGCTGAACGTGAAGGCCTCTGTTTTCAAGGTTGGCATGTCATTCCCACTGCCGGAGAAGAAACTCAAGGAATTTATTCAGGGACTCGATCAACTCTTTGTAGTGGAAGAGGTGGAGCCTTATTTGGAGTTATACGTAAGGGCTTTGGCCAAGGACGTGAATCCGAACATTCAAATTTTTGGAAAGGATAATGGCTATTTCCCTCTGCCCTTTGAATACGATACCTCCGTAGTTGTGAAAGCCATGGCTAAGGCCTTGCAGTTAAGGGTTCCGATTGAATACGACAAAATCGAAGAAAGGAGCAAGGCATTGCAGGAGATCGTTTTTCCGCGGCCACCCGTTCTTTGCGCCGGATGTCCGCATCGCGCCAGTGCCTACGCTGCAAGAAGGGCAACAAAGGGGAAGGCCGTTTATGTGCAGGATGTGGGCTGTTACGCCCTTGCCTCACCCCCTCCCATTAATGTCGGGGATATTGAGTTGTGCATGGGTACATCGGTTGGGGTGTCATGTGGGCTTAATTATATAGTTGATAAGCCGATTGTCAGCGTTATAGGGGACTCTACCTTTTTTCATTCCGGTATGCCGGGTCTTGTGAATGCTGTATATAACGAGGTGAATTTCACTCTCCTGGTTTTGGATAACGGGGCGACCGGAATGACGGGATTCCAGCCGAATCCGGCCACCGGAATCAGAGGCGGAGACAAGCCCGGGAAAAAAGTGATTATTGAAGACGTTGTGAAAGGGATGGGTGTTGAAGACCTGAAGATTGTAGACAGCTATGATATCAAGGCGCTCAGGGCTGCGGTAAAGGACTCCGTAGCCTTTGAGGGAGTATCAGTCATCGTTTCCAGAAGAAAGTGCGCCATGCTCATCATAAGTGACAGCAAGGAAAAAGGGGTGGCGCTTCCCGTATATCGCGTGGATCCCGACAAATGCAATGGTTGTTGGCTATGTATCACAGGCTTCGGGTGTCCGCCCATTGAAAAGGTGGGGGAAGTTGCCGGGATTGTTGCGGAGAACTGTATGGGATGTGGCGTTTGTGCTCAGCTATGCCCGTCAAAGGCTATTGTGGAGGTAAAATAGGGATGGATAAATTTGAAATAGTTGTGGCCGGTGTGGGTGGTCAGGGAGTCCTGCTTCTTGGCAGCCTTCTCGACAAGGCTGCCAGGTTCGATGGTATTAAAACCATTGTCGGGAGTGAGATTCATGGCATGGCCCAAAGAGGCGGTCCTTTGGTCAGCTACACGAGATTGGGTGAGGATGTTTTTGGTCCGATTATATCCGTTGGATGTGCAGATGTAATCATCGGCCTGGAATATATTGAGGGTCTGAGAAACATTGAAAGGCTGTCCAAACACGGATGTATGATAGTATCCGATACAAAGAGACCGTCAAGCACCATGTGGTTGACGGACAGTCCTTACCCGGAAAAGGAGTTTGTCCTTGCCGCCATGAAAAAAGCCGCTGACAACGTTTTAGTGGTGAATGCCGATAAAATAGCGGGAACTGCTGGAAACATCCGCGCCTCGAATGTGGTGATGTTAGGGGCGGCTGTTGCAGGAGTTGAGGGATTTCCCATTTCCCAGGAGAGCTTCATGGATGCCATCAGAATGACCCTGCCCGAAAAACTTGTTGATATTAATATTAAGGCATTTAAGGCGGGGGTTGAGGCTACGTCCTGAAAAGCAGCCAATTTTTTGTCCGCACTTTTTGAGAAGTTCCGAAATTACATCTTAAGGGGTTGTGATATGAAAAAACTCAAAGACGTCAAGGCATTGCTTGTTAATCCCTGGTTCGATCAATACGTCGAATTGATCAACAAGCGTTTCCCCGAATTGAACCTGACAGCTGTTCCGGATGAATCGAATGTGCCGCATGATGACATAGAAGATGTAGAGATCGTAATTTCATGGAACCCGCTTTCTGAAACCCTGCCGAGAATCAAGAAGTTGGAATGGTTTCAGGCTCTTTCGGCAGGGGTTGATGATATTTTGAAGGGAGGCGCTATCCCCGATAATACCCTCTTGACCAATGTGGCGGGTGTTGCCTCCGTGCCTGTGTCCGAATTTGTAATAAGTTATATGCTTTATTTTGTGAAGAAATATCACAGTTTGCATGAAATCAAGAGAACGAAAGACTTAACCCCGATAATCTTTGATGAGTTGTGCGGCAAAACACTCGGGATTTTGGGATTGGGCCATTTAGGCGCTGAGATCGCCAGGAAAGCGAAGGCATTTGATATGAGGGTCGTCGGGTATGATCTTTTTATTGAGGAGCATGATTTTGTTGACGAAATCTATGGCGCCGGCGATCTCGACGCTGTTTTGGAGGCAAGTGATTTCCTGGTGGTGGCCCTTCCCCTGACAAAAGCAACAAAGAATCTTATTGGAAAAACCGAATTGAGAAAAATGAAAAAATCCGCTTATCTCATAAACATCGCAAGGGCGGAAATCGTGGAACAAGAGGCGCTTGAAGGGGCTTTAAAGGAAGAAGCGATTGCCGGGTGCGCTCTCGATGTCTTTTGGTCCAAAAAGGATCCGTTTACTTATGCCTTGGATGAGAACAGTAGCCTGTGGGATATGGATAATGTTGTTCTAAGTCCTCATAGCGCGACGGTTACTCCCATGTATGTTCCCAGAACGTGCGAGATTTTTTTTGAGAATCTTGAGCGTTATGTCAAAGGGGAAAATCTGATCAATTTGGTTGACCGCGACGCCATGGAGCTTGATCTTTGAGCGAACCCTAAGTGAGGGGTAAAAATGACAATTGGAATAACAACACTCGGGGATTTGATTGACAGGGCTGCGGACAAATACGGGAAATCCGAAGCAATTGTCTTTGAAGGGCAAAGGCTTACGTATGAAGAATTGCATACGCAGGTCGACAACCTGGCCAAGGGCCTGTTGAATTTGGGGATAAGTAAAGGAGATAAAATAGCCTTGTGGATGAGCAATTGCCCTGAATGGGAGGTTTGCGAATATGCTATTTTCAAATCCGGCGGGGTCATGATCCCTTTAAATACGCGTTTTAAATTGGAAGAACTAGCATATATTCTTGAGCAATCCGATGCGACAACGCTGATTATGGGGGACCGGTTTTTAGGAATTGATTTTATGGAAATGATTTATGAATTAATCCCCCAACTGAAAGAGACCCCTGAGGGACAGCTTAAATCAACCCAATTTCCGTATCTGAAGAATATCGTTTGTAAGAGTGGGAAGAATTATAAGGGGATATTCGCGTTCAATGAAGTGCTGGATTCAGGAAATGCTCTGGATGATGAGGCACTGGTAGAAAGAGCGCGGACAATCAAAGGGGAAGACGTGGTCTGCATCCCATATACTTCAGGAACCACAGGGTTCCCAAAAGGCGTTATGACAACGCATGCTCAGTATTTGAAAGAGGTCAATGATATTGCGGAGAGGCTCACGATTAAGAAAGGCGATCGCTTTTGTACAACGACGCCATTTTCCTTTAATTTCGGTAATTTCTTCGGCCCTTTGATGGCCACAATGCTGGGAGGTTGCGTTGCGCCTTTGGACAATTTCGATCCTGAAAAGGTCCTTGAGGTGGTAGAAAAGGAAAAATGTACCAACATAATGGGAACACCGACCATATACATTGAGATATTAAGGCACCCAAAATTTAACCGGCACAATGTGACTTCTTTGCGAACAGGAGTAATTGGCGCTGCGCCTTCACCGGTGCAGTTAATCGATGATATCATGGCGAAAATGGGTGTTAGTGGGCTGCTGGCCGCTTATGGCATGACAGAGAACAGTGGTGCAACGACCGCTACGCGGGTAGGCGATCCACCGGAAGTTATTGCTACAACCGTGGGCAGACCGTTGCCCGATGTGGAGATCAAGATTGTAGATCCTGAAACAGGGAAAGAGCTTGAAAAGGAGCAAAAAGGAGAGCTGTGTACCAGGGGATATCTGATCATGAAAGGATATTACAAGATGCCGGAAGAAACGGCCAGGGTAATTGATGAAGACGGATGGTTTCATACCGAAGATCTTGGAATTATCACTAAAGAAGGTAATTTAAAAATAACGGGTAGGCTGAAAGATATGTTTATTTCAGGTGGGACAAACGTTTACCCGGCAGAAGTAGAAAACTATCTGTTTAAGCACCCCAATGTCAAACAGGTGAGTGTAGTCGGAGTATCGGATTCCAAAATGGGCGAGGTGGGAATGGCCTTCATTATCCTGGAACAAGAGAAAAAGAGCTCCCCAGAAGAGATAATCGAATTTTGCAAGGGCAAGATAGCCAATTATAAGGTGCCCAGGCATGTCGAATTTGTGGAAGAATTTCCTTTGACCGCTATGGGAAAGGTTCAGAAGTTTAAACTGAAAGAGACCGGTGAAATTAAATTATCAATGGAAACTTCTGAACAGTGATGTCGATGTTTCCTTTTTTGCATTGACGGTCATGTTTAACAACGTTTTGTATCTGGGCGCGGAAGGGTGTGGCGCATTGGCTTTAGAGAGAAGGATAAAAATATGAATTTCGAATTGACTCCGGAACAGAGAGAGCTTGTTCAAAGAGCCCGTAATTTTGCTGAAGAAGAGTTCCCACCTCTGGCCAAAGAATGTGACAGGGACGAAAAATTTCCCATATCGCTTTGGAAGAAAGCGGCAAAGCTCGGTTTTATGGGGATCTATATTGACAAGCAATACGGAGGGCTTGGTTTAGGCTTGTTAGGACATGCCATGGTTGTGGAAGAATTTTGGCGGGTTGATCCAGGGCTTGGATGTATCCATATGGCGACCTTTGGGGCCGAGGTTATCCAGTCCGCAGGGACCACGGATCAGAAAAAGCGGTATCTTCCTCTTGTATCCGGTGGTGAAGCCATAATGACGACAGCCATCACTGAGCCCGATGCTGGAAGTGATATCTTTGCCGGCAGATCTTTCGCAAAAAAGGTGGATCAAGGCTATCTTCTAAACGGTAGCAAAATGTTTATTTCAAACGGGAGCGTGGCGGATATCATCCTGGTTTTTTGTATTACTGATGAAGATAACCCCAATCCGTACGCCCGACATAGCTTTTTATTGGTTGACGCCAAGAGTCCTGGGTTCGAAGCAGAGAAGCTTACAGGCAAGATGGGTATTCGAGCTGCTAATACAGCCGCATTAAGTTTTCAAGATGTTTTTGTTTCCGAGGAGAACCTTATTGGAGAAAAAGGCAATGGGTTCCGACAGGTGATGGAATGCTTCAATCTAAACAGAATCATTGCGGCCGGCCAGGGAGTCGGTGTTGCTCAAGGTGCCCTGGAAAGTGCCATAAGCTATGTGAAAGGGCACAAGCGATTCGGTAAGCCGCTTGCGGACTCTCAGGGTATACAATTTAAGGTCGCTGATATGGCGGCGATGGTTGAATCCGCACGTTGTTTGTATCGTTCCGCAGCCTGGGGCATTGACAACAAAAAACAAAACGTAAAGTTGGTCAGCATTGCCAAGCTGATTGCGGGTGAAATAGCGGTAAAAGTTTCTGGGGAGGCGCTTCAACTCCATGGTCGTTCCGGTTGGACAGATGAGCATGACATTGAGAGATTCTATCGTGCTGCAAAGATCGTAGAGATCTATGAGGGGACAAAAGAAATTGAAAAGATCACTATTGCGCGTGAAGTATTAGGTCGTTGAAACAGAAGGAGGCAATATGATTAGGACAATCGGGATCATTGGTTTGGGGCAGATGGGATCGGGTATTGCCTATGCGTGTATAGATGCAGGCTATAAGGTTATAGCAGTAGATGTTAAGAATGACATGGTCCAAAAAGGGGTTTCGTACGTCCACAAAATGATCGAAAAGGGGCAAAGAAAGGGCCGCATTTCTGAAGAGAAGAAAGTAGAAATGATCGGTCTTCTCCGCACCGGTGTTGAATTGGTTGAAGTATCAAAAGCCGATCTGATTATTGAGGCGGTTACTGAGGACATGGAACTAAAATCCAGGACTTTTAGGGAATTGGAAAGTATCTGTTCCGAGAATGCCATTTTGGCGAGCAATACATCCTCGCTCTCCATTACAAGCCTTGCATCGGGGCTGAAAGAAGTGAGCCGGATGATAGGGCTTCACTTTTTTAATCCGGTCCCGGTAATGAGACTGGTAGAGGTGATTAAAACAATGGAGACATCCACTGAAGTGGCTAAAAATACTATGGATTTCATAAAATCCATCGGGAAAACGCCCATCTTGGTTCGTGATCAGGCCGGTTTTCTTGTGAATTTTCTTCTGACGCCTTATCTCTTTGATGCCATGCGGGCTCTATCCAATGGTTTGGCTTCTGTTGAAGAGATTGATAATGGGATGAAATTGGGATGTGGCTATCCCATGGGACCACTTGCTTTAGCCGATCTGATCGGGTTGGATATGTTATATAAGGCAGGAAATATCCTCTTTGAGGAATATCGAGAGTCGCGTTTCGCAGTTCCCCCCATACTAAAAAAGTTGGTCCAATTTGGTCAGACGGGTGTGAAAAGTGGTCGCGGGTTCTATGATTACAGTGATTCAGACAAACCTGATGCGCGGAATCTCATATGATATGGGTTTTGAGGAGGCAGTAAAATGGACTTCGAGTTGAGTAGCGAACAAAAAGACATCAAAAATGCTGCTCGTGAGTTCGCAGAAAAGGAATTTGTTGAGATTGCGAGGGAATGCGATTCCAGAGAAGAATATCCACGAAAGCTGTTGAAAAAAGCTTGCGAACTTGGCTTTGTGGGTATGTTCATAGATGAAAAATATGGTGGTGCCGGCTTGGGGTTATTAGAAACTGCAATAGTTGTGGAAGAGTTTTCGCGCATAGACGCCGGGTGTGGGACTATCTTACAGGCTGCATCTGAAGCGGAAATTATACAGGAATTCGGAACAGAGGAGCAAAAAGATAAATATCTTCCGATTATTGCCGGTGGAAAGGCCATAGTGGGTTCAGCAATAGTGGAGCCTGAAGCAGATAGCGATATTTTGGCTGTTGATACAAGGGCCGGGAAGCAGGGAAATATGTATATGATAAGCGGCAAAAAGGCTTTTGTCGCAAACGGAAGCATTGCTGATCTCCTTTTGGTTTTTTGCCTGACATCGCCGGATGAAATTGATTCATTCAAGAGGCATAGTTTTTTGATTGCCGAGAGGAATGAGAAAGGGATTCAACGTAAGAGAATAACCGGGAAAATGGGTCTCAGGGCTTTTGATACGGCAGAAATATTGTTTGACAATGTAACGGTTCCTCAAAATAACTTGCTCGGAGGCAAAGAGAATCAGGGATTTGAACAGTTTAAATATATTCAGAACGTCAATAGAATTATTGCAGCATCTCAGGCTATTGGTGTTGCGCAGGGCGCTTTTGACCGAGCCGTCAGCTATGTCAAGAGCAGAGTTCAGTTTGGCAAGACAATAAGTACGTTCCAGGGAACACAATTTAAAGTGGCTGACATGGTTATTTGTCTTGAGTTGGCCAGAACCATGCTTTACAGGGCATGCTGGCGCATGGATGGAGGAAAAAGCGATGCGTTGTTAGCGTCTATAGCAAAACACTTTGCTTGTGAGATGGCGGTAAAAGTGACTGATGATGCTTTACAGATGCACGGAGGTTACGGATATTTTGCTGAGTATGATATGGAGCGTTATTATAGAGACGCCAAGATAATTGAGCTTTACGCCGGCACCAAAGAGATCGAAAAGCTATCTATTGCCGGAGAAGCCTTGGGTGTGGATTTAATGTACAATATAAAGAAATAGCTTCAAACATATCATAGCAAGTTGGATGTTTTTCCAAGTTAATAAGGGCCCGATATTTTCACTCTCTGAGGGTATGGTACAGTATCAGAGATACATGAGATTGATGTAATCATTAAAAGGAGGCTTGGATTAAAAATGAAAGATGTTGTTATTGTAAGTGCTGTTAGAACTGCCATTGGCGACATGGGCGGGGGGTTGAAACCCGTATCTGCGAGCCAATTGGCTCAGGCTGTTATGAAAGAGGCAATCACAAGAGCAAATGTCAAAAAGGAAGAGATCGAGAAAACCGTTTTTGGGAATTGCATGGCGCCCTTGGAACAGAATATCGCGAGAAATGCCGCTTATTTTAGCGGGATTCCAGAAACTGTGCCGAGTTTTACTGTCAATGCAACCTGTGGCTCGGCCATGCAGGCGATGATCTCCTCGATTCAAGCAATAAGGGATGGTGAAGCAGATATTGTGCTGGCTGGCGGTGTAGAAAGCATGAGTAATGCCCCTTATGTGATGACAGAGGCTCGATGGGGACAAAGACTCAGACATCTTAGTGCATACGATCTAGTTTGGAAGGTCATGCAGGAATACCCTATTGGCATAGGAATGGGTTTGACGGCAGAAAAACTGGCGGAAGAGTATGGTATTTCACGCGAGGACCAGGATGAATATTCACTCCTTAGTCAAAGTAGGGCGATAAGTGCTGCTCATGAAGGAAGATTTAAGGATGAAATTGTACCGGTGGACATAAAAATAAAAAACAGGACGACCGTTTTTGATACGGATGAACATCCCAGGGAAGGGCTCAGCATGGAAAAACTGGCCAAACTTCCAGCAGCCTTTAAAAAGGATGGTACCGTAACCGCCGGAAATTCATCAGGCATTAACGATGCGGCTGCGTCAGTGTTGCTAATGAGTTCCGACAGGGCTAAAAAAATGGGAATAAAACCTCTGGCCCGTATAGTGAGTTATGCCATTTGCGGAGTGAATCCTGATTACATGGGCCTGGGACCTGTCCCTTCAACCCGCAAGGCTCTTGATCGTGCCGGAATTAAGCTGGATGATATTGATCTTATCGAACTGAACGAGGCTTTTGCTGCGCAATATCTGGCATGTGAGCGGGAGCTGGGATTGAACCGCGAAATCAGCAATGTGAATGGCAGCGGTATTTCTCTGGGCCATCCGGTTGGTGCTACGGGCTGTCGTTTGGTCGTTACGTTACTTTATGAAATGGCAAGGAGAAACAGTAGCCTTGGTTTGGCAACTCTCTGTTGTGGCGGGGGGTTGGGATATGCCCTTATTATTGAACGAATTGAGTAACTCCAAAATTGCGCTAAAGGCAGGATATCCTTTTTTTCCGACAGAGGTTAAAAATACTAGCGGTTATGCTTCAAGTAAACAACATTAAAGTAATTTATAATGATACTGCCTTGGTTCTAAAGGGGATTTCGGTTGAGGTCCCTGAAGGTGGGGTCGTTGCACTTTTGGGCAGTAATGGGGCTGGAAAGACGACTACACTGAAGGCTATAGCCGGGGTCCTTGATGTGGAAAACGGTAAATTAGAAGAAGGAACCGTTGAATTCCGGGGGCAGGAAATCGCGTATCGGGACCCTGAAAAGGCAGTCAAACTTGGCCTTTCCCTGGTTCCTGAGGGTCGACGTGTTTTTGATGATCTGACCGTTGCGGAGAATCTGTGGATTGGCGCCCATATCCGCAAGGATCGAGATGGTGTGAAAAAAGATTTTAAAATGGTAATGAATTATTTCCCTGTATTGGAAAAAAAAGAAAAGCAGCGGGCCTTGTTTTTAAGTGGAGGAGAACAACAGATGTTGGCCATTGGCCGTGGCTTGATGCCAAGACCCAAACTCCTGATGCTCGATGAACCATCCCTTGGCTTGGCGCCTTTGCTAACCAAAGAAATATTTACCATATTGAGAACGATAAACCGTGATCATGCAACAGCGATTCTACTTGTTGAGCAAAATGCGAGTATTGCCCTAAACTTTTCTAAATATGGTTACATTATGGAAAATGGAAAAATTGTGCTGGACGGTCTGTGTCAAATGTTGATGAATAACGAGGATGTGAAAGAGTTTTACTTGGGGATTACCGAAGAGGACAGTGAAAAGAGCTACGCTGATGTAAAACATTATAAGCGGCGTAAACGATGGCTGTCGTGAGGGAATTTGACAAGATGAATTTGTTGGAAATAGATCGGATATCTCTCCAATTTGGAGGTGTAAATGCCCTAGCTGATGTATGCATGAATGTTAAAAAGGGCCAAATCCAAGCTATCATAGGCCCCAATGGGGCTGGAAAAACATCACTGTTCAATTGTATTAGCGGTTTGTACCACCCGAATAATGGTCAGATTCTTTTGAATGGAAAAGATATTGCCAACAAAAAACCCCATACAATAGCAAAAATGGGTGTGGCGCGTACTTTTCAGAATATTGAGTTATTTGAAAACATGAACGTTATTGATAATTTACTCATCGGTCGGCATCATATCATGGGGTCTGGCCCGGTTACTGCCGCTTTGTTTTATGGACGGACTGTCACTGAAGAAATCGCAAACCGCCGTAAAGTAGAAGAAATTATAGATTTTCTTGAAATCGAAGACGTTAGGAAAAAGGCAGCAAATACGTTGCCTTACGGAATCCAGAAACGAGTCGAAATAGGAAGGGCGCTTGCCATGGAGCCGGAACTTCTTCTTTTGGATGAACCGATGGCAGGTATGAATGTTGAGGAGACTGAAGACATCGCACGTTTCATACTTGATATCAATGAAGATTTTGGAAAGACCATCATTATGGTTGAACATGATATGAGGGTTGTGATGGATATTAGCAACTGGATTACCGTTTTCGACTTTGGCTGCAAGATTGCCGAAGGGACGCCTGATCAAGTACAGAAAAACCACAAGGTTATTGAGGCCTATCTTGGCCGGGAAGATGAGGCTGTTTAATGATCGTGATATTACTGCTCCGTTCGTTTGTTGATATCGCTTTTCAAACGGTTGCCTTTGTTTCGAGTAGAAAAAAGCATGAGTGAAGATACGTTACCTAAGCTGTTGTTGCGAAATAGGAATTCTTACGGAAACGCTATTGCTCTTCGCGAGAAGGCGTTCGGCGTCTGGAAGCGGATTACCTGGAATGATTACTGGGATCATGTCTGCTACTTTGCTCTGGGGCTTATGGAATTGGGTCTTTGTAAGGGCGACAAGGTTTCTATTCTTGGCGATAATTGTCCTGAATGGATATATGCTGATTTGGCCTCCCAGGCTATATCCGCCATTTCGGTTGGGATTTATCCGACTGATGTGGCTTCTCAAGTCAAATACGTAATGGAAAATTCGGAATCCAGTTTCATCCTTGTAAAGGATCAGGAGCAGGTTGATAAAGTCCTGGAAGTCAAGCATCAGCTGCCGCTTTTAAAAAGGATTGTTGTCGTTGATATGAAAGGACTGAGAAAATACGAAGATCCAATGATCATGAGCTTTGAGGAGGTTCAAGGACTAGGAAGGGCAGTGGAACAAGCGGATCCCGGATTATGTGAAGGAATGATTAGAGATACCGATCCCAAAAGCGTGGCATTAATTGTCTATACATCCGGCACTACTGGAGAACCGAAAGGTGCCATGATCAGCCACAAAGGCGTACTCAGCATGATAGAAGGGCTCCAGGAAGTTTTCCACTTCACGCAGAAAGATTCATTTGTCTCTTCCTTGCCGCTTTGCCATATCGCAGAGAGGATGTTTTCAGTGGTTTTCCCTATGTATGCAGGGTGTACTGTCAATTTTGCTGAGAGCATCACAACCCTCCAGAATGATCTTAGAGAAATATCCCCCACAGTTTTTTTGAATGTGCCACGGATTTGGGAAAAGATGTATTCGAATATTATGATCAGAATGGAGGATGCTGTTTTTTTCAAGAGATGGGTATTCAAAGGAATGTTGCCCATTGGGAAAAAAGTGTCAAATTATCGATTAAATCAGGAGAGGGTGCCGATTTTGTGGAAAATGCTTTACGGCATTGCTTATTTTCTGGTTTTCAGGCCGTTGAAAAACCACCTCGGTCTTTTGGAGGGGCGGATTTTTGTAAGTGGCGCCGCGCCTGTTGCGCCTGATCTCCTCAAATTTTATCATTCTATCGGCATCGAAATAAGGGAATCATACGCCATGACGGAATCGAGTGGTGTTACTTTCATGCCGCGTGCTGGAGATATCAAGATTGGATCTGTGGGCAAGCCGATTCCAAGGGTCGAATATAAGTTAGCTGAGGATGGTGAGATT
>Ga0209633_10003201_pt1 | contig 15215 bp, 15 predicted proteins | sample Cruoilmetagenom1_FD_187290 | JGI IMG/M metagenome (GOLD analysis project Ga0209633, IMG submission 187290) | Oil polluted marine microbial communities from Coal Oil Point, Santa Barbara, California, USA - Sample 1 (SPAdes) (version 2) | ecosystem: Environmental > Aquatic > Marine > Oil seeps ... | reverse complement strand
TCAGTTGACGAGCTGGTGCAGAAGATTATGGGTTTCATTGATTACTACAACGAAACTGCACATCCTTTTGCTTGGACTTATAAAGGCAAAGTGCTTAATATATAATATCATTGATTTATAGGACTATATACTTAGTAAAGTTATGAACAGAATAAAGAGGCTGTTCATAAGAGCCTGCAAAGCAGGAGGAGGTGACAAATAGAATGGCAAAGAATAAGACAATAGTGGGCTTCTTTATTTTATCGGTGCTGGTACTGCCACTGGTCGCATCTTCGACAATCGCTGATATCAGCTCTACAACATCTAGCGATCTAGTGTGGGTAGATAAAGGCGTTTCGTCCAATAGGGAAAGTTACGGTGATCATGATAACATCAAGATCACTGCCAAATTTAAGAATACAGGCAGTCTTCACAGGTATGATGCTACTTTCGTCCTCAAGGACACCTACACAAACAAAGTAGTGCGTGAGAGAAGTAGGGACGGCTTAATCAGACCAGGCAACACAGAAACTGTGTCCGTGACGTTCCACAATTCTCCATCTGGTTGGGGCGAGCACGAGCACACATGCGCCGTTGCAGTGACATACTATGGAGGAACTCTGACCAAGTCAATCTCTTTCAACATATACGACTGAAGAGGCCCTCGAAGGCAAAAGTAGAACTCTAGTTGACAAAACTCTCTATAGATAGAACAGCGAGAATAATTCAATAGGTGGTCAGTAGGGTTTTAAGAGGCATTCAGAGAGTATGAGTGCAGTCACAGCACTTTTTTTTGAGAGGGATTGAGGCATCTCAATCCCATTTGTTAACGTAGACCGTCTGAGTCGGGAATGCCATCTCAATTGCCTCTTCTTCAAATCGTTCTTTGATACCGAGGTTTATCGCCTGCTGGATGTCCATATATTTATTATAGTCGCCAGTTGCAACATAATACACAACTTCAAAATTCAAGCTGAAATCGCCGAATTCGAGGAAGTGCACCCGGTCAATATCTGCCATATCTATCTCCCCAATGACCTCCTGAACAATCGCAGGAATTTTTCTGAGTTTTTTTGTGGGTGTATCATATGTGACGCCGAATTTAAAGACTATTCTTCTCTTCTCCATCTTCTTGTAGTTATGCACCCGGCTCTCTGTTAACTCCTTGTTAGGCATAACGAGTTCTTCACCGTGGAGGGTCTGGATACGGGTAGATTTTATTCCTATTTTTTTTACCACGCCAAGGTCGTCTCCCACTATTATGAAATCCCCTGTCTTGAAGGGCTTGTCTATGTATATTGAGAAAGAAGCGAAGACATCGGCCAGGATATGCTGAAAAGCGAAGGCAAATGCTATCCCAAAGATCCCCAGACCAGCGATTAAAGTGTTGATGTTGTATTCAAAGATCTCCAAAATTAAGATCAATGCCACTACCCAGAGGGCGTAGTTCACTCCCTTAATCAATAGATTGACTAAAGAGGCGTCGACCTCTTCTCCTTTAGCCCCTTCCTCTCCCTGCGGTCTCAGCATCAGTTTGCGTATATAATAATCGGCCAGATCCTGGACGCCTTTAATCACGTAGTATACCACGATAATGACTGATGCATATTTTAAGACGGTATCCACGATCGACGGCAACACTATAAATTGCAGGGCGACATACAGGGCCAATATCAGATAAAGAGGCCAGCCTACGCGATTGACGATCTTTATTATCAAGTCGTCGATCTCCGTTTTGGTCTTTGCTGCTATCCCTTTTAGTTTTTTTAGCACCCCGTGTTTAAAGATCTTTATGATAACTAATGTTAATGCAAAGGCCGCTATTGCTATAAGGTAGTCCTTTACGCAATTGTTTCCGATAGTATACTCAAGGATTTCTGTTGGGTCCATATTCACTATCCCAAATTTAGTCATCGTTTATATCCCTTTTGTTGTGTTTATAAATCTAGGGCAAATTTTATCAGTAAAAAAATATTAATAACACCCAGGATATATGGACGTTTTTAACCCTTATGAGCGAGAAATCTCCGCCCTTTAGGGCGTAGATGAATTGCTCACTGGCAATTTCATAAGGTTTTTTCTGCAGAAAAATTATCCACCTTAGGCAGGGCGCGCCTAGTGGCGCTTTGGAATCCTGCCAAGGAGGTTATGATATCTTTAGTTAGGGGTAGCCATAGCGTTGGCCAGAGTATTCCACTTCGAGTGGTGCCCGAAATACAGGTACAAGTTTAGGAAGGAAGAGAGTAAAACTTGCGAAACAATCCTGAGAGAGATTGTAGAGCGACACGGGATAGGAATCGCGGAGCTGAGCGTGATGCCCGACCATGTACATATAATCGTCGATACCGCCAACGATGACCGTATCGAAGTTTAATCTGCTGAAGGCGCCTCTTCCTATGAGCTCTTCAGACGGCAGCCAAAGTAGGCTGAGATACCCAAAGGGGCACTTCTGGAGTCCTGGGAATCTACTGAAGTGTTGGTGATGCCGACCTTCCAACTGTAATCGGATACGTTAGAGAGCATGGTGTCCTACAGACGAGTCTATCGGATTTCGGGGCAGTCTCAGGAAGCCTCGTCCTTTAGGGCGAGGAGGAGGTCACATGTTTTACCAGATAGCTCTAAGCTTCAAGACCAAAATAGCCCTCGAGCATATCGATCGCTACTTGTGAAACTCAACGGATGAGACATCAATGAGATAAATTATAGGAGCATCGTCGCAAACACCTTGGCGTCCGTAACCATGTTGTCGATCACGCAGTACTCGTTCGGCTGATGGGCTGTATCGTCGATGGTGAACCATACCGCGGCGGGATAGCCCTTAACTCTAAAGATGGCAGCCACCGTCCCGCCCCCTACCCCCATGACGGATGGTTTTTTACCCGTTACTTTTTCAATCGACCTGCTCAATAACTCGACCACGGGGCTATCCTCTGGGGTGGGAGGAGAGCTCTCTTTGTTCGGGAACTCAAGCTCGACCTTTATCCCCGTTTCCTTCTCCATCTTCTCAACCTCCTCGTCTACGGTCGATAATACCTCTTCAAGGCTGTACTTCGGCAGCACTCTACAATCGAAATAGAACACATCTCCCCCTGGGATAGTATTAATGTTCGGCACGTTCGCCTCCTTCTTCGTCGGTTCAAACGTGGAGATCGGTGGATAAAAAAGGCCGTCAACATCGGCGAACTTCTCATGCAGCTTTTCGTCCAGGGCGCATATCAATCTAGCCCCAAACCTGTGCGCATTTATCGCTATCTCGGGCATTGATGCATGAGCCTGCTCCCCTTTAACTCTGAATTTTATCCAGAGCAGAGACTTCTCAGCGATTTCTATCAAGGTACCGTCGGGGATACCTGCATCTGGAACCAGGTAGAGATCATCCTTTCTGAAGAGGTTCCCATGCTCCTCCAACATAAATTTCAGCCCGTAATCGCTGCCACACTCCTCGTCGGCTACTGCAAGGAGCACAAGATCGTATTTCGGCTTTATCTTTAACTCTTTCAGGGCTTTGGCCGCGAACAAAGCGCCGACCAGCGGCTGTTGGTCGTCCTCCACCCCCCTTCCGAATATCTTTCCATCTTTAACCTCAGCTTTAAACGGATCCGTCTCCCACAGAGAAAGATCGCCGGGTGGCACAACATCCATATGCGCCATGATCCATAGCGTCTTTTTTCCACCTTCTCCATATAGCCTGGCAGCTATGTTGGGCCTCACCCCATTTTTAGCCCTTGGGTCTGGAGCGTCATACTCTTCGATCTCGTCGAAGATTTTTTCCGCCTCTTTCCTTACTAATTGGGCCTTGTCGTATTCGCCCTCACCCCCAGAACCAGGGCTTATCGCCGGGATAGCGGTTAATTCTTTTTGAAATTCCACCATTTCCTCCCTGTACCTTTCAATCTTATCATATACTCCATCTAGATCCAGCATAAACTCCTAATGCCCTTTTTCTACTTAAGCACTCACTTATGAGGGCAAAATACTAACCCTCCAGCCCTTTACACTAAAGAGCTTAGGACAGAATTAGGAGCCTGAGAGTGGTATTCGGAGATGGACGCAGGAGGGATGTAATATAGACCCGACGGCTATAATCCTGGCCGGGGGTGAGAGCAGGAGGTTTGGAGCTGAAAAACCCTTCATGGATCTCTGTGGTAGAGCGATGATCGAATGGGTTCTTGGAGAGATAAGGGAGATAGCCTCAGAGGTCATCATAGTTACAACTCGAAAAAACCTCAAGGGGATGTCAAAGTTCCAAAGTGGGGCAAGGGTTTTAGAGGATGAAATTCCCGCCCTGGGACCTTTGGGGGGAGTCTATACCGGGCTTAAGCATGCCAGGTGTAAAATCTCCCTGGTGGCTCCTTCGGACACCCCGTTTATATCAGGAGACTTCATGAAATTCCTGGTTAGATCCCTGGGCAAGCATCAGGCCGTTGTTCCCAGATGGCCAAATGGGTATCTCGAGGCTCTGCACGTCGCGCTCAAGACGGATAGTGCCCTTCAGGCGGTTATGGAGGCGATAGAGTCAAAATCTCTATCCGTTAGAAGCATTTTCGAGCATCTCTCCGACGTTGAGTTCGTGGATATAGAATCGCTCCGGAGATATGACCCCCAGCTCCTCACATTTTTTAACGTGAACACGCGGGAAGATCTTAAAAAAGCCAGGGGGATATGTGAGAGGTTGGTTTGCGATGAAGGGAATGGTTAGAAGGAAGAGAATATCCCTGGACCTGAGATCGTCCAGGTTTGAGCGTTCGTTTGATATGGTAGCTCTAGATGCCCCCTTGGAAATCTTCCTTAACGGCGAGCGCTTTACTGCTCTACTCGCAACGCCCTCTATGACAGAGGAATTGGTCGTGGGGCACCTGATTTCCGAAGGGATTGTGAGATCCTTATCCACCATCGAAAAAGTGGATTTAGAGAGCAATAGGGCCTATGTGGATCTAGCAGGTTCAGATTTCCCAGTTGGGGGGGCGTTGCCCAGAGTTGAATCGAACGTTAAGATCGACCCTAAGACGATAATGAGCGGAGTTTCGGCGCTCGGTGAAGAGGCCAAGATTTTCCCGCTAACCGGCGGCACCCATGCGGCCGCCCTATATGGCTATGATGGGGAGCTTCTAATTTTCGTAGAAGATGTCGGAAGGCACAACACCTTCGATAAAGCGATAGGGCATGCGCTTATGAACGGTAAAAATCTCAAAGAATCGTTCATCACCAGTACTGCCAGGCAATCGGGCAGCATGGTGTCCAAAGTTGCTAGATCTGGAATACCACTGATAGCCGCACGATCAGCTCCTATGGATTCGGGCATATCGATAGCTGAGTCAACAGGAATAACACTGATCTGTTTTGCACGAGAGGATGGGCTGAACATATACACGCACCCGGAGAGAGTCCCAACAGTCTTTGAAACCCGTTGACATGGTGCTTTCGGCCGAATTGGATCTAGCGGGCAATCCTAGAACAAATCTAATGGGTTAATTCCTTCTCTTCCAAGGAGACCCCCAATCCAGGCTTATTCGAAACCGAGAGTTCCTGGTTTAGGAAAGTTATGCCCGAGCCTATATTTGATTCCATTTTTTCCATACCGCCCAATTCGTTGTACCTTATGTTTTTGTGGGAGAGCACGGTATGAATTCCAGCAGCAGTTCCTATTGAACTCTCAATCATAGACCCCATCTGGCAGGGAACTCCGTAATCTTGACACAAATCGGCTATTTTCAAAGCCCCATGGATACCTGAAGATTTCATTAACTTTATATTTACAAGATCTACAGCGCCCATCTCCAGCAGCAATTTTGCATCCCAATAGCTGTGTATCGCTTCATCTGCCATTATTGGGATCTCTACGCTCTTTTTCACCTCTAGCAGTCCTTTTTTATCGTCCGCCAATATCGGCTGTTCCATCCAGAGGATATCGAAGCTTTCTATCTTTCTGATAAATTTAATACTATCTTCAGGCGTTACGTAACCCTGGTTTGCATCCAATACTACGTCTATTTTTGGGAAAGTTTCTCTCACCGCTTTGACAGTTTTAAAATCTCTTTCCATGTCCAGACCGACCTTGAGTTTAACTCTCTTTGCGCCCTGAGCTATTGCATTTTTTACCGTTTCTAACGTTTTCCCCAGATCCATTATTCCTATAGCCACAGCTGGTTTTATCGCTTTAAATCTACCGCCGAGAATCTGATATATCGGCTTTTCGACAAGCTTACCGTATGCATCGAAAAGCGCGATATCCAAAGCTGCTTTAGCGGATGCCCCCCCCCAGACAGTTTGTGGTTTTTTCTCGGGATCAAACACCTCAAAATAATCTTGCAGGTCATCATAATCCTCTATCTTTTTTCCGATCAAATCGGGAGATAGATAATTATCGATTACATCTTTAACTGAACCCTGGGTCTCTCCCGTTACCTCCCATGCCGGAGCAGCTTCTCCCCACCCGATGATATTATTGTCCATAAGAATCTTTACGTACACAAATCTTACATCACTCATCACCACATTTGCTATTTTGAAAACTTCTTTTAATCTAAGTAAAACTGGAAATGTATCGATTTTTGCTATTCTCATCCCTTCACCCATTCATCTTTTACATTTTTCAGAATAGCTGACGAAGTGATCAGGTCTATTGTCGTCATTGCAATGGCCTTTGCAGCCAAAATCATCGTTTCATGTCCTCTTTTAGAATTTGCCGCTGCTGTAAATTTCTTAGTATGAAGAGCCACACTTTTAGGAGCGATGGATAGATACGGATGTATCGCCGGCACAGCATGACTCACATCGCCCATATCTGTCGATCCTCTCATTGCCAACTTTGGAGATATTTTTTTAACTCCGAGACTTGAGAGGTTATGTTTAAAGACTTCAGCCAGAGCATGGTTTGGGGCCAAATTTTTGAAGGAGTTCTCATAGTACCGAAGATTTAGTTTTGTACCAGTTGCTAAAGCTGCACCCTCCGCGCAGTTTTTTACCTTCTCGACCACTTCATCCAGATATTCTCTTGTAGCAGCTCTTATGTAAAAGCGGGCTACCGCCTTTTCAGGTACGATATTTGGGGCATTTCCCCCTTCAGTAATAATCCCGTGCATCCTGACATCTTCTTTGACGTGCTCCCTTAATCCGTTTATGGCGTTAAACAAGAGGATAACGGCTTCTAAAGCGTTAATTCCCTCATGAGGAGATTCTGAGGCATGAGCAGCTTTCCCCTTAAAGGTAAACTCAATTGCATCTATTGCTGAAGAGGTCGATTCCACTGCGTTCCTATTAGAAGGATGAAACATCATCGCAGCATCGATATCTTTAAATATGCCTTTCCTTACCATGAGTACCTTAGTGCCGCTGGTCTCTTCTGCAGGAGTCCCAAGGACGACGATAGTTCCGGGGAGATCATGCATTACGGAAGTTAAACCAATTGCAGCACCTATGCTGGCCGTGCAGATAAGATTGTGGCCGCAACCATGGCCTATGTCCGGTAAAGCGTCGTATTCAGCGAGAAATCCAATTTTAGGTTTCGCTGATGTACCTTGATAAGTCGCTTTGAATGCCGTCTCTATACCGGCGATATTTTTTTCGACCTGGAATTCATATCTCGCAAGTTCGGCGGTCAAAAGAGCGGACGCCCTGTATTCTTTAAAGCCCAGCTCCGGGTTATTATGGATATTTTTAGCGATTTCTATCAAACGCTCTTTTACAGAATCTATGCTTTTTATTACATCGCCTTTTAATTTTTCGCTTTCTTTATTTTTACCCATTATGCTCCTCCTAAAAAGGACCGAGATCTATGAAACATGCTAGGCCTATATAGGCCATTTGAGTTACAAACATTATAGCGAGTAGCGGCAGGAAAAAGCGCCACCATCTCTGAATGGGAATCTTGGCTATGCCGCTTACGACCGCAATTGCGGCGGTTGGCCAGAGCAAGTTTGAAAGGCCATCTCCACATTGAAAAGCCAGAACTGCAACCTGCCTATTTACGTCCGCCAGATCCGCTAATGACACCATTATTGGCATAGTCACAACAGCCTGCCCACTCCCAGAAGGTATTAGGAAATTGATTATAGTTTGAATCCCCAGCATGGCTTCTGCACTTGCCCATTGAGATAGGTAGGTGAGGGGCTCGGCTAAACCCCAGATAATCGTATCGGTTATATGGCCCGCACTCATCACGATCAGTATACTCCTCGCAAGACCTATTATCAACGCTCCAAATACCACATCTGCGCATCCTTCAAGAAAAATCTCCGCGATTTTGCTGGGAGTATATCCTGCAATTAATCCACAGACGATCCCCATTATAAGGAATAACCCTGCGAGCTCATCTATATACCACCCCAGGTTGGTAACACCGTATACTTCAACCCCTATGATAATCAGGACCACCAGCATAATTAGCTTATGCCTAAAAGTTAATTTAGTTTTCAGCAAATCTTCTCTATGAAGTGAAAATTCTCCAAAATCCAGATCTTTTACAAAACTCTTTTCTGGATTTTTCTTTATCTTATTAGCGTATCTCATGGTATATACCACTGCAATCGTCGTAAATATCAGAAATCCGATCGCTCTAAAACCCATTCCAGAGAAAAGGGGCAACTCAGCAATTGTTTGAGCTATCCCGACAGTAAAAGGATTCAGGGGAGCAGCGGTAAAGCCTATGACTACGCTCAGAAAAACCATACAAAGACCAACTATGGCATCGTAGCCTAAGGCTATAGCAAGGCCTATAAAAATTGGAATAAAACCATAGGTCTCTTCAAACATCCCGAAAGTAGCCCCTCCCAATGAAAAGGCATACATAGAAAGGGGTATCATCCAGATCTCTTTGCCTTTTATTGATTTAAGCAATGCCCCGATGAAAGCGTTGAAAGCTCCAGATTTTATTATGATATAAAATGAGGCATATACTATAAATACGAAAAAAATAATTTGAGCAGCATCGATCATCCCAAGCTGTACGGACTTAAATAGACCAAGAAAGCCTATGGGGGATTGTGGTATCCTGTGATAACTATTCGGAACGACCGTAGTTATGCCCGTCTCGGGATCCGTGGCCCTATCAAATTCGCCCGCTGGTATGATATAGGTTAAAATCGCAACCAAAATAACTATGCCAAAGATAATTACAAATGTATGTGGTACTCTTAAATGACTTTTTAAGCTCTTTAGATCCATCTCGTCATCGCGGCTCCAGTTATGTCTTCGAAGTTCATGGTCAGCACGCTCTCTGCCGTTTTTTAGCCCTCGCTTTGACCTAGAGCATAGGGGAGAAGTTTAAAAATATTTGCTCATTTCATGCGCATTTATCAGGCAGAGAATATCCCCTTGTTGGTAGCTTTAACGGATCAAATCCCGCCTTTTAAGGATGGGATGCGAGAATCGATATTGGGAAAACACAGCCGCAAGGAATCAGGGCAAAAGAAAAAAAACGGGACGGAGATACCCTTTTATGGAGCTAGATATAGTAGCGCAACTCATGGCCCTGAGTGCCAGAACAGCGCCAAAAACGAGGGGAGAGGACTTCATAGAGTTGAAGATACTACCTAAGGGGGAAAGGGAACGCCTGGGTAGAGCGATGATCGAGTTTGGAGAGCGGCAAAACGATAAAAAATTCGTCAGAGATGGGAACAACGTCGTTGGAAGCGATAGTCTGCTCCTTATCGGGCTTGGGGAGCACGGTAGCGCGGGCACCAATTGCAACGGTTGCGGCTTCATGAGCTGCGGAGGTTTCGACGAGCAGGAGAAAAAGGAAGGAATCTTCGGGGGGCCGAATTGCGCTATGCGGCTGATCGATCTGGGAATAGCGATAGGCAGCGCGGTTAAGATGGCCTCTCTGCTAAACGCCGACAACCGAATAATGTTTAGAGCGGGAGCAATGGCTAGATCTGAGGGAATGATGGAGAGCGAAGTGGTTATCGGGATCCCCATATCGGCAACCGGGAAATCGATTTACTTCGATAGAGGTTGAATATATGAATGCAGGTTGAAATATATGAATACAAATATATGAATGCAGGTTGAAATATATGAATACAAATATTTGTGTATACCAATACTTATAGAACTCAGAAATTCCACCTATCGGCAACAATTAAGTATCCCCTCCTATTATGGGCGAGGCACAGTCCATAGGAGGAGACCATGAGTAAATCTATAGAGATAAAAGGCACGCTACCTGGATCGAAATCGAAGGAGATCGCGGAGAGACGGGCGAAGTATGTGGCGGATGCCGTCGGGAAAAACTCACTTTCTCCCTGTTATATCGCCAAGGGGGAAGGTGCCCTGGTAATCGATGTCGACGGGAACCAGCTCATCGATTTTACTGGGGGTTGGGGATGCCTTACGGTGGGTCATGCACCAAAGCGAGTAGTTAACGCGATCAAAGACCAGGCGGATAAATATCTACATGCCGACTTTTCGGCCGTCCCCTATGAATCCTTTGTGGAACTAGCAGAACGGTTGGCAGTACTCGCTCCTGGCAGAACTCCAAAGAAGGTCGCTCTCTTCAACAGTGGGGCGGAAGCCGTGGAGAACGCGGTAAAACTCTCAAGGATGCACACTGGTAGGGACGCGATCGTAGTGTTCGAAAATGCATTTCACGGCAGGACGCTGCTGACCATGACGATGACCCATAAGGTTAAACCCTACAAGTACAAGTGCGGCCCATTTGCACCAGAGGTCTATCGTTTGCCCTACCCTTCCCCATATCAGCCTACGATCGGGATAGAGGATTTTGAGAGGGATATGATCGGTCGATTGGATCCCGAGGAGATAGCTGCTGTGGTCGTTGAACCGATTCAGGGCGAGGGGGGCTTTCGGGTCCCTCAAGAGGGTTTCCTCGAAAAACTCAGGGATCTGACCGAGAAATACGGAATAATGTTCGTCGTCGACGAGGTTCAGACCGGCATGGGCAGAACGGGAAAACTTTTTGCAATTGAACATTGGGACATCGAGCCCGATCTGATCACCGTCGCCAAATCATTGGCAGCGGGAATGCCTCTGTCCGCGGTCATAGGCAAAAAGGAGATAATGGACTCACCAATCGAGGGCGCAATCGGAGGCACCTACGTTGGGAACCCGGTCTGCTGTCGGGCGGCGATCGAGGTACTCAACATAATAGAGGAAGAAAATCTGCTCGAGAGGGCCAAAGATATCGGCAAAAAAATAAGGGGACGACTGGACGAGATGAAAGAAAAATATGAGCTGATCGGCGATGTGCGTGGGATTGGAGCGATGCTCGCGATCGAATTTGTCAAGGACAGGGAGACAAAGGAGCCTGCGACGGAGGAAGCGTCCGCCATAGTAAAGGATTGCATGGAAAACGGTGTGGCTATAGCCAGTGCGGGCATTTACGGCAATGTAATAAGATTCCTGATCTCGCTGGCAATCACGGATGAACAATTGGAGGAAGGGCTCGACGTGCTGGATAACGCGATCGCCAGAGTCGTAAAATAGCGCCCTCGTCTATCTGGCCGCACTATGGGAGGTGGGACTGTAAAAGTGAAATTCGATAAGTACCAGGCATGTGGGAACGACTTCATAATCATCGATACATCTACTAATAGGGGAGTATCCCCAGAAAGAGTGAAAAGCTTTGCGGGGTTGCTTTGCGATAGGCATTTTGGCATCGGAGCTGACGATGTGATATGTCTGGAGTCTTCTCCTGATTCCGATATCAGGATGAGGATATTCGAATCACAGGGGCCGGAAGCGGACATGTGTGGGAACGGAATAAGGTGCGCGGCATCATACCTGTGTGAAAAGTTAAACAGAGATGAGGTCACGATCGAAACGAACGATGGTATAAAACACATCCAAAAAGTTGGAGAGAGATATCGAGTTAACATGGGAAAACTTAGAGTTAAGATGGAAGATCTAAGAAATTATTTCATCTCTACATTTCCAGATAGTGAGACGTTATTAGATAGATACGTTTTTTTCCCGGAGATGGGGGAGACCAGGGTCTCCCTCGTTAACTCTAGCGAGCCTCATTGTGTTATTTTCGTGGATGATGTAGAAAGTGAAAACATCGATAGATATGGAAAAAACATCACCGAAAATAAGGTGCTCTTTCCCTATGGAATTAATGTTGATCTGGTCGAACTGATCGAGGGCAGATCGCTGAAAATCAGGACATATGAACGAGGCGTGTTCTATGAAACACTTGCATGCGGCACCGGTGCCACTGCAAGCGCTGGTGTAGCCCATGTCCTGGGAAAAGTAAAGAACGACCTGATTGAAGTAATTACTCGAGGAGGCAAGATAGAGATAGAAGTGACAGAGAATGGTTTATACATGACAGGGCCTGCTGTCAGGGCATTCGATGGAGTAATTGAGTTAAGCGGGCTCTCTAGCATCTAGCTTTGCGTCTATTGAGTTGATGTTCGAGTGGAATTTGTCAAGGATGGATAGCGATTTGGTTAGCGAAATTCCCATATCAGCAAAAGATGAGTCTGCCCACTTCGACAGATGAAGAGGTTAACGATAGCGGGCATATCCCTCTTTTTTGGGGGTAGCTTTTACAGCTCTGGGAGTTCTCCGGGGGAAGGGACGATAGGCGTTTTCTTCGTGAGCGCGGGTTAGATGAGAAGAGCTATGGAGATATAAAAGCCAAAGGAGGAGCAATCATCTTCATAGAGCCCATACCCATAATAGGCTCCAACCATAGGCCGGCGGTCATACTCGATCGTTCATAATCCATCTCCATGCAAATAGTTTTTCCGCGGGGTGAGCGAATAGAAAATGTTTTATGGACGTCTCCTTTAGAGAGACCTATGCAACCAGGCGATATCGTTAGAGTGGAATACGATGGATGGGTAGAGGAGAGTGGGGGTCTCTTCGATACCACCGATGAGGAAAAGGCTACCAGCTCTAACATATATGAGGAGAACAAGCCTTATGGGGCTATACCGATCATACTCGGAAAGGGGATGGTCGTAGCTGGTTTTGAAAAGGACCTGTTAAAAAGCGAAATAGGGGAGGAAAAAGAGGTCGTGGTAGAGCCAAATGAGGGTTTTGGAGAGAGGGACCCAAATCAGATCAAGACATTTCCGATAAGGGAGTTCCTGAAGAGGGACATCGAGCCGGTCGTAGGGATGACCGTCGACGTAAAGCGTCAGAGGGGTACTGTTCTAACCGTTATGGCCGGGAGGGTAAGGGTAGATCTGAACCCCCCACTGGCGGGTAGAAGGCTGCGCTATAAGTTCAAGATAGTCGAAAAGGTGGAGGAGACCGTGGAGAAAATAAGGGCCATAGTGGAGGCGCACTACCCAACTCTGGAGATCGAGAGTTTGGAAGTGCAGGTGGACCAGGATAAAAAAGAGGCTAATATCGTCTTGCCAGAGATATGCAAATACGACCAGAGATGGTTTATACTGAAGAGCTTGATAGTCGAAGACATATTGAGATATGGGGGGATAAAGGTTCTGAATCTGGTGGAAGAGTACAGGGTTGAGATAGAAGAGGCAGAAGAAGAAGAGGCAGAAAAGGAAGAGGAAAAAGAAGAGGCAGAAAAGGAAGAGGAAAAAGAAGAGGAAAAAGAAGAGACAGAAAAAGAAGAGACAGAAAAGGAAGAGGAAAAAGAAGAGGCAGAAAAAGAAAAGTAAATTACCTGAGCCAGTCTACGATAACTCGTCTGAGCACCCTACCTCTGGGGCACTCCACTTTCCCGAGGTTCTTCAATATTTTGACCCCCTTTCCCTCCGCGGTGGAGCAGTATTTAAAATTCTTGCAATCCTTAGAATCGCATTTTAGCTTACACTTCAGGGTGGAACCTTCAACTCCCCTCCCCTCTACCGCTATCTCTATCGGAAGGGGCTCTACATCCACTCCTTTGACCCCCCCTTCGTGTAAGCTGCAATCGTGCTCGACATTCCTAACCCTAGTCACTCTGTAGCGCCAGTTTTCCTCTAAGTTGAGACAGACCTCCTTAAGGTCGCAATCATCGCACTCCTCGGAGTCGGAAGAATAGTAGATAAATTCAAGGCCTTCCTTGGCGAGCAACTTGCCTATGAGTGTGAACACCATTACTCTGTCACACCAGTTACTCTGGCGATCCTCTCGGCCGCTTCCCTGGTTATGCCGTTATCTATTATCGTGAACCTCTCGGGCCTTATCTCTGTGGCTCTGATTAAAGCTTCCACTACATCGCCGTCCTCGATTCCGAGCTCTTTTGCTGAAGTAGGGGCCCCTATCTCGGTCAGGGATTTCTTAATCCTTTTCCAATCCAGTTGATGAGCAAAAGCCATCATTATCGCCCCTATCCCGCAGGCTTCCCCATGCAGCGCCTTTCCAGGTGCGATGAGCTCCAGCGCATGGGAGAACTTATGCTCCGAACCGCTAGCTGGTCTGGAACTGCCGGCTATGCACATGGAAACTCCTGAAGCTATTAAACTCTTCAGGGTTATCCAGGCTGCGTTCTCGTCCATTTTTTTTATCTGGGAAACGTTATCGAGAATCAACCCGGCTGCCATCTCGGAGAGGGCGGCTGCTGAGCTGCTAAATGGGGCATTTTTTAGGCTAAGAGCCAGTCTCCAATCCGCAACTGCCACCAGGTTTCCGATCACATCCGCACACCCAGAAGCCAAGAGCTTGGGTGGTGCTTTGGCAATTACTGAGGTATCGGCGACGATGCCGGTTGGGGCTACCGCCTCGTGAGACACAGACGTCATCCCGTCCTTTATCGAGGCCCTTGAGCTGACTATCCCATCATGTGATGCTGAAGTAGGTATTGATACAAAAGGCAGTTTCTTCTTTGCAGCCGTTAACTTGGCCAGATCTATCTTACTGCCCCCCCCTATCCCGAGTATCACCCCTATGTCCGAGCTTTCCACCTTCTCAATAACGGAATTAAGCTCGGCGGTTGTGCATTTGGTCACCTTTATTAACTCTGGTTGCCTGCTCTCAAGCATTTTGGAAACTTTCTCTCCGGCCACGTTCCAGGTTTTGTTCCCAGTGACTATCAAAGGTTTTCCGCTCAAAGAGAGATCGTCGAGCAAATTCGGAAGGCTCTTCAGCACCTCGTGCCCTACCAGCACCGATCGGGGGAAGACCATCAGCCTTATCTTATCAAACATCGAGCTGGATAGCCCTTTATCCTTTTTAAAGTATCGTCCCCCATCACGGTGGTGTAGAATCTAGTAAGAAGATAGTTCTCCCAACCAACTCTAAGTCCAGCTTACATCTTATTTTGGGTTAAAACCTCGTTCTTTAGGGCTGCTTCCTTTGTGTTAAAACGCCAAAGGCGTTTT
>Ga0209633_10003200_pt1 | contig 15223 bp, 13 predicted proteins | sample Cruoilmetagenom1_FD_187290 | JGI IMG/M metagenome (GOLD analysis project Ga0209633, IMG submission 187290) | Oil polluted marine microbial communities from Coal Oil Point, Santa Barbara, California, USA - Sample 1 (SPAdes) (version 2) | ecosystem: Environmental > Aquatic > Marine > Oil seeps ... | reverse complement strand
TACGCCTCCAACAAATGGTGTAGATAACGATTGGTTATTGGTATTAAAATCGATGACAATAAAATAATAGTTTTATGTTGCCCAAGGGCGATCTCCTTTTGCATAAGGAATACAGCCTATATATTTACCAGGAATGGGTAAATACCTTCTTGCTTGTGTTGCTCCAATCTCTGAGGTAAAGTAACCAGAAACTGTCAGATCTTTAAACATCTCGAAAAAATGCTGTTCGTCTATTTGCATTTTTTTTAAGAATTTTAATTTTTCTTGAGAATTCTTGTCAAGAAACGAATTGTCATCTAAAACATCTAAGCCTACCAAAAAGGTGTGTTGTTCATCTGGACTAAAGCAATCATTCACCATAGCTAACATATAGGCTCCAATTTTAGCAGCTTTAGCACCAGGTACATCTTTGGTTGTTGGAATAATGGTTTCTCCAATTTCATCTAATAATGGAATGTCTTTTTCGGTTAAAGCGGTTCTTTTTTTAAGAACTTCTTTTTTACATGCAGTAAGTAATCCTGAAGGAACTATAAGTACTCCGCTACCTACGACTAATAACCGTTGTAAAAATTCTTTTCGTTTCATAATTCACTATTTTATTTAAAACCAAATTTTTGGAGCTAATCATAAGCTTCTTTTTCTAGAAAACAGGTTCTTTTTAATAACCCTTAATGAGGGTTATAAATTTCCTTTTTTTAATTCGCTTACAGCAAAAGCTACTGCTCTGGCAGTAATTGCCATATAGGTTAATGATGGGTTTTGACAAGCACTAGAAGTCATACAAGATCCATCAGTTACAAAAACATTTTTAGCTCCCCAAACTTGATTATTACCATTGAGTACCGAAGTTTTAGCATCTCTACCCATTCGTGCCGTTCCCATTTCATGAATATTAAGTCCCATATTTCTATCCATAGGCGTAATTTTAATATTCTTAAATTTTGCCTTTTCAAACATTTCAACTGCCGTTTTTACCATATCCTTTTCCATATTCCGCTCATTCTCTTTATACTCAGCATCAATAGTTAATAATGGTATGCCCCAATCGTCTACTTTATCCTTACTCAAAGTAATTCTATTCTCATGGTAAGGTAAACATTCTCCCATGCCAGTCAAGCCAAACCTCCACGGGCCTAAGGTAGTTGAATCCTCTTTTAGTTTTTTACCTATGGCATTACTCCATAGAGCAGAACGGCTTGCACTTCCTGCAAAAGCATATCCTCGTTTAAAATTTTTCTGTTTATCCTTATCAAAATTTCTAAAACGAGCAAGATAAACACCTGTAGGCCTTCTGCCTGAATAATATTGATCTTCAAAGCCTTCATATTCACCAGTAACTCTTGCATTGTAGTTGTGATCCATTAAATTATGACCTAATTCACCACTATCATTTCCTAATCCGTTAGGAAACCTAGACGATGTTGAATTCATTAATAGTAAGGTTGAATTTAATGTGGATGCATTTATGAAAATAATTTTTGCGTAAAATTCTGTACTCTCTTTGGTATTGGTATCTATGACTCTAACACCAGTAGCTCTTTCTGTTTTTTCATCATAGATGATTGAATGCACAATAGAGAACGGACGCATAGTCAAGTTCCCTGTTTTTTTAGCTGCAGGTAAAGTTGCAGAATTACTACTAAAATAACCTCCGTAAGGGCATCCTCGATAGCATAAATCTCTATATTGACATGGACCACGATCAAGATGTCTTACACTAAGGTTTGCCGTTCTAGAAATGACTAAATGTCTATTGTCATAATTTTTGGATAATGCTTTCTTAAAATAATCTTCTAAACAATTCATTTCCATAGGAGGTAAAAACTCTCCATCTGGTATCTGAGGCAATCCATCTTTATTCCCACTAATTCCTGCAAATTTCTCCACATAACTATACCAAGGTGCAAGGTCTTTATAGCGGATTGGCCAATCTATCGCGATTCCTTCCTTTGCATTGGCTTCAAAATCTACTTCACCCCAGCGTTGTGTCCATCGTGCCCACATGAGAGATTTTCCGCCAACTTGATAGCCTTTAATCCAATCAAAAGGTTTGGTTTGGATGTAGGGATGCTCTTTATCTTTTACAAAAAAATGTTTTGTTTCTTCTCGAAAAGCATAACATTTACTTATTATAGGGTTTTCTTCTTTCATTTTGTAGGGTATAGCACCTCTGTGAGGGATTTCCCAAGGATGTAGATTGGCAGTCGGATAATCTTTAATGTGTTCTACATTTCGCCCTCTTTCTAATACGATGGTTTTTAAACCTTTTTCGCACAATTCTTTTGCTGCCCAACCTCCGCTAATACCAGATCCAATGACTATAGCATCATAGGTGTGATCTTCTTTGCCTTTTGTGTTTATATTCATTGAACTTTTCATGTGTTTAAATTAAGGTTAACTGCTTCTCCAGATCCCGAAGTATTTGTATATTTTTTTTAGAGGTATTTATTATGTTTTAATAAAAACTCTCTATGAGGGTTTAAGAATCATTTTTTGAGAAATTTTTCCTGTAGTCTTGTGTTTCAGGATGGTTTTAATATCTCCATTAGGTAAAATTTCTTCTTTTATCAAATAATGATCTTCATCATAAGAATTCATTTCTGCTTTAGAAGTGCCTGGTTTGTCTCCTCTCCAATCTTCAATAATTACAGGTTCCCAATTTTTTGTATCGGCAGATTTATAAGCAGCATCTAAAATGGCATTTACAATATATCCATCATAAAAACTTTCTAAAGGCTCACGTTTCTTTTCTATAGATTCAAACATATCAGTAAACATATTCGGATAGCCTAAATCATGAGATTCATCCCCGACAGGGAATAGCCAACCATTACTCACTTCTGTTTTTTCAGCAACATAACCATCACCTTTACCAGTACTAAACATTTCAAAACCAGTACGTAAAAAATTATTAATCCAAATAGTACCTTCTGTACCCATAACTTCATCTCGTAGGTCCATTCCGCCACGGAAAGTCCAACTTACTTCAAACTGACCGATAGCTCCATTGGCATATTTTACCAAACCAATAGCGTGATCTTCTGCCTCAATAGGATGCACTTGCGTATCTGCCCAACACATTACTTCTATGGGTTTTATATTTTTACCAATGAAGTTTCTGCTAATTTCTATACAGTGACAACCTAAATCTACCATGGCACCACCGCCAGATTTTTCTTTATCCCAAAACCAATCACTATGCGGACCCGAATGTGCTTCTCTAGATTTTGCCCAAAGCACTCGTCCGATACTACCTTGTTTTACACTTTCTACAGATTTTAAAAACTTAGGTGTGTAGCATAAATCTTCAAGATACCCACCAAATACACCTGCCTTTTCTACTAGATCTAACATCCGTTTGCCTTCTTCTGCAGTTCTGCCTAGTGGTTTGGTACAGAGTACATGTTTTTTTGCTTTGGCAGCAGCTGCCACTGCCAATTCATGAAGGTGGTTGGGTAATGAAATAAGCACAACATCTACTTCAGGGTGGTTGATAATCTCTTCCATATTATCAGAAAAAATAGAGAATTCAAAATCATTTGCAAAACGTTTGGCATTTTCTAAATTTCTAGAATAAACCGAAATGATTTGATCTGAACGTCTTTGTGCGTGAAGTGATGTGGCATAAAATCGAGCAATAAAACCCGAACCTAACATAGCTATTTTCATTTGTTTATTATTTTAATCATCGTTTAAAAGTAATTAAACTTTACTTCTTTTTGTTTTAAATATTTTTGAATTTAAATAATTCTTCGAGCATCTTACATCTAACTCAACTATTTACCACCCGAAAGTATCCTTTACATAATCAAGACTTTTTTTCCAATCTTCTTTTAAAGAATTTTGAGCTGTGAAATTATCAGGAAATGCCAATTCAATAGCAACTTGTCCTTTGAAATTTTGAGCATTTAATGCATTGGCAATAGCAGGGAAATCTGTAACTCCTTGTCCGACATATTCCGTCCATGTGCCATCTTTATATTGATCACGTATATGTAAATAGGTAATTTGTTTTCCGTAAGTGTTTATGAATTCTACAGGATCAACACCTGCACGAATCAACCAATTTAAATCTGGCCCTAGTTTTATAGTTGGAATCCGCTTTAGCGTTCCTTTTAAATCATGCATCCCATTTTCAACTTCATAAGTATGGTTATGTAAGTTAGCTTCAATGCTGTTTTCTTTACAAATCGCTATAATTTTCTTGAGAATATCCGCTTGAGCATCTAATTCTTTTTCGGTTTTTATATGATCTGCACCTCCTACAGAAATACCAAATGTTTTACCGCCCACTTGGCTTAGCCTTGGAACTATAATCTTAATATCATTTAAGATTTTTTGATGTTGGGTTTTATCCCACATATTACCGAAACCATAAGATGAACCAGATACGGGGAGCTTGTATTTTATAATAAGTTTATTGATGTTTTCTACAGCATTTTCATTACGCAAGTTTACAGCCATTAATTCTAGACCATCAATACCCGCATAACTTAAGTCAGAGAATACAGTTTCCAACACTGGAGTACAGTCCCAATTTGGTGGAAATTTACTTGCATAGACCCAAAGATGGGCATTTATTTTGATGCTTTCTTCAACTGGAGTACATCGTGACGATGCAAATAGTATACTCAATAATAGAAATGTACTAATAATTCCATAACCAATTTTTTGAATGAAAGACTTTCTGCTAAGAGTTGTGATTTTTTTCATAAGGAATTAGAAATATTGAACTTACCAAATATAAAAAATATATTTGTGTATACAAGTTGAGTTTTCTAAATTTCATTACAAATCAATTTTTCAAAGAGTAAAAAAAAAATAAATTGATTAATTACCTTTGCTGAGTTGAAAAATTACCTTTAAATTTTCTCCAACCAAAATTCACCATTTTCTAAACAGTAGGCATAACCCGCTTCGGATGCTGCTTCTTTTATTGCTGACTGCAACATCACTTTTGGTTCTGGACTCACATCTAATCTTCTCATTAGACCGTGACCAACTTCGCCATTAATTTTTAAGGAAACTTTTAGACCTCTACGCTTTACTTTCACTTCATTTCCTTCTGCTACTTCACTATTCAAAGTTTTTAAATAAGCATCCATATAATGTACACCTATCCCTGAATTATCTACAAAATCTGCTGCTAATTTTTGTTCTGCTTCTTTGTTTTCTACTCCAATTTTAAATTTCATAATTTTATTTTTAAATTAAATTAAATTTTATTTATTTCTCTAGAAATTTGTCAAATCACAGTGATACCAAATTCCTCTGTGAGCCTCTGTGCCTCTCTGCGTAATAACTTACATCTTCACAAACATTCCTTTATCCTTACAACTACAGTCCATAAAACTACATTGAGTACATTCTATTTCTACTGATTTCTCATTGACTTCGCCTTTGTAAATACCTATCAAAGATAGTTGACTTTTTAGTGGAGATAACAATGCGGTATCTGAAATGGTAATTGGAATATTTTCTTCAAAATCATTTTTAATAATGTCCATCAACAAAAACTGTTCTTTTAAATCCCAACCTGGATATCCTGGACTATATCTAGACAAGGTTTGCATATTCTTTTGTACTGTCCAATCCTTAATATAATCTACCGCAAAACTCACGATAGCCTCTGTAACGCTTGCGGCAAAAGTATCTAAAAAGAAGGCTCTGTCAGGAGAGTCTGAAGCCCATAATTCAGTCGTCTTCTCATCGACAGTATCACCAGCAGTTGACGCCATCAATAATGCTTTTTTTACACCGTACTTTTCAAAACGTTTATATACTTTAGGAGCTTCGGTTTTGTTTTTGTTTAAGAATAGATTATCATCTTCTAAGGTAACATCCAATTCATAAATCTCTAACCATGGATTTCCGTTTTCACGATACCAATCAGCTGCCCAATCCATAGATTCTTGAATATGTTCTGGTACTTCATAATCTTTTGGATAGCCCAATCTTCTTATATAATGAGGCTTGTCAATAGTTAACTGATGTTGTTTGCCTAAAAAGGATAGATTTATTTTCATACGTTATACTATTTCATGAAACAAACATCCTTCTACAAAATAATCGAAAAAATCAGGATCTGATTCTAAATTTACTTGTCGGATATTTTTTACAAATTTTTCTAATGCTGTTCTTTTCGTTTTGGATAATAAGGCAATGGATAATCCTTCAATGGTTGCATTTCCTATTTTTTTAAATTTTTCTCTGGGGATGTTTGGTAATAAACCAATTCTAATTCCTGCTTCAATATCTATATGTTCACCGAAACCTCCTGCTAAATAAAAGGTGTCAATTTTATCGAAAGCTATTTCATATTCCTTAAAGAGTATTTGCAATGCAGCTACATTTGCAGCTTTGGTTTGCGACAATAAATTGATGTCATTTTCATTGATAAAAACTTGTTTGTTAGTATCTAAATATAGCAAGTCAATATCATCTTCAAACCGACCAACATTGTTAATTTTTCCTGTACGGGTTAGTTCTCCTAAAACATCTATCAAACCTGATCCGCAAATTCCAACGGGAGCTTTATTATTTACCGTTTTTATAGCAATACTATCATTATCAGATAACTTCACATTTTCAATAGCTCCATCTAGTGCAGGCATTCCGTACACAATACCTCCACCTTCAAATGCGGGACCTGACGGACTGGAAGCAGTGATTGCTTTGTGCTTATTACCAATTACCATTTCGGTATTGGTGCCAATATCCATAAAAGCAATTATTTTATCTTCTTGCATCAACTGAATTGCCAATAAACATGCCGAAGTATCAGCACCTACATGCCCGCCAATTATCGGCAAACCATATATTTTGGCTTTAGGATGAATAGGTAATTGCATTTTCCTTGCATTATTTTGGATGGCTGTAGTCTCTTTTTCGCCTTTTTCGACATCAAATTCAGTCAATGATTTATAAGGTGTTTGTCCGATAGTAAAGACATTCAATCCGAAAAATAAATCTCGCATTGTTGTGTTTCCGCCAATCATCACTTCAAAAATATCCTCAGGAGTTTCACAAATGGATAAAATAGTATTTGATAAATGGGCTGTAAACACACGTTTCAGTTCTTTTTTACCATGTTCAGTATCATACACTATCCGAGCCATCACATTTGAACCTGCAAATCGTTGTGGATTTTCAAAAGAAGCTGTTGCTTTTATCTTACCTTCTTCAAGGTCTATCAATCGGACAACTACTGTGGTTGTACCAATATCAACCGCCAATCCTAATAATGAATTGGTAGTTTCTGCGATGGTTTCATTATCTAGAAATACAGTTTTACCTTTTCTAGTTACCCCAGGTTCTAATTTTAAATTTGAGATTGTAGAAACACCTTTATCTTCAATTTTAATCAGACTTCTTTTTAAATTCTCAGCTTTTACTTCGCCTTCTTTCTCGATAAAAGTCTGACATGCCAGTCTGTATTGTGGTAATAAATGTTGCTCTTCTTTGGTTAATGGCGATAAGAATTCTGAACCTTCCTTTATTTCTATCAAGCATTCTTTACACTTTCCTTGTTCTTTGCAAGAAGAAGGTATAGGCATAGACAAGTCTTTTGCTAAATCAAATAAAGATTGATTTGCAGAGCTTTGAATGGTTTTATTATTTAAGGAAAATGTTGGCATAGTTTTAAGCTGGAAGTATGTAGTTTTTATTCTTTAATTTATAAATTTCATTATTCAGTCTTTAAACAATACTATCGACGTCTGTTCGAGTGAATTTCTTGACACAGGAAAGAAATTTGTATCGAGAACTTATTAATTTCTAATTCAAAAATGCTTCTCGATACATTTTTTACTCCTAAACTCGTAAAAAATACTCGAAGTGACATTCTGTATTAAAAATCGTCATCATCATCTTTTACTAAGTTTAAAATGGCAGTTGTTTGTCGAAATCCAGATTCAGCAATCGTTTCTCCTTCTAGTGGTCGTGCTTGTTTCAAAGCATCTTTTAATCCGATAACTAAAGGATCATTCATTGCTAAAGGTTGCGGATTGTGCTCTGGGTTAGAAATAGAATAATCTAAGCCTAATTCTCCTGCCACACTTAAATATGCTCGTTCCATAGAAGCTCTAATGTTTTTTGGTGTTCCCCATGCAAAATTAGATAAGCCTACAGAAATATGTACACCTTCCATATCTTTATCTGCTCTGATCAGTTTGATAGCATCTAAGCCCATATTTACCAAACCTTGAGTATCTGCTCCAACAGGAGGCAGTCCTGGATCTAGAAATATTTGCTCGTTACTAAGGGTTGCTTTAGATTGTAATAAATCTACAAAATATTGAGCTGTTTCATAACTTTCTTCAGGTCTTTCACATGGAGCTCCGCCACTTGCGGTAACTCTTTCTGAAACAATAGCTAATACAGATGCTTTATATTGTCCTGCCAAAGCTACTAATTCATCTAATTCTTGTCTTGATGCTGCAATAGAGTTGATTAATGGTGGTGGGGATTTTTTAAAATCATAGGCTTCAATAGCAGCTTGATGAAAGGCTAAAGACGGATGGTCAAAGCATAAAGGCAATGGAGACACTTCTTGTAATGCAGGAATTAAATCTGGTAAAAAAGCAATAATTTCTTCCAGTTTAACATTCAGATTTCTAGTACTATCTAAATTCACATCTAAATAATCTGAACCTTGTTCTGTTTGTGAGATTGCTAAAGCTTGATAGCCTTTTAAATCTTTTGCTTGCCATGCTCTACGTGCTCTGCCGTATGCATTGTTTATTAAATCTCCTATAATTCCTACTTTGTTCATGTTTATTGTTTTTCCCATCCTAACCTTCCCTGAGGGAAGGAATTTTGGTTTGTTATATTTTTTTGTTTCTTAACTTCTAGCTATTGGTTATCTTTTGTTATTTGGAATTTGACTTTTGGAATTTTCTAATTAGCACAATGATCTTTTTCTAACCAAAAATTAGCCCAACTAGACGTACCTTCTAAATCATGATTCTGTATGGTTGGTACGTGCTCTAGGAGTTTCCATAAATCTCCATCGTATTTTGTTCTATCATAAGCTCTTGCCCAAATACAATCTATAGCTGCTACTTCACATTTTGTATTCAATGTTCCGCCACAAGGTCCATTTCTTTGATTTTTTGCACATTGTGATTCGGGACACAGGTAAGCAATTTCTTGCAAAGAACAATCTCCACAATCTTGACAATCAAATAAAAATTTCTTTCCTGTTTGCTCTAATGTATACAACCATTTTGGTGCATTCAACTTAGAGTTGGATTTTTCGCAAAGACTTTTTCCTGTATTGTATAATCCTTTACCTTTTGTAAATAAGAGCTTATGGAATCGTTTAGATATTGCATAATTTAGATTTACATGCTTTGTGTTTTTTCCTTTTTCTAATAAAATAGGATTCAATGTGTTGGTTGTTAATCCTGTTGCTGCGTCTTTTTCGAACATAAAGAACTCATCTTGTTGTGCATACTGTAGCTCTAAGACAAATTGTTTCCAATCATCATTTCCATAAGAAGCAAAAACATTCATTATCCGCTTGTAATCTTCAATGTTGTGTATACCTCCTAAATAGCCACCTTTATAGCCTAAACCTTTATAGATAGCTAACATTTTTGCTGCTAACTCTAAAAAAAAAGACTTTCCTTTATCGGATGAATTCAGGGCTGCTTGACATTTTTTATATAAAGCATCTGTTAATACAACACCTGGAATTTTATGTTGATGGAATAAATTTACTGTAAACTTACTCAGCACAAACACATTTCCAATCATGTGAATATGCTCTAGGTTTTTATATTTCTGAAAACTGATTAACTCACTCATTTTAGCAGCATCATAACCAACTTGGTTGATAATGAATTTTGCTCCCATTTCAATTTTCTTCAATAATTTTAAATATTGAGGAATAAGTTCGTTTTCGTTTTTTTTAAAATTAGAAACTACTGCTCCTAAATAAAAATTAGTCTTATTGAGCAATGTTTTCTTTTTTCTGCCAATTTCTAAGCCTTTATTTAATTGATTTAGATTGTGTAATAAGCCAACAGCATCAATATCAAAAACAGGTTTGGCAGTTCCTTTAATTCCTGCTGCAGGATAATCGCCCGTAATGGCTAATATATTTGAAAAACCTTCGCTAGACAATTCCCATGCTTTGCTTTCAAGACCATTTCTATTATAGTCTTTACAGGTCATGTGAATAATTATTTCTTTTCCTTTTGATTGTAGTGATTTTCCAATAACAGTTGGAGAAATAGCAGGAAAACCACCTGCATTATCGGTGATGGAAATCCAATCTACATTGTTTTGCTCACATAGTTGTTCGCCAAAACGCACTATTTTTTGAGTTTTTTCTTGGGCAAGAACACCACGTGTAGATACGAGTTCTACGCCAATTTTAAATCCAGAAGTGTTTAATATATTTTGGAGTGAAGACATAAAGTAACATTAGCTCGCATCCATTAATTGATGAAATACCTCAACTGAAGATGCTGCATCAGGACCGAAGCCGTCAGCACCAATTTCTTCTGCAAAAGCTTTGTTTATTGGAGCTCCTCCAATAACTAATTTTATATTTTCAAGTCCGTTACTTTTAAAATCATCAACCACTGTTTTCATATAGGGCATTGTTGTAGTTAACAAAGCACTCATACCAACTATATCAGCTTTGTGTTCTTTCGCAGCTTCAATAAATTGATCTGAAGAAATATCAACACCTAAATCATGTACCTCATAACCAGCTCCTTCTGCCATCATGCTTACCAAGTTTTTTCCAATATCGTGTAAATCTCCTTTTACAGTTCCTATTACAACAACACCTCTTTTTTGGACATTATCACCTTCACCAAGATATGGTTTTAATTCATTTAAGCCCATTTTCATCGCTCTAGCAGCAATTAGTACTTCAGGAACATATAGAATGTTATGCTTAAAATCTTCACCTAATACTGCCATTCCAGCAATTAAGCCTTCAGATAATATTTCGTTTACAGGTATACCATCTGCCAATGCTTTTTTGATAATTTCTTGTACTTTAGGTGCATTCCCTTCGTACATATATTGATTTAACTGTGCGTAATCTATCATTATTATTTTGTTATTAATTTATTTTTTTCTTGATTTATTTTAAATCTTACTTATCAACATTCAATTCTTAACTGCTTTTTCAATAAGACTAACTGCCAACTAAAAAGGGATTACTGAACACTCATGTTCTATTCCCTTCACCATATTCCATCACCGCTTCAAAAAAGGCATCAATATTTTCAACAGAAGTATCATCTTGAACGTTATGTGCAGGAGCTACAATATAACCACCGCCTTTACCTAAGATGCTCATTCTTCTTTTTACTTCTTTTTTAATTTCTTCAGGTGTTCCTTTTGGCATTAGATTTTGAATATCTATCCCACCAAAAAAACTTAATTTATCTCCATAATTATCTTTTAAGAATTGAGGATCCATGCCTTCGGCTAATGGCTGAATCGGATTCAAAATATCCAATCCTATTTCAGCGAAATCATCAATTATAGGAATGATTGATCCGCAACTATGCCAAGCAATTTTTATATCTGGATTCACTTTTCTAAACTCAGCAAACATCCATTTGATACGTGGTTTAAAGACTTCTCGCCACATATCTGGAGAAATCATCATGCCTCTTTGCGTACCAAAATCATCTCCTGCCCAGATAATATCAACGCCCATTTCAATTAATTTACAGCCTATGGCTGTGTTAATCTTCATGATTCTGTCAAAAAGGGCAAATACATGTTCTTCTTCCATGGCTAAATCCATCAGCATTTTTTCCATACCCATTAGGTACCATGAAGTTTCAAAAAATGAAGTTTCTAAATCTGCTACAATAGCATATGTATCTCCATATTTTTTTATGGCTGCCGCTGCAGTATCAAACCTTCCTGCCGCCATTGGGTCTGGCCAATCATAATTTTCAATATCTTCTAGTGTTTTTGCATTTGCTAAAGGATATTCATAAAATTCAAAATAAATTCCTACATCAACAAATTTCATTCCCCATTCATTGGTAGAAACTTTCAGTTTTTCATCAATAATTCTAGTAGGAGAGTTTGTTGGAGCAGTAGCTGCAACACCTACACAATCATTCCCCATTTTAGTTAATAAATCCATATGAGAAATACGAGTTGACAATAAAGAATCTAAAGGTTTTTCATAAGGCATGTTCATATGTTTAGACATTTTTTGTGCGGCTTCTGGTGTCAATGTCATAAATATAGGTGGTCTATCTACTTCCTCTCCATTCAGTGCTTTTAATACTCTCTCTCTTGGTTTCATACATAAATTTATTTAAAAATAAGAATTACGGTTAACAAGATATGTATGTCTTTTTATCTGATTGTCCTGTAGTATCCTGTAGTGTTAACATTAATAAAGAAAAAGTGAAAGCCTTGTTGAAAATATTATAAAATTAATCTAACTCAATGTGATTTTTGTTACACACTTAGGTAATCTATGTTACTTAACTTAGAGAGATCCCAAACTATTTTTGCCACGTAAAAAATATAATAAATGGTAAAAATGAAAAAAATAACTTTAATTCTGAGCGTGATAGTATTGTATGCTATTCAAAGTATTTCAGCTCAAGAAATAAAATCAATTTCAAAGCAAGAGGTTCTTGCAAAAGTGAAAGAGAATAATCATACCTTAAAAATAGCTCAACAAGATATATTAGCAGCTAAAGGAGATTATAAGCAATCAAATGCAGTTTTATTGCCTAATATTAGTGTATCTCATGCTGCAATGTCAACCACTAATCCTTTAATGGCTTTTGGGTTTAAATTGAATCAAGAAGTTTTGGTAGAAAGTGATTTTAATCCTGCATTTTTAAATGACCCGCGTAAGATTAATGATTATGCAACAAAAATTGAAGTTCAACAACCTTTATTAAATTTTGATGGTTTTCATCAGCGAAAAGCTGCCAAAGCCAAATTGAATGCAACAAGTTTACAATCTGAGCGAACAGAAGATTACATTAATCTAGAAGTTCAAAAAGCTTATATGCAATTACAATTGGCTTATAAAACGGTTGATGTTTTAGAACAGGCACAAAAAACTGCAGTGGAAAATAAGCGGATAGCAACTGATAATTTCAAGCAAGGATATTTGCAAAAATCAGATGTATTGGCCGTTGAAGTAAGAGTAACAGAAATAGATAATCAATTGCAATATGCTAAAAGTAATATTTTGAATGCTTCAAATTATTTGTCAGTTTTAATGAACGATACTACTTATGAATTATTAAAACCTTCAGATTCATTAACTGTTGACCCAAGTTCTATTTCTTTAGAGGAATTGTCAGAAAACAAAAAAGATATCAAAGCTATGCAAGCAGCAACTAAGGCTTATCAAGAAATGTATAAAGCTGATAAAATGAGTTTTATGCCTCGTTTAAATGCTTTCGGTACTTATGAATTGCATGATGATGATATTTTTAGAGGAGATGCTAAAGGTTATTTAATAGGAGCAGAGTTAAGGTGGAGCATTTTTGAAGGTTCTAAACGTTCAGGAAAATTACAAAAGAGTAAAGCAGAATTTGAGAAATCTAAATTTGAACTCGAACAATATAAATCGACCAGTAAAATGGGATTGTACAAAGCTCAAAGAGATTTTCAAGATGCAATCAATAATTTACAACTCTCAAAATTAGGCTTAGATCAATCTGATGAAGCGTTGCGAATTCGTTCTAACCGTTTTAAACAAGGTTTAGAAAAAACTACAGATTTATTAATGGCAGAAACTCAATATGCACAAAAGAAAATGGAATACTACGGAGCCGTATTTAAACACAATTACGCTCTAGCCTATGTGCAATTTTTAACCAAGAAATAACATTAAAATAAGAAACTAAAATAAAATCATAAATCAGAAAAACAAACTCATGAAAAACATAAAATATAACATTGCCTTAATTACCATAGTACTTTTACTTGTGAGTTGTGGTAGCCATGAAGAGAAATCAATTGTAGACACAACCAAACCTATAAATGTAAAAGTAAGTTCTATACAAACAAGTAATAATAGTGACTACGTTGTTGCAAGCGGAAAAGTAGAAGCTGAAAAAAGTGCAAACCTAAGTACACGTATGATGGGTTATATAACAAAGCTAAATGTAAAGATGGGTCAGAAAGTCAGAAAAGGCCAATTGTTAGTAAGTATTAATAATACAGATTTACAAGCAAAATCTGCTCAAATAAATGCTTCTATTTTAAAAGCTGAAGCTGGATACAAGAGTGCAAAAAAAGACTATGATAGATTTGTGAAACTTTTTGAACAACAAAGTGCTTCACAAAAAGAATTAGATGATATGACTGCCCATTTTGAAATGGCTCAAGCAGGTCTAGAAGGAGCTAAGCAAATGAAAAATGAGGTAAATGCTCAATTTTCATATGCCAATATTAGAGCACCATTTTCTGGTGTAGTTACCAACACCTTTGTAAAAGCAGGTGATATGGCAAACCCTGGTATGCCATTAGTAAGTGTTGAATCTCCTTCAAAATTGCAAGTAACTGCTATGGTAGCTGAAAGTGATATTTCACAAATAAAAACAGGAATTAAAGTTGAAGTTTTGGTTAAATCACTTAATGAGACTATAACAGGTAAAGTGGTAGAAGTAAGTACTTCAGCTAAGAATACTGGCGGGCAATATTTGGTAAAAATTACTTTAGATAAAACAGATGCAAAAATTTTATCAGGGATGTTTACTACTGTACAATTCCCTATTAAGAAAAGTGAAAACACTAAAGCTATATCAATGGTTTTAATCCCAACTAGTGCAATTGTAACTAATGGTGGTTTAAAGGGAATTTATACAGTAAGTAAGCAAAATACCGCTTTATTAAGATGGTTACGTTTCGGTAAAACTTATGGAGATCAGATTGAAGTATTGTCTGGCTTAACTATAGATGAACAATACATAGTATCTGCTGACGCAAAATTATTTAACGGAGTAAAAGTAATAATTCAATAAAAAATAATCGCGTTAGGGATAGCAACTACATCCTTTTTATGTCTGGTCGAGTGAATTTGTGAAACAAATTAGTATCGAGAACAAGTAAAAAGATATAGTGGATAGCCCATAAACGTCAAAATATAAAAAATATGAACGAAGGAATTTCAGGTAAAATAGCCAATGCCTTTATCGACTCAAAATTAACCATTTTATTAATGGTTGCACTAATGATTATTGGAGTGTATAGTTCTTTT
>Ga0209633_10003198_pt1 | contig 15231 bp, 12 predicted proteins | sample Cruoilmetagenom1_FD_187290 | JGI IMG/M metagenome (GOLD analysis project Ga0209633, IMG submission 187290) | Oil polluted marine microbial communities from Coal Oil Point, Santa Barbara, California, USA - Sample 1 (SPAdes) (version 2) | ecosystem: Environmental > Aquatic > Marine > Oil seeps ... | reverse complement strand
CCACCGGGAATTTCATGTTGAAATACCTCTGCTGTTCCAGACTTTAATCCAGATTCAAAAGGATAATAATACTCTCTTGTATCTTCCCAAAAATTAGAAAACTGATTCAATTTATCAATGTCAAAAGCATTCGCTCGTTTATGATATTTCATCATTTCTACTATGGAATTGAAATTGGGTTGAGAAGTCAATCCTGATAATCCGCCAAGGGCAACATCAACCACATCTACTCCAGCTTCAATCGCTTTTAAATAAGTAGCCGACTGTAACGAAGAAGTATCATGTGTATGAAGGTGAATTGGTAGTTTTATAGTATCTTTTAATGCACCAACCAGTTCTGTTGCAGCATAAGGTGTCAAGAGACCTGCCATATCTTTAATGGCAATCATATGCGCTCCGGCATTTTCTAAATCTTTTGCTAATTGTGTATAATAATTTAGGTTGTATTTAGTCTGGCTTGTATCTAAAATATCACCCGTATAGCTCAGCGCTGCTTCAGCAATACCACCAGTCTTATTTCTAACATAATTGATACTTGGTTCCATTGCTTTTACCCAGTTCAAAGAATCAAAAATTCTAAAAATATCAATTCCGTTTTCCCAAGATTTTTCAACAAACCTTTCTATCAGGTTATCGGGATACGCCTTATACCCTACTCCATTTGAACCTCTTAATAACATCTGAAACAGAATATTTGGCATTACTTTTCTAAGTTCTCTTAAGCGAGTCCAAGGGCTTTCATGTAAAAAGCGTAAACAGACATCAAAAGTAGCACCGCCCCACATTTCTATACTAAAAGTATTTGCATGATTTTTAGCAAAACTTTCAGCAACTTTCAACATATCATAACTGCGCATACGTGTTGCTAATAATGATTGATGTGCATCACGAAAAGTAGTATCTGTATAGTGTATTTTCTTTTCTTTTTTTAACCAATTACAAAACTTTTCAGGGCCCAATTCGGTTAGTAGATCTTTAGTTCCTTTAGGGTATTCTGAAGTATGATTATAGATAGGTACTTTAGGATTTCTAAATACTTTAGTATCATCTTTAAACTTAACATCGGGATTACCATTTACGATAACCTCACCTAAATATGCAGTCACTTTTGAAGTCCGGTCTTGTGGTAATTTTATCTTAAATAAAGCGGGCGTGTTTTGAATGAAATTAACCGTAGCTTTTCCTTTTACAAATGTTTTATGTTGAATCACATTTTGTAAAAAATGAATATTAGTTTTAACACCTCTGATACGAAATTCTTTTAAGGCACGTACCATCTTACGCATAGCACCATCTAAGGTTCTACCATGTGCAGAAACTTTTACCAGCATGGAGTCGAAAAACGGACTTACACTATAGGCCTGGTAGATACTACCGGCATCTAAACGAATACCCATACCTGAAGCACTTCTATAAGTTGTTATGGTACCATAATCTGGTGTGAAATTATTTTCAGGATCTTCGGTAGTTAATCTACATTGTAAAGCAAATCCATAGGTTGCTAAAGATTCTTGGTCGTGTATTTTTATCTGCTTACTGGCTAATTTATACCCTCCGGCAACAAAAATTTGCGTTTTTACTAAATCTATACCTGTTACCATTTCGGTAACCGTATGCTCCACCTGAATACGAGGATTTACCTCAATAAAATATACATTGTCAGCTGCATCAACTAAAAACTCAACAGTACCTATATTATTATAGTTCACTTCACTTGCAATTGCAACGGCATATTTATATAAACTCTGTTTTACTGTATCTGATACGTTATGCGAAGGTGCAATCTCTACTACTTTTTGATGACGCCGTTGTACTGAACAGTCTCTTTCAAACAAATGACGTATCTCACCATGATTATCGGCTACAATTTGTACCTCGATATGTTTTGGGTCTTCAACATACTTCTCTAAAAACATGGTATCGTCTCCGAACGCATTTAAAGATTCATTACGCGCTGAATCAAAATTTAGTTCTAACTCTTCAGGCGATCTTACAATACGCATACCTCTACCTCCACCCCCAGAAGCTGCTTTTAACATTAAAGGGTATCCAATATCATCAGCTTCAGACAAAGCAACTTTTAAAGAAGTTAGCTTCTTTTTATTACCTTCTATTACAGGAACTTTACATTTTGAGGCTATTTTTTTGGCAGTAATTTTATCTCCTAAAGCATCCATTACTTCTGGGTCTGGACCTATAAAAACAATATCATTTTCAGCACAAGCACGAGCAAAATCAGAGTTTTCAGATAAAAATCCATAACCGGGATGTATTGCATCTACATTTTTCGACTTTGCTAAATTGATAATTTCATTAATATCTAAATATGGTTTTAGCGGTTGATTATCTTCCCCAATTTGATAGGATTCATCTGCTTTATAACGGTGTTGCGAATATCTATCTTCATAAGTATAAATAGCAACAGTTTTTATATTCAACTCAGTACAAGCTCTTAAAATTCGTATAGCTATCTCTCCACGATTGGCAACCAGTACTTTTTTTATCTTCATGCTTGGTTAATTTATAATATATGGATTCTCATTCTTATAATTTCTAATAATAAAATCTAAGGCACTCTTCAATATGGATCCCATATTCGTTGCTTTTCTAAAATTTACATCTTTGGTTAGGTCAAATAATCCTACTTTTAATTGTTCAATTTTTTCAGGAGTAGAAATATGATCATTACACATACAATTTAATAAATCATTCAATCTGTCATTTTCTCTCGAAGCTCTTTTAGCTAATAATGAACGTTCCTCTTTTTTATATTGTTCAATAGATTCTTCTTGCAGTAAATTTAATGTCATTTCTACAAGGTCGTTATTTTCTTTTAAAAACTGTGGTTTATATACTTTCGGATTACCTTCAAAACTTTGTTGATCAAAATCAATGGCTCTAATTCTATATTCTATCCTATCAAAATCGTGCGTCAGCACCATTACAAAGTTATACGAGCGCATATCGCCTAATAAACGAACGAAACATCTTTCATTAAACTTAACAAATTCTTTAGCGATGGCCATTTTATCTTGATCAGTACAATTGTCTAGATCTTCTTCAATAAAAACATCTCCCGGAATTCCTGAAATATGCTCTTCGATCAAAGTGTCTTTATGTACTAAAAAATTAATATGATTTGGTGACAATAAATGCTCTAATTCTAAGCCATAAATTCTAGAAGCATCTGCTTTTTTTATATATAAAAAAATATAATTATCATTTAATATATTACGAACTTTTATCCGAAAAGGTTTAGAATTACCGAACGTACAAAAATCAATACTGTCAATATTTAAATATGGGAGTATGGTATCACTACCATCAGCATGTAAAATAGTATATATCCTTTTTAAACTCAGTTCAATTTCTTCGCGTTCGTGTTCTGCAAAATAAGTACTCAACCAAAGTGTATCATTACCATCTTTATCATAAATTTCTACTGCACCCTGAAAGCGAAGTAAATCATCATAATAGATAGGAATTTTTATATTTCTGCCCTGTTCTGTCAGGTAATCTGACAACAATTTTGTTATTGGGTAAGCAGGTTTTTTCTTTGAAATTAACTTTTCATTCATTACTTAAATATATCTTCCGAAAGATAGAATGATTTTACATATAAAAAAAATAGATGGCATAAGTTAATTAAACTAAAATATATTTAGTACTTTGACGTTAAATGCATAACCCAAAAGCTTAACTAATATGAAAACCTTACGTTTTATAAACCTTTTGATCATAATTCTATATGTTGGTTTATCAACGAATGCAAATGCTCAATATGACCCCGGAACCTTACCACCAGGCTTTGTATATGCAAAAGAAGTAATTCCTAAACTACGAACAGATTTACGTTATTACTCTTCTAACAACTTTATTGGAGAACCAGTTAATGGCTATATTAAACCTAAATGTATTTTGACCAAAGAAGCTGCTGAAGCTTTGAAAAAGGTACAGGAAGAATTTGAAAGATTAGGTTTTGGACTATTAATTTTTGATGCTTACAGACCACAAACAGCTGTGAACCAATTTGTAAAATGGTCTAAAGACTCAACTGATACAAAGATGAAAAAACAATTTTACCCGAATGTAAATAAGAGAGATTTGTTTAATGAAGGTTATATTTCATCAAAATCAGGTCACAGTAGAGGAAGTACAGTAGATGTTACCATTGTTTCTTTAAGAACGGGACATATCTTAGACTTAGGCGGGCCATATGATCTTTTCGATAAAAAATCATGGATAGATTATAAAAATATCACTAAAAATCAACGTGCCATCAGATTAATGTTACAACGCCGTATGGTAAAACATGGCTTTAAACCTTATGAAAAAGAATGGTGGCATTTTACATTGGCAAAAGAACCTTACCCTAATAAATATTTTGATTTCCCAGTAGAATAAATTATAAAAAACCGCTCAAATGAGCGGTTTTTTTATATCAATTCTATAAGGTATTTCACTGTTATTTAAACAATCATGTCGGAAGTCTTTTTATTATAAATTTCATTTGACCTCGATGATTTGATTCATGTTCGCAAACATGAAACCATTTACAATAGTTGTTTGTAGGTTTATTCTGAAAAAATGGTTCAGATTTCATAATCCATTTATCATCTCTTTTAGCAAACTCTTGTTTAGTTACGGATCTGACTTCTTCAAGTTTAGATACATAATAATTAATATCATTTCCTTTAATTAGTTTTCGCCCTTCTTCTCCAAGACCGCTTGGCACATCCCATTCCTTTTTAATTTCTTCGTTCCAAGTTCCCCATTCCATTTCATCAAATGTATTTAACTGATAATATCTTTCTGTGGCTGCTAAGTGAAGTAACATTGCACCTATGGAATTTGATTTATCATCTATTTGATAGTCTAACTGTTCTATCGTTAGATCTTTAACTGTATTTATTACCCATTTTCGCATCATGGTCATAGTTGACAGTAGCGTTCCAATTTGTGGGGAGTATCCCTCTTGCGGTCCAATCAAATATATATTATCAGTATCTTGTATTGGTGCAGTTTGAGCAAAGTCAAATAAGGGAGCAGAGACTAGTCCAGCTGTTAAAAAAGCTGTTCTCTTAATAAACTTTCTTCTATTATTGTTTGTCATGTTTTCCATAATTTAATTAGTTTAAGTTTGTTTAATTGTGCCTGACAATTTACTCATGGCTTGGTAATAGTTTAAAGTTAAGGGTTTTAAGATAGAAAAGCCTATTCCCTAATTTTAAATTCAATTTACATGCGTTATTGAAACAAAACGTATCTCGGCGGAACAAGTCCATTTAATCTCATATAAACGAGCATTTGCCCTCTGTGGTGAGTTATGTGATCAGCAAGTAATAAGAAAATTTGTCGTTTCGACCTATTCAAACCAAAATAGTCTAGCTCGTCGTCTAATTGAGCTGTATCAAATTGTTTAATTAACTTTACGGTTTCGTCGAATGTTTTATCAATTGTTGCAATCATTTCTTCTTTAGACTTATTACCAACCTTAAAAATGGTGTCAGTTTTCCAATCCCTAGATTCTCGTCCACCTAACAGTGATTGACTATGCCAATCTATCGCATATCCTATATGCATTAAATTTTCGGCAAAGGTCATTGATTCCGATGATGCTCTAAATTCATATTTGTCCTCAGGCATTGTTTCTGCTAAAAGAAGTAAATACTTACGAGAATTTTCCAATCGTTCTAAGTAGTCTTTAATAAAACTATCTTGTTGGGCGAACATAGGGGATGTAACTGAACTAAATAGTACAACGGCCGTTAGAAGAAGTATATGTTTCATAATGTTTAAAATTCGTTTAGGTGCTTTTTTATAGATATTGTTATTCTTTTATACCATAATTGTTAATTCTGACGAGATGTCACAATGAATGGAGACGGTTGATATATGACGTGTAGCATTGCAAAAGGTGCCATAATTTCATACATTGTTGTACACCAGCGTTATTTCCAACTTTGTAGTTCAATTAAATTTCCTTCCGGGTCTCTTGCATAAACAAATGTAATTTCACCAACGTCTTCAATTTCTCTTTTTGTTATTTCTCCAGCTATTGCACCTCCGTTATTAAGTAAGTTTTCAAGAACTACTTCAACACTTTCAACTTCAAAAGCAATATGTCCAAATCCTCTTTTATTTGGTGACACAAAATCTTGTTTTTCAATATTTTCGTATTGGTATATTTCGAGTGTAGGTCCATTTTCACTATATCCGGGAAGTAATAAATGTGCACCTTCTAATTTTGCATTTTTTAACCCAGTCCCTTTTTCAAGCCATTTTCCAGATTGATTTCTAATTGGAGGAACAATTTTACAATTGAAAGTATTTATATAAAATTCTACCAATTCTTTCCAATTTTCACTAACTATATTTGTGTGACAAACCTCATTTCTATAGATTAAATTTTATCTAAATCAGAAACGGTCAATTCATTATCGACATTACCAGTATTTAGGGTTGATGCCGGCTCAAATAGCATCACGCTAACTTCTTCCGGCGCATAAGGTTTATGGTCAGTTCCTTTTGGAATAACAACAAATTCGCCTGAATTTAACTCTAAGGTTTTATCGATTAACTCAATAAATAATTTACCATTTATGACATAAAATAGTTCATCTTCATGTGCGTGCTTGTGCATTACGAATTCTCCTTTGAACTTTGCTATCTTAACAAATTGATTGTTAAGTTCTCCAACTATTTTTGGAGTCCAGTATTCGTTGAAGGTTTTTAATTTTGATTGAAGGTTTACCTTATTTATTTCCATTTTTATTTCTTTGCTTAGCTTGTGTACAACAATATAGTAAAGTGAATATACACTATATACACATTATGTGTGTAAATTAGTGTTTTTTTATAGAAATTCAAAAAAACAAAAACCGTTTTTCTAATTAATTAGAAAAACGGTTTTTTAAATAATTGGATTCCTGCCTACGCAGGAATAACAGTCGTTATTTCATAAGCTCAAAACTACGCTTGATAAAATTAGTAAGGTCTTCACCTTGCAATAAACTTTGAGATAGTTTTGCCAGATCCAAGGCTTGGTTGACATATTCTTTACGTTTGCCTTTTGCCTTCATAATCTTTTGCATCAAGTCGTTATTGGTATTTACAACCAAATTATACATATCAGGAAAACCTCCCATTCCCATCATACCACCGCCACCGGTTGCCTGCATTTCTTTCATTCTACGCATAAACTCAGGCTGTGTAATGATAAACGGATTCGCCTTAGAGTCTAATGCTTCTAATTGCACCGTATATTTTTCTTTAGGCACAATACCTTCAACGATCTCTTTTAATTTACCTTTTTCATCATCAGTCAATTTAGAGATTTGCTCTTCGTCTTTCTTTATTAGATTATCCATAAAATCGGCATCAACACGAGCAAACTTGATCGGTTGTTTTTTATCAGATAATTCAGAATTTTCACCTTCTATCTTTTGGATTAAATGTGAAACTATTGGAGAATCTAATAATAATACTTCATAACCTTTTTCTTTGGCCTCTTGTATATAACTGTGCTGTTCATCAGCATTAGTAGCATATAATAAGACCAAATTTTTATCTTTATCGGTCTGTGCCGCTTTTACTTTTTCTTTTAATTCATCTAAAGTAAAATAAGTGCCATCTACTGTTGGATATAAGGCAAAATTTTGAGCTTTTTCAAAGAATTTTGGCTCAGAAAGCATTCCGTATTCAATGACGATTTTAATATCGTTCCATTTCTTTTCAAACTCAGCTCTATCTTTTTTAAATAGTGATTGTAATTTATCACCTACTTTTTTAGTAATATAAGATGCTATTTTCTTTACCGCTCCGTCAGCCTGTAAATAACTACGAGATACATTTAACGGAATATCAGGAGAATCTATCACACCGCGAAGCATTTGTAAGAATTCTGGAACAATACCTTCAACATTATCAGTTACAAATACCTGATTTTGATATAATTGAATTCTGTCTTTTTGAACATCTAAATTATTTGTCAACTTAGGGAAATATAAAATACCCGTTAAGTTGAACGGATAATCAACATTCAAATGAATATTAAACAAAGGCTCTTCAAACTGCATTGGATATAATTCTCTATAAAAAGAATTATAATCTTCTTTCTTTAAATCTGCTGGTTGTTTTGTCCAAGCCGGCTCCGGATTATTAATAATATTATCAACCGTGATCATTTTTTGATCTTCAGTTGTTTCTTTGCCGTCTTTATCTTTTGTAGTTTTTGGTGTATGCTTCGGATCATTAATTTCTTTTGTTCCAAACTTAATTGGAATCGGCATAAACTTATTATACTTTAATAAAAGCTCGCGTATTCTACTTTCTTCTAAGAATTCAGTAGAATCATCTGCTATATGTAAAATAATTTCTGTTCCTCTTTCCTTCTTTTTTCCTTTTACTAAAGTGAATTCAGGTGACCCATCACAAGTCCAATGTGCAGCTTCTTCTTTTGCGACATGCGATTTTGTAATGATCTCAACTTTATCTGCTACCATAAAAGCCGAGTAAAAGCCGAGTCCGAAATGACCAATGATACCAGCTCCATCCATCTTATCTTTATATTTATCTAAAAAGTCTTCTGCGCCAGAAAAAGCAACTTCATTGATATATTTTTCAACTTCGCCTTTTGACATACCCAGACCTTGATCTATGATATGGAGTTTTTTTCCTTCTTTATCAATTTTAATTTCGATCTGAGGATCGCCATAATCTACTTTAGTATCGCCAATGGTAGATAGATGCTTTAGTTTTAATGTTGCATCTGTTGCATTTGAGATCAATTCTCGTAAAAAGATCTCATGATCTGAATACAAGAATTTTTTTATTAGTGGAAATATGTTTTCAACCGAAACATTGATTGTTCCTTTAGCCATAATGAATAATTTTTTATTTGTCATTCCCATGAATCCCGATAATTATCAGGAGGGAATATTATTAATTTTAGTTTAAATTTCTCTTATATTACTAGTCAAAAAAAATACCAAAGCTGATAAAATGACAAGATGGCAGGAAAATAAAATACCAAAATTCAAATAATAAATTCCAAAATATCGCGAATTAAAATCTTTTATTCTAAAACTTATATTTAATACCAATCTGGAAAGTATGAAGCCTAAAAGGTTCTAAATTATCTAAACCATTATTGGTAGTATATTCTAATTTCGTAAGCCCAAAATTATATCTGGCATCAATTGAAAATCTTTTATTGATCTCATACTCAATTCCCGTACTTAGCCCAAAATAAACTGAATCTTCAGTCAGGTTCTGCCCCAACATTATGCCTAAACTAGGTCCGGCAAAAACATGAAACTTCTTACTCAGTTTATATTTTGCTAAAATAGGGATTGATATTTGTTCTGATTCTTCTATATATCCCAAATAGTTAATTTCAGGTTGAAATATAAATCTATCAGAAAGACATATTTCAGCAAATAAACCAATAGAAAAGCCTTCACTAGAAGGTGATTTATCAAATTGTTGTTTTGCTAAATTACGAGATTGGCTAAACGATAATGATCCTCCGAATTTTGTTTGAGATTGTAGAGAATCGGTTATTAAAACTAATAATACAGTAATAAGTAATAGTTTATTCATAAGATTTGATTTAAGGTTATTATTTCAAAAGTATTGTTTTCGCTATTTCAATAAATTAAATTAACTACCATTAACCTCTCTTAAGTTAATTTAACATAAGCCTAAAATTTACTATTCTATGCATCATATTTTATCTATATTTGAAAGCATTAAACAATTAATAAGAAGATGTATAATTCAAAAATTACAGGTTTAGGCTATTATGTTCCTGATAATATTGTTACTAATGATGATCTATCCAAAATAATGGATACTAATGATGAATGGATTCAGGAACGTACAGGTATTAAAGAACGTCATTGGATTCCAGATGGCAGTGAAGATTCTTCTGCCGTTATGGGTGCAAAAGCAGCAAAGATTGCTATTGAACGTGCCGGTTTGACCAAAGATGATGTTGATTTTATTGTATTTGCTACCTTGAGTCCTGATTATTTTTTTCCCGGATGCGGTGTTCAAGTTCAAGATATGTTAGATATGCCAACCATAGGTGCCATAGATATTCGTAATCAGTGTTCGGGATTTATATATGCGTTATCTACAGCCGATCAATTTATAAAAACCGGTATGTATAAAAATATATTGGTTATTGGTGCCGAATACCATTCAAATGGATTGGATAAAACCACTCGCGGTCGCGGTGTTTCTGTTATTTTTGGAGATGGTGCCGGTGCTTGTATCCTTTCAAGAGAAGAGGATAATAGCAAAGGAATTTTATCTTCTCATCTTCATAGTGAAGGTAAACATGCAGACAAATTAATTGTTGCCTCACCGAGCATTAAACATTGGGTACCTGAAATTTTAGCATCTAAAGAAGAAGATATTTCTTATTTTCCTTATATGGATGGCACATTTGTTTTTAAAAATGCAGTTGTTAGGTTTAGTGAAGTAATTATGGAAGGTTTACAAAAGAATAATTTACAAACTTCTGATATAGACATGCTAATTCCACATCAGGCAAATCTGCGTATCTCACAATTTGTTCAAAAAAAGTTCGATTTAAATGATGATCAGATCTATAATAATATCATGAAATATGGTAATACTACCGCCGCATCTATTATTATTGCTTTAACCGAAGCTTGGGAGAATGGCAACATAAAAGATAATGACCTTGTAGTACTTGCCGCTTTTGGTAGTGGTTTTACCTGGGGAAGTGTGATTATGAGGTGGTAACTTTGGCAGCAAAAAGAGAATAGAAAAAGACGGCATTTCTCAACACTTTTGGGTTCATTCGTTTTTAGCCTCTTTAATGCCACAAATTGGGGAGAGTTTCACTAATAATCTAAATGAGTAATATACTCTAATTTAGTTTTCCATATATCTAATTGTTTATTGTGCTTCTCAATATTATTGCGAACATTTTTTAATAATGGATTATCATCAGCCGCATTAGAAATAAAACTAATATTATTCTCTAGTTGTTGAATTTCTCTAGTAGTCTCATCGATCTTTTTTCTAACGAATAATTGTTCACTATCAATCTTGCGTAAATTATTATGCGATAGATAATTATTTATGATATTTTTGAACTTTAACATAGAAATTTCTTTCTCACCTAAGTTCAATTTGGTATATAAAGCATTTAATGTCTTATTAAACTTAACATCAATATGATGCATATTACTAGGCAAACTACCCAACTTATACCAATCATCAACATATGCATTTATGGCATCTAATGTTAAGGCTTCCTCCTTATCAGTTTGACTCTTAAGATTTTCTAATAATTCCTTCTTTTTAGAAAATGCTTCTACCTGTTCTTTATTCGCTTCATCTTGAACACCATGCAACCTGTCAAAATAATGATTACAAGCATCTTTAAAACGTTTCCAAATTTTATCAGAAAATTTTCTTGGCACATGGCCTATGGTTTTCCATTCCGCCTGGATTTGTTTCATTAAATCGGTAGTTGTATCCCAATCATCACTGTCTTTCAAAGACTCAGCTTTTTCAACAAGTGAATTCTTTTTATTGAGATTCTCTTGCTGATCACTTTTTATACTTTTATAAAAAGTATTCTTAATTTTATTAAAATTACGAGTAGCATCTTTAAACTCACCCCATATTTTATCATTCATTGCTCTTGGTACTCTACCAATCTTAAAAAATTCTTGACGTAATGCCTCTAACTCTTTAATTTTTTGTTGCCAAATTTTGTGAGAATCAATCTTATCTGTAATTAAATTAGAAATCCTATCAATTACTTCTCTCTTTATAACAATATTATCTTCGTATTTTGATTCTAGTGTTTTCTGTAATTCATGTCTTTTTTCATGAATTTTTTTAGTGGCAGTACTAAAGCGTTCCCAAATATCTTCCCGATGTTCTCTATCAACCGGTCCTATATCTTCTTTCCACAACTTATGTAATATTTGTAATTCTTTAAACGCTTTATTCAGGTCAGGGTCTTCGGCTAATTTCTCTGCTTTTTCAACCAACTTTAGTTTTTCTTCTAAATTGTGTTTAAAATCTAAGTCTCTAAGGTCATTACTTAGGTGTAATAAATCATAAAAACGTTCAACATGGTGATGAAAGGTACGCCAAGTATCATTATATTTTGTTCTTGGTATATTACCAATTGTTCTCCATTTATCTTGTAAACCTCTAAATTGATTGTACATACTTGAAGGTTCGGCATTATCAATTAAATGCTTTAATTCTTCTATAAGCGTCAATCGCTTTGCTAAATTCTCTTTTTGTTCTTCTTCTATTTGCTTATAATGCTTTTGTCTTTTTGTCTTAAATTCAAAAAGTAAGTCATTATAAGTAGTTTTTATCGGATTGGAATAATGAAAATCAATTTCATTACCGCCTTCAGCTAAAAAAGCTTCCTTTTTTTCTTTTAATAATTCACCGAATTTCTGATTAAAGCTAAGTTTGATGCTTTCTACATCATTCTTAATATTTTGAATGGTTCCATTTTTTAATAGATTTTGTAATTCTTTAACGAGTTGTTCTAAGTCTAACTTATTATAGTCTATTTTCTCTTCAACTTTTTCTTTAGCTTTTTCTTTAGCTTTTTCTTTAACCGCCAAGACCTCTTCATCTTCAGTTTCTTCCTCAGTTATTTTCTCTTCGACTATAGCTTTTTCTTCAACAGAAATCTCTTTTTCAATTACAAGCTCTTCCTCAGTCGTTTTTTCTTTGACTATAACTTTTTCTTCGACTGCAACCTCTTCCTCTACTGTTTTCTCTTCGACGATCGTTTTTTCATCAGCAACTTCTTCCTTATCAGTTATCTTTTCTTTTTCAATAACTTTTTTTTCAACATCAACTACTTCATCAGTAACCTTATTTTCTGAGTTTACTTCTTCTTTTGAATCAGTATCAATAGTGTTTTCTTTGTTTAATTCAGGAGTATCAGCTTCAGGATTTGAATTTGATGTGGAGTCTTCGGTAAGGTTTTCCGAATTTAAGTTGTCTATATTCTCGTCTAACATCTTGATGAATGTTTAAGGTTCTTCTTTCAATAAACATCTATTGAAAGCTACTAACAATATTATTGTGCAACACAAAAGTACTTATAAAATATAGATGATACAATATATATTTGGTTGCGTCTGATTTACCGAATCATTCATTCCAAATTTCCCAAGACTTTTCTGCTTGCAGTTCAAGCATTCCCAATCCGTTACAAATAGTGGCTCCTTTTTTTTCTCCTTTAGAGAGAAATTTTGTTTTGGCAGGGTTATATATAAGATCGTATAACAAATGTCTATCAGTAATTGCATTATAAGAAATATCTGGGCAATTGTTCATATTAGGATAGGTTCCTAGCGGTGTACAATTAATAATGATAGTATAATTTTTTACTATTTCTTTAGTGATATCTTGATATGAAATTTGATCATTAACAGGATTTCTTGATACGACTAAATAATCAATAGAAAGTTTTTTCAATACAAAAACCACGGCCTTTGAGGCACCTCCTGTACCTAAAACCAATGCTTTAGTGTGATTGGTTTTTAACAATAGTTTTAGTGATTCTTCAAATCCATAAACATCAGTATTGAATCCTTTTAATTTATTATTGGTGATTTTAATGGTATTTACAGCTCCAATTTTTGTTGCATCTTCATCAATTTCATCTAAAAGATCTAACACTTTTTCTTTATAAGGAATGGTAACATTCAATCCTTTTAAATTATCAGTTATAATATTAGGAAACTCCTTTATATTTTGAATATCAAAATTGCAGTATTTATAATTATCCAGTTTAAGATCTTTGAACTTTTGAGTAAAATAATCTTTAGAAAAAGAATATGATATGTTTTTACCAACTAATCCGAATTTATGCATTGCTTTTAGATTTTCTTCCATAATAATCTATCCATAACAAAATACCTATTCCTATTAAGATAAAAACAATGGCCACCCAAGTTTGTAAGTCTGAAATATCTGGTAGATAACGTTTGTAGTTTTCAACAACTTTATGTCCATCTGAATCTAATAAATAATGACCATTTTCAAGTTTAAAAACTTCTCTTTTCCATGGCCATACGATTCCTAAAGAGCCACTAATAAATCCGATAATCAATGCTGTTACTAATTGATGCCATCGTTTTAAAACATATCCTAAAATTTGAGAGGTAACTACTAAACCAAAAGCAGAGCCACCTCCAAAGGAAGCAACTATTTTTAAATATCTAACCCGAACCGGGTCTTGTAAAAAATCAAAATTACCAGAAAAAATATCTATAATCGTTTTGTATAACATGTTGACCGAATCAACTAAGAGTAGTACGTAATTACCTAGAAGGATCAATATAAATGATCCCGATAATCCCGGTAAAGTCATGCCTGAAACGCCTATAATTCCACAAAAGAAAACGAACCACAAATTGTCATTTTCTTTAGCAGGATTCATAAAACTAATACCAACACCTAAGCTAATGCCAATGACAATACCGATAATATTTTTAAAACTCCAATCATTAAATTGTTTACCAATATAATAAATAGAACCGATGATCATTCCGAAAAAAGTACTCCAAACATACAATTCAAAATTTCTGATCAAGTAGTCTAATAACAATGATACACTAAAATAACTAAAAATACTACCCCCAAAAATCAACAGTAAAAACTGTGCATTTGTATATTGAAAGAAACTTTTAAACCTACCGTTAAACAATAATTTAAAAGCTTTACCATTTACTTTTTGTAGAGAATAGATCAATTCTTCATAGAACCCGGTAACAAATGCCACGGTACCACCGGAAACTCCCGGTACTTTATTGGCTGCACCCATAGATAATCCTTTTATAAAAAGGAAAAATTTATCAGTAAAGGTCCGCTCTTTAGACATTTTTTAATTCGTTTTTATAGTTGCTGATTTTTCTAACAATACAATTACTAAAAAGCCTATTATGGCTAAAAAAACAGCCCATAATAATTCCGGATTACCTTCATAAACAAATGGTGATACACTTTTCTCTTGTAAAATTTTTAATTTACCTTCAATTACTTCTGATTCTAATACCCTTTTCCAAGGCCAGATCTTATTTAAAGAACCCAAAATAAATCCGGTTAAAACAGCCAGCGTTAGCGTATGGTATTTATCAAACAACCACTTCAACAGACGAGAAAAAGTTAGTAAGCCTACAACTGCCCCTGAAATTAATAAAA
>Ga0209633_10003197_pt1 | contig 15231 bp, 17 predicted proteins | sample Cruoilmetagenom1_FD_187290 | JGI IMG/M metagenome (GOLD analysis project Ga0209633, IMG submission 187290) | Oil polluted marine microbial communities from Coal Oil Point, Santa Barbara, California, USA - Sample 1 (SPAdes) (version 2) | ecosystem: Environmental > Aquatic > Marine > Oil seeps ... | reverse complement strand
CATAGATATTACCTTTGTCACAGCAGTGACAAAACCGAGCATAATGATATTTGCCATCATTTTTTTGCCAAAATCTTCAGCCATACGAGTAGCAGGGATTGAAAAAAAATCAATGCCAGGTTTTTTTTTATAGCGAACCAGATTCTGGTCAACAAGAATGACAGTTCCTCTATTTATATCCACTTTATATTTATCATAACCCGACTGGGACATGCAGGCCAGGATATCGGGTATTTTAATATAAGGAAAATGTATATTTTTATCAGAAATTATAACCTGGGCGCTGCACGCGCCACCGCGGGATTCAGGGCCATACGATTGCACCATGGTACTCTCCATATGATCACCAATAGCTGCCGATTTGCCCATGATACGGCCTATCAGAATAATACCCTGGCCTCCGAATCCGGTTATGATAATTCTTTTGGTTTTTTTATTGGTTTCTATACAGTTTGTCATATTCTTCACTATGTGTAGGTTTGTCAATATCTACAAATTTACCGAGGACAATCCCCTTTTCCATATCTATATCAAGCTCAAAGGGATTTGCTCCATTCTTGATAATTGATTTTTCCTGATAAAGTTTAAGTGTTTCAAGAGGCTTTTCCTTATTTCTGCGTCCGTAATTTATCGGACAGGGAGATAGAACCTCTATAAATGAAAAACCTTTTTTTGAAAGCGCTTCATTTATAGAGACTGTCAGATCTCTGGTATGAAGCATTGTCCATCTGGCAACATATGTGGCTCCGGATGCATACGCCAAAAGAGGCAGACTAAAAGGGCTTTCAGGATTGCCAGCCAGTGTTGTGGTTGTTTTGGCATTGTGCGGTGTTGTTGCAGCAACCTGTCCCCCGGTCATTCCATAATTCAAATTGTTGACACAGATCACAGTAATATCAATATTCCTTCTTGCTGCATGAATAAAATGATTTCCGCCAATTGCAAACAAGTCTCCGTCCCCGCTGAAAACAATTACATTCAAATCATTGTTTGCAAGTTTTAAACCAGTAGCAAAAGGAATGGCTCTTCCATGAGTTGTATGAAAGGAATCAAGCTTCACATAACCGGCTGCACGACCGGAGCATCCTATCCCGGAAACCATTACAAAATTATCTAAATCAAGTTCATTCTCCTCTTTTGCAACACATTCCTTAATAGCAGTAAGGCATGACACAAATATCGTTCCGATTCCACATCCGGGACACCAGATATGAGGGATACGATCCGTTCGAATCAAGTCATCCAGCGGATGGTTTTGCTGTTTGTTCGGCCTGTTAACAGATGCCATATTTATAGAACCTCCTCAACCATCTCCAAAACCCTTTCAGGAGATATTACCGTACCTCCGGGATGTCCCACCAGATATGCAGGAGCCTTACTTCCAGCGCAACGTTTGACCTCTCTATGAATTTGGCCAAGATTAATCTCAACTGTGATCAAGGCTTTTACCCTTTCTGCAAGAGCACTGATCTGATCGTCCGGAAAAGGCCATATGGTAATCAAACGCAGGAAACCGGCCCTGATTCCTTTTGAACGTGCCACTTCCAAGGCTGCGAGACAGGTACGGGATGAGACCCCATATGATATAAATACAATCTCTGCGTCATCAAGTAAAAATTCTTCAGTTTGAATGATTTGATCAATATTATTTTTGATCTTGCCGGTCAACCTCGCCATCATCTCTGCCTGAGCCTCAACCGTCATGACCGGATAACCTTTTTCATCATGAGTAAGACCGGTTACATGTATCTTGTATCCGTCTCCGGCAGCCGGCATAAGCGCTATACCGTTCGGCCCTGGCTCAAAGAGTTTAAAGCGATCCTTTCTCCCCTTCGGCTTTAGGCGATTTACAATTTCAATTGTTTCCGCCCTGGGTATAACAACCTTTTCACTCATGTGCCCGACAATTTCATCGGTCATTATAATTACAGGCAAACGAAAAGTTTCACTCAGATTAAAGGCGGTTATGGTTTGATAAAAAATTTCCTGTGGTGAAGACGGAGATAAGACAATAATTTCATAATCTCCATGGGAACCCCATCTGGCCTGCATCATATCAGATTGTGCGCCCTGGGTGGGAAGACCCGTTGAAGGGCCTGTACGCTGTACATTTACAATAACACAGGGTGTTTCAGTACATAGTCCAAGACCTATAGCCTCCATCATAAGGCTGAACCCCGGACCTGAAGTTGCCGTCATGCTTTTAACACCCGCCCATGATGCTCCAAGCACGGAAGTAAGAGCTGCAATTTCATCTTCCATCTGGACAAAAGTTCCGCCAACTTTTGGAAGACGGACAGCCATCTGTTCAGCAATTTCAGTTGCAGGTGTAATAGGATACCCTCCAAAAAAATTACAGCCTGCCGCCAGCGCACCCTCCGCACAGGCAACGTCACCTGTGATAAAATGTTCGCCGGTCAGCACTCTTGATTCAGTTTTCTTGTTATTCATATCGCGTAATTTAGGAACTCAGAGATCAAACGACTTCTATCGAATAAATTGCAAACTCCGCACAAATAACTTCACAATAGTGGCAGTTCACGCAAGATTCCGGATTTACCACAACAGGAGGATGATAACCTTTTTTATTAAATTTATCTGAAATTTTAAGCACTTGTCTGGGACAATATTCAATACAATATCCGCAGCCCTTGCACCTGTCATCCAGAATATGCACCTCTCCCAAGGTAATATCTATTTCGTTTGCATCAAACGGAACCCTCCAGAACCCCATAGCACCTTTCCAATACAATTTAAAAAAAAGCTTTGATTTTAACTGATTATTTAAAGTAAAATCAAAAAATAATTATCACATTCAAAAAAAATAAATAATACCGTATCTTTTTAAACGTGTCAAGACTAATCATTAAAAAAGGATATTAATATATGATACCCCCATAGTTTTAGATGGAGTATCTATTGATTTTCAATAATGAAAGCCAACCTGTTAATACTTTGCTCATCATAATCCCCTTCTTGTTGCTAAAAAATATAGGTGAATTCAATTTTTCATAAAAGCAGATAGATAATGTTTTATAAAAAGGAGATGACAATGTCTTTTAAAGAAAACCTTCTAAATAAAATTGAAATTGACAAGATTGCAAAAAAAGTGCTGAATTCCATAGGACAGATTGGCAGTAATAGCAAGATAGATAAGTCCGCCATGAAATCTCTTATGGAAAAAAGCCTTTATAAATTCAAAAAAACCCGTGACATTGAGTTTTTTGTAAAAAAAAGTGATGCAGGAAAAGACAAAATTCTTGTTTTGGATAATGAGCTCGCCCTTTACAATACCACCGTCGACGATATGGCCATGCGAAAGTCTCCAACCGTAAAGGAGATGCTTTATTTCAGGAATGCAATAAAGATATTAAGCGACAAAGATGTTGTTCTAAGCAAGAGAGAGGATTCTCTTGAAACTATACATCAGGAATGTGTAGATATGATTGATCTCACTTTTAAGAAGGCCGACATAGAAGATATCGAAAAAGAAGGGATTGTTTCTTTGGGAAGTGGTTATATGGAAGGTGTGATAGAATCCCTTGACCTTTTTGTGGAATTGCTTAAATATAGTCCGCCTCCAGGGAAATTTAAAATCACTCACCATCTAATAAGAGGCGCCTTATCTAAAGGAAGAGCCGATGAGGTCATGTTCGGTCCGATTTTGATCTACAGCAAAGCGCACAATACGCTTAAGTTAATCAATTATCTTATCGGAAGTTATGATAAGGGAAAAATTGAGCTGTTCAAAGAGATTGTATCCGGGAAAGCATCAGCCTCGCTTGAAGGAGAAGAAGTATTTGAATTCCTGAGAAAGTCTGTTCTAATTCCCCCCCTTTAGAAACGAGGACGAATTAAAAATGGGGGAAATATAGACTTCCCCCGTTTCTTGTTACTATTTTTTTACATCTGCCTGCTTTCTGATTGAAATAATCGTAACATCCTCAACAGGTTTGCTTCCATTTCCAACTTTAACAGAACCGATCTTGTCAACAACATCCATTCCTTTAACCACCTTACCAAAAACAGTATGCCTGCCTATAAGCCATTCAGTATCGACCAGATTGATAAAAAACTGGGATCCGTTTGTATTCGGGCCGGAATTAGCCATTGCCAGACATCCCCGTTCAGGAAGATAGGGAGACCCTTTTTCACTATATAGATAACCCATATTTTCCAGGGCATCCTTAACAGTCATTGAAGAAAGGAGTGTTTGCAATTCCTCTTTTCTTTGATTAAGCTCTTCTTGTGAATTTACCTTCATCTTGTCAAATAAAGGAGTTAATATATTTCGCTGGTAGTCTTCTTTATTTTTTACCATAAGATAAGGATGCGGCCCCTTGGTTTTATCCATAGCCATTATTTTATCCAGACCCAAAGCGTTTGCATCCATTTCATCATTAAATGTATACCCTGGACCACCGCTCCCGTTGCCAAGCGGGCATCCACCCTGAATCATAAAATCCTTTATCACCCGATGAAATATCAAACCATCATAAAATGGCCTTTTGACCTTTTGGCCGGTTTTGGGATCTATAAATTCCTTTGTACCTTCAGCCAGACCAATAAAATTATTTACTGTTTCAGGTGCCTTGTCAGCAAACAACTCAATCTGAACATCTCCCATAGAAGTTTTTATGATGTAAATTGGATTTTCAGGTTTCACTTTTTCTCCTTTTTCAGCTCGTGAATCAACATTGTGCATTAAAACCATACTGATAATAAACATTAATATAAACAATTTTTGCATATTATTATTCCTTTTTTTTACTTTTTCAATAATTTATTTTCACATCCCCAAGATTAAAATCTTTGTACCATGAAATTTTCCTGATCGTTTTAAATCCTCGTTTAGAAAAAAAGTTGGAAATAGCTATTTTATCAAGATGATAGATAGTTTTCGTTCAGGCGCTACTATTAAATATGTTAAATTAATATGGTCTCTTGAGTCAAGCGTTTTTATTTTTGTTTTTGATCTTGTTCCCACGCTGAAACATGGGAACAAGATCAAAAATAGGGTGTTATATCAAATTTTAGATCGAACAAACCTGACCTAAATCTGTGCGTCTATTTGGGGAAGTTATTTCGTCCCCGTTCCTAAACGTTAAGCTGAGGGGCTGGGCAACGATAAACGAAAGCCTTATACTCAAATACTGCCTTTCAAAAGCGGCACGGCTTTGCTCAACCCATCTCAAGCGCTTGGTTCGCTGTTTTATTATATTATTACAAAATGTTATGGTCTGAATCTTTTGATTTTCAGGTCTTTCAAAACTCTGTAATGTTTATCGTTCCCAGTAAGAACAGGATTACCATAAGCAATTGCCGTAGCTCCAATGAGCGCATCTGCCAATTGCATTGAATGACTTAGAAAATGTTGCTCGACGTAAAACATTGCTTTGACAGATATCTCTTCGGAAATATAGAGAATTTTAGCATTCCAAATATGCAGAGCCTTGCGGAGATTGTTTAATTCTTTTTTGTTTCTCATTCCTTGGACAAGTTCCATATAGGTCACAACAGAAATAAAGAAATTGCTTGAATTCTCAATGACTTGATATGCATTATTATTTCCTTTTAAATACCAAATGAGGACATCAGTATTGATGAGCATTTAGAATCTTCCTTTTCTTAAATTTCTAACGTACTCATTAACATTATCGACAATGTCATTATCTTTCCACATTCCGAATACTTCATTTTCTTCTGTTTTATTTTTAAGTTCCTGGTAGGGAACAAGCTTGGCGCAGGGCTTTCCACGGAAAGTGATAACGACCTCTTCACCTCTGCTGACAGAATCAATGAGTTTTTTTGAATGAAACCTCAGATCTTTTGCTGTGGCTTTCATAATATCTCCTATAAATTATAGTTTATATTTAAAAGTATAAACTCCTCACCAATCTGAGTCAATCAAATTTTTTGAGACGATGTCATCTGTGTTGGATGATTTTTACAGCGAACACTAACCTGCCGCGCCCGAAACTTTCGCAATAACGGCGAGCTTCTCGCGGTCAGGTTTAGTGACTTGTTCTCTTGCTTCTTGCGATTTACTCTATTTTTCTTCAAAAACTTCAGTGTACATTTTTTGAAGAGTTTTTAATGGTAAAAAAAGTTCTAAGGAACGGGGACGGAATAACTTCCCCAACTCTGCGTTATTTTTTCAAAATGCCTGTTTTCGGATAGCCTTATTCTTTTGCTATATTTTTTTATTTATTGCCTGGATTCATTTTACATGTTAAAAATGCTATAATGTTTTTGTAAATTTGAGTTATGAATTTTTTAACAGGATGAACAGGATTTAAGGGATATTTCAGTATGGGGAAACTATTTGGTACAGACGGGATTAGAGGCGTTGCCAACAGATATCCGATTACGCCTGAAATAGCTTTAAAACTTGGCAGGGCAGCAGTTTCCATTTTTGGAAAACAGGATAAAAACAAGAATAAGAGGTGTCATATAGTGATCGGGAAGGATACCCGTCTGTCCGGTGATATGCTTGAATTTGCCATTGCATCCGGTATCTGCTCAATGGGTGGAGATGCTTATCTAACTGGTGTTATACCTACGCCCGGGGTTGCATTTTTAACATCTTTACTTGAGGCTGATGCTGGAATAGTAATATCTGCTTCACATAATCCATACTATGATAATGGAATTAAATTTTTTAATGCAAACGGATTTAAGCTCTCCGATGATTTAGAATCTTCAATTGAAGATGAAATTAAAAAAGCGGTTTTTGATGATACTGGTAACGCTTTGGATCAGGAAAAGGTGATTCAGCCCGGAAGGGTTCATAGTATTGAAAATCCAATAATAAAATATGTTGATTTTTTAAAAAATAGATTCAAAGGGGAAGAACCATTTCAAGGCGTGAAGCTGGTGATAGACTGTTCCAATGGAGCAGCGAGCCATGTTGCTCCATTGGTTTTTGCAGGTTTAGGAGCGGAGCTGAAAACAATATTTGCCGCTCCTGATGGAAAAAACATAAATGCTGACTGCGGTTCCCAGCATACCAAAGCTCTTTGTAAAGCTGTTATTGCAATGAAAGCTGATATAGGACTTGCCTTTGACGGAGACGCTGACAGGTTAATTGCGGTGGATGAAAAAGGAAAGGAGCTGACCGGTGACCAGATACTGGCGATATGTGCAAGAGATTTAAAACAGAGAGGTTTGCTTAAAAATAATCTTTTGGTCACCACGGTGATGAGCAATCTGGGACTCGGCATAGCCTTAAAGAAGATGGGGATAGAACATGTAACAACAATGGTTGGCGACCGTTATGTAATGGAAGAAATGATTTCCAGAGGAGCTGTGATAGGCGGAGAGGATTCCGGGCACATGATTTTTCTGGATCATCATACCACCGGCGATGGTATACTTAGTGCCCTGGTGCTGCTCGAAGCTATAAAAAATGCCTCAAGGCCGCTGTCAGAGCTTGCTTCTGTTATGGATATATTTCCCCAGGTTTTGCTTGGTGTGGAAGTTAAAGAAAAACCTGATATTGATACTATTCCGGAAATAGTTGATATAATAAAAGCAGTTGAATCAAATTTGGGCGAAAAGGGGAGGGCGCTTGTTAGATATTCAGGCACACAGCCCCTTTGCAGGGTAATGGTGGAAGGGCCTACTCTTGAAGAGACCAGGATGCATTGCCACAAAATAGCTGAAGTTGTCAAAACGATTCTTGGATAAAAAATAAGGAAAACAGAAATGCCGATTTATGAATATCATTGTAATGATTGTGAACATAACTTTGAATATCTTGTTTTTGGAAACAAGCAGCCTGATGAATGTCCGTCATGCAAAAGCAGCAAAGTGAACAAGCTCATGTCCAGATGCGGATTTTTAAGCAAGGGAAGTGGCGGTGAAACAATAAAGGCCTCCGCTTCTGCATCATCATCTTGCGGAGGGTGTACTGCGTCAAGCTGTGCAGGTTGCGGCCACTAATGGGGAAAAGTCTTAAAATAGGAACAAGGGGGAGCAAACTTGCTCTTTGGCAGGCCAACTGGGTAAAGTCGGAAATTAACAAAAAAGATCCTTCAATTCTGGTAGAACTTGAGATAATTAAAACAAAAGGTGACAAGATTCTTGATGTTCCACTTGCAAAAGTTGGCGGAAAAGGGCTTTTTGTCAAAGAGATTGAAGATGCTCTTTTAAACGGTAAAATTGATTTTGCCGTACACAGCATGAAGGATATGCCTGCTGAAATTCCGGACGGGCTTTGTATTGGCGCTGTTCCAGGGCGCGAAAATCCCAGAGATGTTCTGATTTCCGATAAAGGCGGGAAATTGTCATCTTTTGGCAGAGGAGATCGTATCGGTACAAGCAGTCTTCGCAGATCAGCCCAGTTGCTCTATAACAGGCCTGAAATTGAAATTGTACCTTTAAGGGGTAATCTTGATACGCGTCTCAGAAAACTTGAGACGGAGAATATGGATGGAATAATTCTGGCTGCAGCAGGTGTAAAACGGTTGAACCTGGAAAGCAGGATAACTGAATATCTTGATATGGATATTATGCTGCCGGCAGTAGGGCAGGGCGCTCTTTGTATTGAAACAAGAATAAACGATAAGGTTACAGCATCATTAATTTCGGTTTTGGAAGATGCCGATTCAAGGATTGTTGTGATGGGTGAGCGGGCTTTTTCCAATCGCCTGGAGGGCGGCTGCCAGGTGCCTATAGCGGCTTACGGAACAATTAACGACCATTGTTTCTCTTTATGCGGCCTTGTTGCGGATGTTAATGGTAAAGAATTAATCAGGGAATCTTTAGATGGGCCTGAAGAATCTTCGGAAGATATAGGAATAGAACTGGCGGAGCGTCTCCTTTCAAAAGGGGCAAAAAGAATACTGGACAGATATTAATTATGAATGGAAAAGTGTTACTTGTTGGTGCAGGTCCGGGCGATCCCGGACTGATTACGGTTAAGGGACTGGAAGCTATAAAAAAAGCGGATATTATTATTTACGATTATCTTGCTTCGCCGCAACTGCTGAAACATGCAGGTGAAAATGCGGAAATTTTATATGTGGGCAAAAAAGGTGGAAATCATACTTTAAGCCAGGATAAAATTAATGAACTTATAGTAAAAAAAGCAAAATCAGGATTCAACATAGCGCGCCTCAAGGGTGGTGATCCCTTTATTTTTGGCCGCGGCGCGGAAGAAGCGGAAGTTCTGATAAAAGAGAATATTCCTTTTGAGATTATTCCCGGAGTTACCTCAGCAATAGCCGCTCCGGCTTATGCAGGAATTCCATTGACCCATCGTCGATATACATCCACACTTGCATTTGTGACCGGCCATGAAGACCCTGCCAAGGAAGATTCATCCATTGACTGGGCTGCTCTTGCCAAAGGTATCGGTACAATTGTTTTTTTAATGGGTGTTAAAAATCTTCCCAGGATTGTTTCACAACTTATTAATAATGGCATGAGCCATGATACTCCAATAGCTCTTGTCCGATGGGGGACAACACCTTCTCAGCTTACTGTTACAGGAACTCTTGATACCATCGTAGAGAGCGTTAAAGCTGCCGGTTTAAAATCTCCTGCAATAATTGTTGTTGGGAATGTCGTAAAATTAAGGGAAACCATGAAGTGGTATGAAAACAGGCCGCTTATGGGAAAGAGAATTGTAATAACCCGTGCCAGGGAACAGGCCAGTGATCTTGTAAGTCTGTTATCGGAACTTGGCGCCGACTGCCTGGAATGTCCCGCCATCAAGGTTGTGCCGCCTGATGATTTTGAACCTTTGGATTCAGCTATTGAAAATATCGCAGAGTATGACTGGTTGATTTTTACAAGTGTAAACGGAGTTGCCTTTTTTTTTGACCGCCTTTTTAATCATCACAAGTTAGATGTGCGAGGACTCGGAAATATAAAAACTGCTGTTATCGGCCCTGCTACACGGGATAGACTGTTGGGGTTTGGTATAAAAAGCGATATTATGCCGGAAAGTTACAGAGCTGAATCGGTTGTTGAAGCTTTTAAAGGGCAGGAGTTAACAGGGAAAAAAATTCTGCTGCCACGGGCAAAGGAAGCCCGGCCTGTACTCCCTGTGGAACTGGCAGCCATGGGAGCTGATGTTAATGAAGTAACCGCATATAATACTATTGAGGATCGCAGCGGAGCAGAACTTCTTGTTGGAAATCTTAGAAACAAATGTGTTGATATCGTTACTTTTACCAGTTCTTCAACAGTAACAAATTTTCATGCAATGCTTCCTGAAAATGAAATTGATTCTTTAATGAAGGGAGTTTTAACGGCCTGCATAGGCCCGATAACCGCAGAAACGGCAAAAAAATTCGGGTTTGATGTTAATATTGTTGCCGAATCATTTACCATAAAGGGATTATCTGAAGCTATTTTAAAATTTGAAACCTGAAACTTGTATCTTTTTCTCAAGGCACCACACAGGGAACTGAGATGAACAATTACCTTGAAAAACTCCCTTTATTTGTTGATCAAATAAGATCAATAAGAGAAACAATAATTTCAAATATAGTATTGATCGGTCAGATCCCCGCTCCGACTTTCAAGGAGCAGGATCGCGCAAAAATTTTCCTGGAGAGACTCGCAGATTTTCAGGTAGATGAATGCACCACTGACGGTTACCAAAATCCTATCGGTATTATCAGGGGAACAAACTCTGCCAGGCCGCCTATTTTTATTGTTGCGCATCTGGATACTTTTTTTGGAAAAAATGTCGATCATAATTATATTATCAGGGAAAAGTCTATTACCGGCGCCGGCATTCTTGAGAATTCTGTCAGCGTGGGAGTCCTTGCATCGTTACCGGAAATATTTCGCAAGTTAAATCTTCGCTTTGAATCGGATATTGTCCTGGCAGGCATTGTCCAGTCAATAGGGAAGGGTAACCTGCGCGGAATCAGGCATTTGTTGAAATCATGGCCAACACCAATCAGGGGGGGCATATGTGTTGAAGGATGTGAGCTTGGGAGGCTCAATTATTATTCCGATGGAATGATAAGATGTAATCTTGATTGTAATATTTCTTCACATACAAGCTGGAAGCATCATTTCAGGCCGAATGCAATTCTTGTTATAAACGAGGTTGTGAATCAAATTTTAAAAATGCGTTTGCCCCAAAGACCAAGATCCAGAGTAATCTTCGGCAAGATCTCCGGCGGCATCAAGCATGGATTGATAGCCCATGATGGAAAATTAGGTTTTGAGATACAGAGTACATCTGACACAATGGTCAAGTCCATGATGAACGAAATATCGGATATTATAAGTGGTGTCAGCCATGAGTACGGTGTTGACCTTAAACTTAAAGCAATAAGCAACCTGTCCGCCTCTAAAATAAAATATAATCATCCCCTTGTAAAAAATGCGGTCGCAGTAATGGAAAAATTTGGAATAAAGCCGGTAAGTGAACCTAGTGTATCGGAGTTATCCATTTTTCTGGCCCGCAACATACCTGCGGTTACTCTTGGTCTTACAAAAGGGAAAAATTATCATTTTGAAAACAGCAGGATGATAATTGAACCTTTGTTTAAAGGGATTGCCCAGGTTATAGGTGTGATTATGGCTATTGATAGTGGTGTTTGTGATGAATAGTAACTGGCTGAAAAACAAAACCTTTCATTTTTCAGAGTTCAGGGATCTGAATAAACTGGTCAAGGAAAAAGAGAGAAAAAATTTAACAATATCTTTGTGTCTTCCGACCCTTAATGAAGAAAAAACAATCGCAAAAGAGATAATAATCATGAAGTCGGAACTTATGATGAGGTATCCTCTGCTTGATGAGATAGTAGTCATAGATTCCGGCTCTAAAGATAAAACCGTTGATATAGCTTTGTCATACGGGGCAGATGTCTATAATGCCGATGATATTCTGCCGGACCTTGAAAAGTACAAGGGGAAAGGAGAGAACCTTTGGAAGGCTTTATACGTTACAAAGGGTGATATTCTTGTTTATATTGATGCTGATATTAAAAATATTCATCATAGATTTGTTTATGCTCTTTTAGGTCCGCTTATACTTAATGATGAAATAAAATATTCCAAAGCATTCTATGACAGGCCAATTGCAACCGGGCTAAATAGCATGCGTCCAACCGGCGGAGGCAGGGTTACGGAACTTGTGATCAGGCCGCTTTTTTCCCTTTTTTTTCCGGAACTGACGCAGATTATGCAGCCTTTGTCAGGAGAATATGCCGGTTACAGGGAGTTGCTTGAAAAAATACCGTTTCCCATAGGATACGGAATTGAAACAAGCATGATTCTTGATATTTATGAGAAGTGGGGGCTTGATGTTATAGCACAGGTGGATCTTGAAAAACGTGTTCACAGAAATCAGGATACAAAAGCCCTGGGAAGAATGTCCTTTGTGATTTTGAAAACTTTTTTTGATCGGCTCGAAAAGCTTGGGCTTTTTGAGAATAAAAAAGAAATGTTTAATGAAATGATTCAGTATAATCTTGTTAAAAATAATTATGAAGCTGCTATCTATACTTTTGAGGGTCTTGAAAGGCCGCCCATGGTAGAAATTCAGCAGTATCGGGAAAAATTTAATCTATGCTGATTGACCGTTATAAACGTATAATTAATTACCTTCGGGTCTCTATTACGGATCGTTGCAACCTTGAATGCCTCTATTGTGTTCCTTATGGAGGCGGCGTAAAGTTGTCTCATAAGGAAATTTTAAGATATGAAGAGATACTCAGAATTATAAAAACAGGTATCCGTCTTGGTATATCCAAAGTTCGAATTACCGGAGGAGAACCTCTTGCAAGAAAAGGGGTTTATCGATTTTTATCTAAATTGACGAGTCTGGACGGCCTTTCCGACGTTTCTTTAACAACAAACGGTGTTTTGCTGAAAGAAAACATAAACAGGATACAAGATGCCGGTATCAAAAGAATTAATATTAGTATAGATACATTGCACAAAGAGAAATTTAAAAAAATTACAGGGCACGCCTACTTTCATCGGGTCTGGGAAGGTATTAATCTGGCGCTGGAAAAAGGATTTGATCCTGTCAAATTAAACGTTGTGGCTCTTCCCGGAATTAATGATGATGAATTAACGGCTTTTGCAAGGCTGACCATGACTAATCCTTTTCATATTCGTTTTATAGAATATATGCCCATTGGAACAGATATAATAAATAAAAACAAACCCCTTCTTGTTCCTGAAATAAAAGCTCGTCTCAGTGGAACAGGGGAAATGATTCCTGTGGAAAACGGAATTAATGACGGCCCCGTGATGCGTTACAAATATAAAGGTGCTGCAGGAGAAATAGGATTTATAAGCCCCATCAGCAACCATTTTTGCAATACTTGTAACAGACTGAGGTTAACCGCCAGCGGGCATTTAAGACCGTGTCTCTTGTCGGATCGTCAGGTGGATCTTAAAACTCCTTTACGATCAGGGGCATCGAATAAAGAGATCTCTGATATTTTTTTAAAGGCGGTTGCCTGTAAATCATTGGAACATAACCTGACTGCCGCTGGTTCATCAGGGATTATTGGGCAAATGCAGGCAATTGGAGGGTAGGAAAAATAATTGAAAATTATATCACCAGGCCATGAGATTCTTTTTATGCAGAACGGAGAATCTATTTTAAAACAGATTGAAACCGCAGGACGGACTTGCTACAAATCCGAAGATAAAATTTCTGCCGACTCAGCCGCCGGATTTGTGAAACGTATAATCAAGTCAGGCCATCATAGCGTTATTGAACATATAAGTGTTTCTGTAAAATTTATTTGTGACAGAGGGATCAGCCATGAGATAGTACGTCACAGACTTGCTGCCTACAGCCAGGAAAGTACCAGATACGCCAACTACTCAATGAATAAATTCGGAAATGAAATTACGGTTATAAAACCATTTTTTTGGGCTGAGGATTCTTTGGAGTACATGGAATGGAAAAAAGCAATGGAGAATGCAGAACAGAGCTATTTAACACTGCTTAAAAAAGGAGCCAGGCCGGAACAGGCCAGAAGCGTACTTCCCAACAGCCTGAAAACTGAAATTGTTATGACTTGTAACTTAAGGGAATGGAGACATGTTTTAAAACTTAGATGCTCCAAAGCATCACACCCCCAGATCAGGGAGCTGATGCGGCCTTTGTTGACTGAATTTTATGAAAAGATACCGGTATTATTTGATGATATCTGAATCCGGAGCCATTTTGTTATCAGGATGTATTAACTTAAGTGATGGAAAATAGGTTTTATATTTTGCTGAATCTCTGGTTATCAAATCAAATTGTGATACAGTAGCATGTGCACCAATAAAGAAATCATGTAAGGGAGTTTTTTTAATTCCCTTGTTTTTTCTATATCTAAGGAATACTTTACCTGCCAGGAAAAGCGCCTCACGGGGAATCTCTATTACCTTTATATCAAGTTTAGAAATAGCTTTTTCGACCTCTTCAATTCTATTAAACCCAATTGATACTTCAGTGTAAACAATTGAATTAATATGCAAAGTATTGGTTTGGGAATATTTGTTTAATGCTTTTTCTGACCAATCTGCCCATACAGGATCGTCTGTAAATAGGTCAAGTAGGATACACGAATCAATAAATATACCATTCATTATGTTTCTCTTGTCAGATTCATGATTTCATCAGTTGTCATTTTAGCTGTGGCAATGCCTCGAAGTTTACTAAATTTCCTCGTCTTTTTGGGCGTACTAATTTTAACGATATAAAATCTTCCATTATCTTCCCTGAAATCAATATCAGTTTCAGGCATTATACCTAATATCTCTCTGACATTTAAGGGAATTGTGACTTGCCCTTTTGTTGTTACACGCATATTTCACCTCCAAATTACAATTTGTAATACCAGTATAGTATTACCAGCTTGATCTATCAAAGAAAAAATGAGGGGTCACATCTTAAAAAATTAATATTGACATTAAATCCTGAATTAAAAGAATTAAGGCCCAGACTTACAACTGAAGCCGTTGTGTCGGAAAAGTATGTAAAGAATTTACAATAGACAAAGAAGCTCTGATAAAGAAGGGAATGAAAAGAAATAAAGCAAGATGGCTATCTATATCTCCAAAAATCACAGCGGCATTACATGTAAAGAGCTTGTGGTATGTATTTCGGCAATGTGTCCGGTAACGACAATAACAATGGCCTATAATCGTGTTGAAAAGGAAATAACGCAAAATAAGCGGGTTTGTTTTTTACAACCGAAAAATGACCCCCCTTTACAATCGAAAATTGACCACCCTGAGATAGCTATA
>Ga0209633_10003196_pt1 | contig 15231 bp, 13 predicted proteins | sample Cruoilmetagenom1_FD_187290 | JGI IMG/M metagenome (GOLD analysis project Ga0209633, IMG submission 187290) | Oil polluted marine microbial communities from Coal Oil Point, Santa Barbara, California, USA - Sample 1 (SPAdes) (version 2) | ecosystem: Environmental > Aquatic > Marine > Oil seeps ... | reverse complement strand
AATATCAAGATCAATTGTTCTTGGGCAATTTTTGTTTTCCGACCTAACCCTTCCTAATTTTTCCTCTAGATTTTTTAGCCAGGACTTTAACGTGAATCTATCCATTTTTGTTTCTATAAGGAAAGCGCCGTTTAAAAAGTTATCCTGATTCTCACAACCTATAGGCTCGGTTTCTATGAAGGATGAGACTTTTCTTAGTTCGTGAGTTTTAGCTATGAGTTCTTTGGCTTGGTTAATATGTATTTCAGGATCAATGTTTGATCCAACGCCGATTACTACTTCATTTAATTTCATAAGCTTTCTTGTTAACGACTCTGAGTTTGTGTAACTGAGACTGAATCTGTAAATCGAAGGGCTCCAGGTTTATCAACTCGTACACTGGCTTTCTCTACTTTCTCATTCTCCATAACTATTTTCATGGCTTCCCCTGCTATTTTTTCAATCAAATTAAACTTAGCCCCTTCAACCATAGCGATTATCTTTTTTGTTATAGTTTTGTAATCAACCGTATTCTGAATATCATCAGTCTCTATAGCCCTAGTTCCGTCAAATTCTATCTCAACGTTAATCACAATATCCTGTTTGGTTTTTTTTTCCCATTCATAAATTCCAACAATTGTTCTTAGCTTCAAATTTTCTATCTTTATTATCATAAGCTCTTCCTATATAAGATGTTGCCCACCGTCAACAAAAAGGTACTGTCCGGTGACGAAATCATTCTCCAATAAGTATTTTACAGCATCAATTATATAATCCGGATTCCCCGGTTTTTTAAGTGGTGTATTTTCGGCTATTTTTTCTAAATATTGAATATCTTTATCCGGAGGAGGTAGAATCGGTCCCGGGCATATTCCATTGACACGTATTTTCGGTCCTAACTCTTTTGCTGCCATCAGGGTAAAATCCCTAAGCGCCTTCTTGCTCAAATTATAGCTAAAATGTTGAGTCTCAATTTTATTGATACGCATGTCCAGCATGTTTATAATAAGCTCAGCATTTTGTCCTTTGCTGAAGTCTTGGGATAAGAAAAAAGGGGCTTTGAAATTAATATTGAAATCTCTATCAAGAATTTCCTCTGTTACATCATCAAAACCAATATTTTCAAATATAGAAGCGCTGTTTACTAAAACTGAGCATTGTGGAAAAGTCTCAAAAACCCTCGGAATGAGAGTACGTACCTGCTTGATATCAGATAGATCTGATTGGAATATCTCACACTGTTTCCCTTTTTCCCGGATTAAGTTAGCTGTCTCTTTGGCTTCAATATCCGAATGGTTGTAGTGTATAGCAATATCATAGCCCTTTTCAGCCAAGCTGAGTGATATCGCTTTTCCTAACCTTTTTCCGCCGCCTGTAATTAGTGCTGCTTTGCTCATAATATTTTTGTTTTCCTTAGGAGAGTATATCACACACAGCTATTTAGCACTCAATACTCAAGTTTAAGCTGAAGCTAATTTAAGACCTATGATGCCGACTATTATAAACCCAATAAATACAAATCTAAGTAGGTTAGCAGGTTCATCTAGTAACCATATGCCTAGGAAAAAAGTGCCGACTGCTCCTATTCCCACCCAAACCGCATAGGCAGTGCCGACTGGAATATCTCTCTGGGCCAGAAACAAAAAGAAGCCGCTTAGAAGTATGCTCACAATGGCCAAGGTTGTAGGCCCGTAATGAAATCCTTTATCAGTCCAAGCATATTTGAGCCCCATCGGCCATCCCCACTCCATAATTCCGGCTATCAATAGATATATCCAGGCCATTTTTGTTTATCCTCCTCTAATTTCAATTAAGTTAATAATGTAACCAAGTTCCATGTTCTCGCTATGGTTAATGCAAGCATCTTTTTTCAGATCTGTATATCTAAAAAAAATGGTAGCACTTTATTTCTTAGATTGATTTGGTGTACAATAGTTAATCAAACCAGAGTTTAAAAAGGGATATTGAAATGGCGACAAGAACCACAAGAAAAACAAGTAGAACTCAAAACAAAATTCTTGGTATTGATATTGGCGGTACAGGGATAAAGGCTGCTCCAGTTGATATAAACAAGGGTGTCTTAGTCGAAGAGCGTCTTCGCTTAGAAACTCCCCAGCCCCCCACACCTAGGGCAATGTTGGAGGTAATTGGCCAATTAATTGAGCACTGGGAGTGGAAAGGGAAAATTGGATGCGGTTTTCCAGGGGTTTTAAAACATGGGGAAGTACATACGGCTGCCAATCTTTCCAAACAGTGGGTTGGCATCAATTTAGCTGATCAGATAAAGAAAATTTCCTCTTGTGAAGCTGTTGTTATAAATGATGCTGATAGTGCCGGGCTTGCAGAGATGAAATTTGGCGCTGGGAAACAATATAATAAACACGGAGGCGGAGTTGTTATAATGGTAACTCTTGGTACCGGAATAGGCACTGCTCTCTTTGTTGATGGACATCTTGTGCACAACACTGAGCTTGGGCATATTGAGATTGATGGGAGGGATGCTGAAAAACGCGCCGCAGCTAGCGTCAGAGAGCGTAAAAAATTGAGTTGGAAGAAATGGGGTCATAGAGTTAATACCTATCTTCAGACTATGGAAAAATTGCTCTCCCCTGATCTCTTTATTATCGGCGGCGGCGTTAGTAAAAAACCTGATAAGTTCTTTCCTTACATAGAACTTAAAGCAAAAATAGTTCCTGCTGAAATGCATAATGACGCCGGGATTGTAGGCGCTGCTTTGTCTATAGAGCTTTAATGTTTTTGTGGTTCTTGAAAAAACATATTTGATATGAGATAATCCCGAAAGGGTATAATTTTCATCAGGCGGAGTAATTGGGTTTTAAAAAGGTAAGGTAATTATACTTGTTTTGTAAACAAATTCTTCAAAAGTTACATCCTAATAAATACATCGATACTCAAAAACAATATTACAATTATTGTTGTAAGAACATATCTTTAAGAGTTTTAGATCAGGGAATTAAAAATACGGAAATATGCACTAAAAAAAACCAAGTAGTTCAATGAGTTATTTGGAGAATTATTTTGATTGGGGTTAATATATACAGTTTAATACTGTAAAGATAAAACAGGTGTTTCAAGATGATACGGTCTTGGTTTGGGGAATCAAAATTCAAGGAGATTTAAAATGGCATCTAAGCCTAGTAAAAAGAAAGATAAATTAGAACAATTGATTATTAATACAGTTAGAACTCTGTCTATGGATGCGGTTCAAAAAGCAAACTCCGGACATCCGGGAACACCTATGTCTATGGCCCCTGTGGCTTACACGATCTGGGATAAATTCATGAGGTTTAACCCTAAAAACCCAGATTGGCCGAACCGTGACCGTTTTGTTCTCTCTGCCGGCCATGCTTCAATGCTTTTATACAGCTTGCTGCATGTTACCGGTTACGACCTTTCTCTAAATGATATCAAAACCTTCAGACAGCTTCATAGTAAATGTGCAGGGCACCCCGAATACGGCATGGCTCCAGGTATTGAAACTACCACAGGTCCCCTGGGACAGGGCTATGCGACTTCTGTTGGAATGGCAATCGCTGAGAAGTGGCTGGCAACGTATTTTAACCGTCCCGGACATGAGATAATCAACTACCATGTTTTCGCGCTAGGAGGAGACGGCTGCATGATGGAGGGAATCTCCAGTGAAGCAGCGTCCCTTGCGGGGCATTTAGGTCTCAGCAATCTGGTGTGGATGTACGATAACAACCACATAACAATTGAAGGTCACACAGACCTTGCTTTTAGTGAGGACGTAGCGGCCCGGTTCATGGGCTACAACTGGCATGTACAGCGCGTTGGAGACGCCAATGATTTAGAGCTCCTGGAAGAAGCGCTTGGTAGAGCCATAGAGGAGGATAAGCAGCCCTCTTTAATAATTGTGGACAGTCATATTGGTTTTGGGAGCCCGAATAAACAGGATACTTCAGCCGCGCATGGTGAGCCTCTTGGAGAGGATGAGATTAGAAAAACAAAGATTAATTACGGATGGGATCCGAAAAAGAAATTTTATGTTCCAAGCGAAGTAAAAGACTACAGAAAACAAATTCTAAAGAGGGGTAAAAATGATGAGGATAAGTGGAACGAGAAATTCTCCAAGTACGCCTCTAAGTACCCGGATTTAGCAAAGCAGTTTGAAATGATGGAAGATCGTATAATGCCTGAGGGCTGGGAGAAATGCCTACCCGTTTTTCCAGCCGATCCAAAAGGGACCGCAACCAGAAGCTCTAACGGTAAGATTCTAAATGCCATTGGAAAGGATATCCCATGGTTTCTTGGGGGCGCGGGTGACGTAGGGCCTTCAACTAAGACCTACTTAGACGATACCGGCAGTTTTGAAAAAAACGCATACAACGGAAGGAACTTTCACTTTGGTATTAGAGAAGCTGCTATGGCTGCTGTTACGAATGGAATGGTCTTAAGTAAATTAAGGGCTTATGCATCATGCTATTTTGTATTTTCAGATTATCTTAAAGCGCCTCTTCGGCTGTCCTGTTTAATGAAAAATCCAGTCATTTATATATTTACTCATGACAGTATAGGCCTTGGAGAAGATGGGCCCACCCATCAACCGATCGAACAGCTTGCAGCGCTCAGAGCAGTGCCCAACCTTGATGTTATAAGGCCTGCTGACGCAAATGAGCTGAGTGCGTTGTGGAAGCATGTAATTGAAGTCAAAGATAGGACTGTTGCTTTAATCCTTACCCGGCAGAATGTTCCTACCATCAACCGGAGCAAATACGCTCCTGCCCAGGGAGCTTTAAAGGGTGCTTATATTCTTGCTGACAGCAAAGGGAAGCCCGATTTAATACTCATTGGAACGGGGTCTGAAGTTCAGCTGTGTCTGGGCGCGTATGAAAGGCTTACAAAACAGGGAATTAAAGTCCGGGTAGTCAGTATGCCTTGCTGGGAGCTGTTTGACATGCAGAGCCCACAATATCAGGAAAAGGTTCTGCCCGATTCAGTTCGAGCAAGAGTATCCGTTGAAGCCGGCGCCACTTTTGGATGGCAAAAATATGTTGGGCTTCATAACAAAGGTACAGCGATAGGCGTAGACACCTTTGGAGAATCGGCCCCTATAGCCGATCTGTGGCCTGAGTTTGGATTTACAGTTAATAATGTTGCAGCTAAGGCAAGAGATACTCTTAAGAAAAACGGAAAAAGCATTGCTAAAAAAGCAAAGAAAAAATGAAGTGCATAATAAGAATAAACAGATTTTATTTTCATATAAATTCAAATGCCTGATAAGGAGATAGCAATGTCCAAAATCACAGAATTGACAAAACTAGGTCAGTCAATTTGGTATGACTATATTAGACGTTCTTTTTTAACTAAGGGAGAGCTAAAAGCTTTAATAGATGAAGGACTTAGGGGTGAGACCTCAAATCCCTCTATTTTGGAAAAAGCTATTGCCGGCAGTTCCGATTATGATGAAGACTTAAAAGCATTAGTTGAGCAAGATAAATCAGTTGATGAAATATATGAAGCTCTCGCATTAAAAGATATTGCTATGGCGGCTGATGAGTTTAGACCATTATATGAAGAAACAAATGGTGCAGATGGATTTATCAGTCTTGAGGTCAGTCCTACATTGGCTAATAAAACAAAACAAACTATTAGAGATGCTAAAAGATACTTTGTTGCGCTGGGCAGGCCAAATGTGATGATTAAGGTTCCCGCCACTCGGGCTGGGATTCCCGCAATTACAGAATTAATAGGATCCGGTATCAACGTTAACGTAACACTGATGTTTAGCCTGGATCAGTATAAGGCTGTAGCTGAGGCTTATATTAAAGGTCTTGAAAGGCTAGCTAAAGATGGTCCCTCAGTTTTTAAAGGTCATAGAGTCGATAAAGTTGCTTCAGTTGCATCCTTTTTTGTAAGCAGGGTCGATAGTGCAGTGGATGCGGAGTTAGAAAAAATTGGCAACACCGATCTACAGGGCAAAATTGCTATTGCAAATTCAAAGATAACCTATGAAGAATACAGAAAAGTTTTTAAAGGTCCGAGGTGGAATAAACTTAAAAAATTAGGTGCCAGACCACAAAGAGTTCTCTGGGCTAGCACAAGCACCAAAAACCCGGCCTATCCTGATACGCTTTATGTAGACGAGCTGATCGGTCCTAATACAGTAAATACGGTTCCGCCTGCTACATATAAAAATTTCAGAGATCACGGCAACCCCAAGACTACTCTTACTAAAGGTGTAAAGCAGGCGCATGCTGATCTAGCTAAGCTTAAAAGACTGGGAATTAAGTTGGATGATGTTACTGATTTTCTGCTTAAGGACGGTGTCAAGAAATTTGCAGCTTCCTTCGAGACTTTAATGCAAAGCATAGCAGATAAAAAGGAGCAGATTACTCAGGGAAAAAAGCCCTATACGGCTAGTCTGGGTAAGTATCAGGCTGCTGTAGATAAGGCTCTGGAAGATATACGCGAGAATAATATAATCGAGAAGATCTGGAATTTTGACTATCTTGTGTGGGAAAAGAAACCGACAGAAATAAGTAACCGGCTCGGCTGGCTTCATATACCTGAGGTCATGGCGGACGCCCTTGCGGGCATAAACGTTGTAGTGAATAAGGTAAGAAAAGAGGGCTATACGAATGCGCTTCTTTTAGGCATGGGCGGATCAAGTCTTGCTGTTGAAGTTATTCGGGAGACCTACGGCGTCAAAAAAGGTTACCTCGATGTAGCTGTTTTAGATAGCACTGACCCGGGGATGGTTCTTGATTATAGAAGAAGTCTCAATATGAAGAAAACTCTCTTTATTGTCTCTACCAAATCGGGCGGTACGGCTGAAACCCTTTCTTATATGAAATATTTCTATAACGAGACATTAGCTGAGGTCGGCAAAAAAGAAGTAGGAAAACACTTTGTTGCTATAACAGATCCTGGTAGCAATCTTGAGAAGATAGCAGAAGATCTTAAATTCAGAAAGACATTCTTAAATGATCCTAACATTGGTGGGCGTTATTCTGCTCTCTCATTTGTTGGAATTCCACCTGCCGCTTTTCAGGGTGTAGATGTTCCGCTTCTTTTAGAGCGCGCTATAAAAATGCTGCATAACAACGAGAGTTGTAACTGTGCTGTAGAGGGTGATCACTCTGGAGCATGGCTTGGGGCAATTATGGGTGAGCTCACATTAGCAGGTCATGACAAAGTAACTCTTATTACCTCACCTCCAATTCAGGGATTTGGCGCATGGGCTGAGCAGCTAATTGCTGAAAGCACGGGTAAGAGTGGAAAAGGAATCCTTCCCGTAGACCGTGAACCTATGGGTCCTCCTGAGAATTACGCAAACGACAGGTTGTTCGTGTATCTCCGCCTTGCGAACGACAGTACATATGATAGGAAGGTGAAAGCACTTGAAGACCATGGTCATCCAGTAGTAAGGATTAATCTAAAAGATATATACGATCTCGGAGGCGAGTTCTTCAGATGGGAGATGGCAATTGCCATAGCAGGAAGAATAATTGGAATCCATCCTTTTAATCAGCCCAATGTAGAGGCCGCTAAGGTGCTGGCTCGTAAAATGATTGCCGAGTATATGAAAAAGGGAAAACTCCCTTATGTAAAACCCACTTTAAAGGATAAAGGAATAACGGTTTATTCTGGTTTTAAGGCTAAGGGTGTGGAAGATGCACTTAAGAGGTTTCTTTCCCTTGCTAAGAAGGGTAGAAATGAATCTAAAGGCAGGAGCTACGTAACTCTCCAGGCTTATGTGAAACCTGATGACAAAACGTACGAGGCCATGCAGAAATTCCGTAAAAAAGTGCAAGCCAAATACCGTTTAGCAACAACTTCGGGGTTTGGTCCGAGATTCTTACATTCAACAGGGCAGCTTCATAAGGGGGACGCCGGAAACGGGCTCTTTATACAGTTTACTTCAGAGATGCCCGAGGACGTTCCAATTCCAGACGAAGCTGGTAAAAAGGCTTCATCAATGAGCTTTGGTGTGTTGAAAAACGCACAGGCCCTTGGTGACAGACAGGCACTTCTCGGCAATAAGAGAAATGTGATAACTTTTCACTTAGGTGAAGATGTTGTAAAAGATATTAATAGATTGACAAGAAGCTTATAGAAAATTAGACAATTGATAAAAGCAATTATTTTCGATCTAGACGGCACTCTTGTGCAGACAGAAGTTTTAAAGGCTGAGTCTTATGCCAAAGCCGCAGTGGAATTGAATCCTTCTTTAACTGAGGAAGAAGTGGTTGAGGGGTTTAAGGATTTTGTGGGTCTTTCCAGAAAAGAGGTAGCCAAAGGACTATTGGCAAGATTTGATCTACAGAAAGCAGCATCAGCCAGAATGAAAGAGTTTGATGTTGCCAAGCCATGGCAGGCTTTTGTGGATCTTAGGCTTGATACATATTTTAAAATGATATCTGATCCAAAAATATTAAAAGAACATTTATGTCCTTATAATCTGGCGCTGCTTAAATGGGCAAGAAGTGAGGGCTATCCGACTGGGCTCGGTACGATGTCACATCGAAAAGAGGCTTATAGAGTGTTGGAAGTTCTCGATATTCGCTCTGAGTTTGATGTTATCTCTACCATTCAGGATGTAGAACATGGGAAGCCCGATCCAGAAATATACAATTTACTTGCCGAAGAGCTTAGAGTTTCACATGATGAAGCATTGGCAATTGAGGATTCCTCCTCAGGCGTTAAAGCTGCTCTCGCTGCAACTATTGGCTGTATTGCAGTAACTACGGACTACACAAGAGAGGGAGTGCATAAACTTCCTCCAAGTGATATTCTGCGTATTATTGATAACCCATCTAATTTGCTTGAGAAGGCAAAAAGTTTTATCTCTGAATTAAGTTCACATAAGAGGATTGCTAATTGACACCACCTTCTAACAACGGAGTTAGCCTTCAAGACAGGCTAAAAAAGGAAGCCGGCATAAGCGCGGTCAACTTTGTAGAATCAGGCATGGTGCTTGGACTGGGGACCGGCAGTACTACTCGTTTTGCGCTTGAGGAAATTGGAAAGCGTTTAAAGGAAGGAAGACTAAAAGATATAGTCGGTATATGCAGCTCAATCCAGACAGAAAACAGGGCAAAAGAACTTGGAATTCCTATTATTACTTTTGACGAAAAACAAGAGCTTGATCTCACCATAGACGGAGCTGATGAAGTCGATCCACAGCTCAATCTAATAAAAGGGGGAGGCGGAGCGCTACTTAGGGAAAAAGTCCTGGCTCAGTCGAGCAAAAGAAATATTATGATAGTGGATGAAAGTAAACTTTCTCCAAAATTAGGTACACACTTTGCTGTTCCTATAGAAGTAATTCCTTTTGCGTGGATGCCTGTCGCTAACTTCATAAAATCTCTGGGCGGTAATCCGGTTCTAAGAAAGAAAGATGATGGAAAAACTTATACTACCGATCAAGATAATTATATTCTGGATTCTAATTTCGGGCCGATTTCTAATTTAAAAGAACTAGCACAAAAATTAGGTCAAAAAGCAGGCATTGCTGAATTTGGACTGTTCTTGGGCACAGCGAGCGAAGTTATTGTCGCTACGTCAAACGGCATTCGATATCAGAAAAGAAACGATTCTTAAAAAGTGAGCGTATATTATGATAATTATAGAACCATCAATTTTGTCGGCAGACTTTGCTAGGTTAGGGGACGCAGTGATTGAGGCTCAGGACGCTGGTGTAACAGCAATACAGATTGATGTTATGGACGGACGTTTTGTTCCAAACATTAATTTTGGTCCAGGTGTTGTTGCTGCAATAAGACCTATTACAACAATGTTTCTGGATGTTCATCTAATGATAGTAGAGCCTGAGAAATATATAGAAGACTTCGTTAAAGCGGGAGCTGATCAAATTATAGTGCATCAGGAGACCTGTCCTCATCTTCACCGCACTCTTCAATCTATAAGAGAATTCGGGATAAAGTCAGGAGTAACTTTAAATCCGGCTACCCCGCCCGATATGATAGAAGATGTGCTAGAGCTCTCAGATTTCGTACAAGTAATGGGAGTAAACCCGGGCTTTGGCGGGCAGAAATTTATTCACAGCCAGCTTAATAAAATCAGAACCTTAAAAAAAATGCTTGAGGATCGTGGTCTGGATGTTCCTATTGGAGTCGATGGTGGGGTGGGAGTAGAAACAGCACCGCTCATCGTTGAAGCGGGAGCTACTGTATTGATAGCAGGGTCCAGCGTCTATAATTCCAAAGCTTCTGTAAAAGAAAATTATGATGCATTACTAAAGAGCGTGCAGTAAGATAAAAATAGTGATATTATAAAAATAGGGTTTTGTAGATTACAAAATACAAATAACATTTTAAGGAGGGCAGCATGAAGATTGGAATGATTGGTCTTGGAAAAATGGGTGGGAATATGACGGAGCGTCTGATTCGTGATAAGCATGAGGTTGTGGTTTACAACCTAACTCAGGGGCCTATTGACGAAGCTGCGAAGAAGGGAGCAATCCCTGCTAAATCAGTTGCCGACCTGGTTAAGAAACTGCCTAAGCCAAAAATTGTATGGCTTATGGTTCCAGCGGGTAAACCTGTAGATCAGAATATAAGGGAACTTAAGAAGTATCTTAAAAAAGGCGATATCATAATAGATGGTGGAAATTCTGAGTGGCAAGATTCTCAAAAAAGAGCCAAGTCACTTAAATCAAGCGGTATCAAATATATTGACTGCGGTGTTAGTGGCGGTGTGTGGGGTCTTAAAGAAGGCTACTGCTTGATGTATGGCGGAGATAAACAGACCTGTGAGAAAGCAGAGCCAATTTTTAAAACATTAGCTCCTAAAAACGGCTATTTGTACTGCGGCCCTGAAGGTTCAGGCCACTATGTGAAAATGGTGCACAACGGTATTGAATATGGAATGTTACAGGCTTATGCTGAAGGCTATGCTGTTCTTCAAAGCTCTGACTTCGACCTTGATCTACGTGCGATCAGTAAAGTATGGCAATACGGAAGTGTTATCCGCTCTTGGATACTTGAGCTTGCCGAAAGAGTGTTTAAAGCTGATCCGACTCTTGATGATCTTGACCCATATGTTTGGGATAGTGGAGAAGGACGCTGGACAGTTGAAGCAGCACTAAGACAAAACGTTCCAGCGCCTATCATTACAGCATCTCTCCTAGCTAGGATTGCATCAAGAGATACTGATTCATTTTCAATGAAAACAATCGCAGCACTTAGGAATCAGTTTGGCGGTCATGCAGTCAAAAAGAAAGCGGACGATTAATAAGAAGTTTTGACTTTAAACATTAAGAATATAAAAAGAGGTGTTTAAATGGCACAAGAGAACAATTGCGTAATTGTGATATTCGGGGCTTCGGGGGATTTAACTAAAAGAAAGTTAATGCCTGCAATTTATGCTTTATATCGTCAAAATCTGCTTCCAAAGAATTTTGCAATATTGGGCACTAGCCGCTCACCCTATTCAGATGAGGCTTTCCGAAAGAAAATTGTGAGTGATATTAAAACTTATGCCAAACTTAAAAGAGCCGATCAAAAACAACTCATACCCTTTTCTAAGCACCTCTATTATCAGGCTCTAGACGCTACAGAGATAAATCACTATGATGATCTGAAAGTTAGATTGGCAGAGATTGATAAAAAGCTTAAGATCGGTGGAAACTATATTTATTACCTTTCAACCTCACCAAGTTTATACACTGCCATTGCCAAGAACCTTGGCAAAAAGGGGTTACAGGAAGAAGGCAAAAACTCCTCTTGGAGAAGGATCATTGTAGAAAAGCCCTTTGGTAGAGATCTTAAATCTGCCAAGGCTTTAAATCGGGATCTTCAAAGCATATTTGATGAAGATCAGATATATAGAATAGATCACTATCTGGGCAAAGAAACCGTACAGGATATTTTTGCGCTAAGATTTGCAAACGGCATCTTCGAGCCTCTTTGGAACCGAAACTATGTTAGTCATATAGAGATAACCGCGGCAGAATCTATAGGTGTGGAGCAGCGCGGTGGTTATTATGACCACTACGGTGCAATGAGGGATATGGTTCAAAACCACTTGCTTCAAGTGCTTGGGACTATAGCTATAGAGCCCCCCTCATTTTTTAATGCGACCGATGTTCGTAATGAAAGTGTGAAGGTGTTTGAGTCCCTTCGACCTATTAAAACCAGTGAAGTAAAGAAATTTGCAGTGCAGGGGCAGTATGTTGCCTCAAAAATAAAGGGTGAAGAAGTTCTCGGTTACAGGCAGGAAAAGGATGTAGCTCCTGATTCCCGCACAGCTACATTTGTCGCTCTAAAATTATATGTAGACAACTGGCGCTGGGGAGATGTTCCCTTTTACATTCGAACAGGGAAGTATCTACCGACAAGAGTAACAGAAGTCGTAGTTCATTTTAAAAGAACCCCTCATCATTTGTTTACTAAGGGTGAGCTATGCGAAGCTATGCCTAACCAGCTGATTATAAGAATTCAGCCGGATGAGGGAATTCTGCTTAAGATCGGCATGAAAAAACCGGGAGCTGGATTCGATATTAAAGAAGTCGGTATGGACTTCCGTTATTCGGAGCTTGCCGATGCATATATTCCCGAGGCTTACGAGAGGTTGATAATAGACTGTATACAGGGTGACGCTACTCACTTTGCAAGAGCCGATGCTGTGGAGGCGTGCTGGAAGTTTGTTGATCCGATACTTAAAGTCTGGGAGAGCAACTCCAAGATTAAAATGTATGGTTACCCCGCAGGAACATGGGGGCCGCCTGAAGCAAGCAAACTCTTTGATGATCCTAGAGAAGATTGGCGTTATCCTTGCAGAAATCTAGCTCATGACGGTGAATACTGCGAGCTATAACAGACAATTATGGAAAAGAAATATTATCTGTTTGAAGACAGCGCTAAATTAGCGGCACAACTAGCAGTAGACTTCAATAATGCTGTTGCGGAGAAAACTGCATCCGGTGAGGTTCTGACTGTTGCCCTATCTGGCGGACACACACCAAAAGCTTTTTTTGAAATTCTTGCAGAGCCACCTTATAAAGAAGGAATTTCCTGGAATAACGTGATTTTCTTTTGGGGTGATGAACGCTGTGTTCCACCAGATAATGACGAAAGTAACTACAAGATGACCAATATTGCACTACTATCACATATTGATATACCTGCTTCAAATGTTAACAGAGTATTAGGCGAAGACCCTCCAACGAATGAAGCCTTGAGATATGCCAAAGTGATCGAAGAAAATGTTTCTAGCGCAAATGGGTTTCCACAGTTTGACTGGATCTTTCTCGGCATGGGTGACGACGGTCATACCGCTTCACTCTTCCCAGGGGCCTCTAATTTAAAAGAGATGGAAAAGATCTGTGTTGTTGCAGAGCATCCTCAAACAGCACAGAAAAGAGTTAGTCTTACATTTCCAGTAATAAACAATGCCAAAAGAGTTTCATTTCTGGTGGCTGGTGCGGCTAAAGAACCTGTGTTTAAAGAAATTCTTGAGAAGGGGGCATCACAAACACTTCCATATCCTGCTTCTATGGTAGATCCCTCACACGGAATTCTTGAATGGTATCTGGATAAAGCTGCTGCACCTGAGCTTTAAAATTAATTTCCAAATCTGCTATTGCGGGCTAAAGGTGTAGGAGTTTAAAGTGGTTCCTGCTGTGTAATGCAGTGAACAGCGCCACCGCCGTAAATTATATCGCTACAGTCAATTCCTATAACCTTGCGATCTGGGAAGCATTTCTCTAGGATTTCAAGCGCAGCGGCATCATTTTTATCTTTGAAAATTGCAGCTAGGACAACTTCGTTTCCTATGTAAAAGTTGGTGTAAGATACAGGTGCTTTACTACTGTCATCATAATTCATATGGGGCATTGGAAGCTTAATTATCTCAAAAGATTCTCCATTAATACCAGTTGCTTCCGTTAGTCTTCGATAGTTTTTAAATAAGATATAATAGTTTTCATCTTCTTTGTTTTCTTCAAAAGCACAAACTATTTTATTAGGCGTTACAAAACGCGCAAGCTCATCGATATGCCCGTCCGTATGATCATTCGTTAGACCTTCTTTAAGCCAGATTGTTTTTCTTATACCTAGGTGATTTTGAAGAAACTGTTCTATCTCTTCTTTAGTTTTTCCAGGATTCCGGTTTTCATTTAATAGGCATTGCTCGGTTGTTAGACAAACCCCCTGCCCATTGATTTCAATGGCTCCGCCCTCGAGCACTAAATCTGAGTGAACTAATGGATAGAGTTTCCATTTGCTTATCTTCTCTGGTATTTCTCCATCTATCAGTAGTTCTGGAAATTTGTTTCCCCATGAGTTGAAGGTCCATTTTGTTATAACTGTTTTGCCAGAGCTGTTTTTTACAAAGATCGGTCCCGTATCTCTGAGCCATACATCTGCGTAGTCCGTAATATGAAAATTCATCTTTGACGGGTCAGCCCCTGATTTACTGATTAGGCCCGCCGCTCTATCCTTCATTTCCTCATTGAGCACCAAGAGCTCTACCTGTTCATTTAAGTGGACAGCCTTTATAATTTCAATAAAGATAGCCTCTGCTTTTTCTACTCTTCCAGGGAATGTATCTTCATCATAAGGCCAAGCCAGCCATATGGCAGAGTGTGGTTCCCATTCAGCAGGCATTGAATAATTCAGATCAATAGAAGTCTTCATTTAGTTTTTTTCTTATTGATATTTGAGGTGATTTTTGAGTATGTATCGGGCCGTCGGTTATCTAAAAATCCCCACCCTTCAGCATAGAAGTTGTTCTGTTCTAAGTCGAGTTCTATCACAACTGCTTCTTGTCTAGTGGCAGAAGCGCACTTGAGAATTTTGCCAAAAGGGTCTGAGACAAATGATTGTCCCCAGAATTGAATATCCCCTTCACGCCCGACACGGTTGATTGCAGCTACGTAAATACTATTTGAGATTGCGTGACCTCTTTGCACTGTTTCCCATGCATCATGCCAATCTCCTTCCTCTTCATTGTCGACGATATCTCCAATTGCGGTCGGGTAGAAAATAATCTCAGCGCCATTTAAGCGTGCCAGGCGTGCAGCTTCAGGAAACCACTGATCGTAGCATATGAGAACCGCAAATTTAACCCCATCTGCGCTAAAAATTTTATAGTCCGAGTTGGCTTCTTCGAAATACTCTTTTTCATAAAATCCCGGGTCGTGTGGTATATGGGTTTTATTATACTGTCCTAATAGTTTTCCATATTTGCCAATAACTACTGCGGTGTTGAAATATTTCCCATTTTTTTGTTCATAAATGGGCACAA
>Ga0209633_10003195_pt1 | contig 15233 bp, 18 predicted proteins | sample Cruoilmetagenom1_FD_187290 | JGI IMG/M metagenome (GOLD analysis project Ga0209633, IMG submission 187290) | Oil polluted marine microbial communities from Coal Oil Point, Santa Barbara, California, USA - Sample 1 (SPAdes) (version 2) | ecosystem: Environmental > Aquatic > Marine > Oil seeps ... | reverse complement strand
GATGTGATTGCTCAAGGCATCGTTACGGCTGTCAACGAGGTAGGCCTAAAAGTCCCCCTCGTCGTGCGCCTAGAAGGCACCAATGTCGCCAAAGGCAAAGCCATCATTAACGACAGCGACGTCGACGTGATTGCAGCGGATGATTTGGATGACGCGGCGCAGAAGATTGTGGCGGCGGTGCGGAGATAGATTTGCCCTGCGCACCCAGACATAAACTTATTAGCCTTTTTGCAGTGCTTTTGGTGTCTTGTTCCGGAGGTAAGGCCTCTTTGCCAAAAATGATTGAGCCGCCCGCGGGCACGAGTGAGGCTTTATCTGATTTTCTGACCATATGCTCAACATCTATGAGGGATTTCGACGAGGGGAATAAGCAGGCAATCTTATTAAGGTGGAGGCTTGCTGAGAATCAACACAAAGTACCAGAAGAAGCTGGAATTCATCACGAATTCGAGAAAGAAATAAATTTGGCTGACGTTATGATCGAGCTAGGTGAGACTCGATTTCCGCATAAGGTGTATCGCTTTTGTACCCTTAAGGTATTTGATAACGCTAACGATGACATAAGCCTAGATATAAGGATGTTTGACCAATTAAAGGGTTTTTCTGGTTTGACATACAAGGACGGCGAGCAGACTCATGGGAGATGGAGTTCTAAAACAGGGTCGACTATCGTCACCATTTCGCTAACGATTCTCCCAAGTTTTTCTTACATAACCATGGGGCGTGATGTAACCGTCAAGAATACAGGGAAATAAATTATGTCCATACTCATAAATATAAACGCGAATTCACAGTCAGATTTAATCATCAACACTCTTGCAAGTTTACACAGTTACACATATACTGTGTAAAAGGAGTAGGGTATGAGTAAAAATATTACACTAGCTGTAGATGAAGAAGTGCTGCAGCAGGCGCGGGTTGTGGCAGCAGAGCGCCATATGAGTCTGAGTGCACTGGTGCGTGAATATTTAAGCTCGCTTTTGGAAAAAGACCGCGCGGTTGACGAAGCGCGGCTGTCCCTCCTTAAGTTGATCGATGAAACTGACGCTGATATGGGAAAAAGCACATGGAGCCGGGAAGCCGCTTATGAGCGCTGAATGTTTTTTGGATACCAATATATTCCTGTATGCGGCCATGGGTCGTTATAGCGAAGCGCGTAAATATGAATGCGCGCGGGCGCTTGTGGCGAGCAAAGAATATTCAACGTCTACGCAGGTCTTGGCGGAGTTTTATGTAAATTCCCAGAAAATGAAAAATGCAGTGAAGCCGCTTTCAGCCACTGACGCGGCGAAATGGATTATGGCGATAAGCCGCAAGCCCTGCCAGGATATCGATAGCGCAATTGTCATGCATGGCATAGAAAATGCGCAGCGCTATAAAATTTCATATTGGGACGGGGCGATTATCGCAGCAGCAAAACGGCTGGGCGTAAAAACACTTTATTCAGAAGATTTGAATAGCGGCCAATATTATGGGGATGTCCTTGTGATAAACCCATTTAAAGAAGACATAAAGACATTCCAATAATGCGGCATTTCAATAAAGGAAAACCATGTCCATACTCATAAACAAAGATACGAAGATAATCACTCAAGGGATGACCGGGAAAACCGGGACATTCCATACGGAGCAGGCGCTGGCTTATCATGGCACGCAAATGGTTGCGGGGGTGACGCCAGGTAAAGGCGGGGTTGAGCATTTAGGTCTGCCGAACTTTAATACGGTTGCCGAAGCCAAGGCCGCCACGGGCGCAAATGCCAGCGTGATTTATGTGCCGCCGCCATTTGCGGCTGACGGGATTTTGGAAGCCATTGACGCGGAAATAGAGCTTATTGTTGCCATTACCGAAGGCGTGCCTGTGCGCGATATGATTGCGGTTAAGCGGGCATTGTGCGGGTCAAAATCTCGGCTCATCGGGCCGAACTGCCCGGGCGTGTTTACACCAGAAGAATGCAAAATCGGCATCATGCCAGGTAAGATTTTCAAAAAAGGCTCTGTTGGCGTTGTCTCTCGCTCGGGGACATTGACCTATGAAGCCGTGTACCAGACATCACAAGTCGGCCTTGGCCAGACCACAGCGGTTGGCATTGGCGGCGACCCTGTTAACGGCACTAACTTTATTGACGTGCTGGATTTATTTTTGGGTGACGATGAAACAAAATCCATCATCATGATCGGCGAAATCGGCGGCTCTGCCGAAGAAGAAGCGGCAGAATATCTGGCGCACCAAGCTAAAAAAGGCCGTTCCAAACCAATGGTCGGCTTTATCGCAGGCCGCACCGCACCACCCGGGCGCACTATGGGCCATGCAGGCGCGATTGTCTCTGGCGGCAAAGGCGGCGCAGAGGATAAAATCGCGGCGCTGGAAAAAGCTGGGGTCACCGTATCGCCATCGCCTGCTAAGCTTGGTGTAACGCTTATGGATGTGCTAAAAGGCTAATAGACGCGCTGGAGAGGTTAGGCTATGTCAGATAAACCACGCTCACAATCGAACCAAGATTTCTTGGATACGGGCTATTTAGATGGGGCCAATGCAGCTTATCTTGAGCAGATGCAGGCGCGCTACGCGGCAAACCCCGCGTCCGTAGACGCGAGCTGGCGCGCTTATTTTGGTGCTCTTGGCGAAGACGCGGGCAATGCCCAAAAAACCGCCGATGGCCCAAGCTGGAAACGAGCAGATTGGCCGCAAGAGCCGAACGGGGAAATGACGGCGGCTCTAACGGGTGATTGGAGCGCGCTGGAACAGGCGTCTACCGCTAACCTTAAAGCAAAAAAACCTGGCGCAAGCCAAGATGATATAAAACAGGCCGCTGCTGATAGTATTGGCGCGCTGATGCTGATCCGGTCCTACCGTATTCGCGGGCATCATATTGCTGACCTTGATCCGCTTGGGCTGATGAAACGGGTGTTTCACACTGACCTTGATCCAGCCACTTACGGGTTTGGTGAAGGGGACTTTGACCGCCCTATTTTTATCAATGGCGTCCTTGGCCTTGAGAGCGCAAGCCTGAACGAAATTCTTGAAATTGTGCGCCGTACATATTGTTCGAGCTTTGGCGTGCAATATATGCATGTATCAGACCCCACGGAAAAGCGCTGGCTGCAAGACCGTATTGAAAGCCCAGAAGAACGCGCTGATTTTACAGCGATAGGTCGCAAATCCATTTTGCAAAAAATTATTGAAGCGCAAGCGTTTGAGGATATTTTACAAAAACGCTATCCGGGCACCAAACGCTTTGGTCTCGATGGCGGCGAGAGTCTCATCCCTGCGCTAGAGCAAATCATTAAACGCGGCGGCTCGCTCGGGCTTAAGGACATTAATTTTGGTATGCCGCACCGGGGCAGGCTCAACGTATTGGCTGCCGTGATGGCCAAGCCTTATAGCGCCATCTTTTTTGAGTTTTTAGGCGGGGTTAGTTCTGGCGCAGATGATTTTGGGTCTGGCGATGTTAAGTATCATTTAGGCGCGTCATCTGATCGTGAATTTGATGGCAATAAAGTGCATTTATCGCTCGCGCCAAACCCGTCCCATCTTGAGGCGGTGAACCCTGTGGTGATAGGCAAAGCCCGCGCCAAACAGCAAATGATGAGCGGTAGCCATAAAAGCGCTGCGTTTAAAGAGGTTGGCGCGGTCATTTTGCATGGCGATGCGGCCTTTGCGGGGCAAGGCGTTGTCACGGAATGTTTCGGCCTGTCTGACCTTAGGGGCTATGATATTGGCGGCACCATTCATGTGGTGGTCAACAACCAAATTGGTTTTACGACCGCGCCGCATTTTTCGCGCTCGACGCCTTATCCAACGGACGTGGCGATGATGGTGGAAAGCCCGATCTTTCATGTGAACGGTGATGACCCTGAAGCCGTTGTTTTTGCCGCCCGCGTAGCCACTGAATACCGTCAAAAATTTGGTAAGGACGTTGTTATTGATCTGATTTGTTATCGCCGTTACGGCCATAATGAAGGTGATGATCCAAGCTTTACCCAACCTATTATGTACAAGGTTATTAAAAAGAAAAAATCTACGCGCGAGATTTACGGGCAGCGCCTGATTGATGATGGCACAATTACCGCAGATGAATTTACGGCGATGAAGGATAAATTTGCAGCCTTTATCGAAGATGAATTTGACCGCGCCGAGAGTTATGAAACGAAACAACCCGATTGGCTCAAAGGCGTTTGGGCAGGCATAAATCTTCCCGATAATGATGAAAAACGGCGAGGCGATACAGCGGTAGATATAAAAACTCTGAAAATGATTGGGGATAAAATTACCACGATTCCTGATCCGGATATATGTCATCGCACGTTGAAAAAACTAATTGCGGCACGGCGCGCAAAAATTGAAAGCGGCATGAATATTGACTGGGCGCTGGGTGAGCATTTGGCATTTGGCTCGCTGCTGATTAAAGGCCATGCCGTGCGCTTGTCTGGGCAGGATTGCGGGCGCGGCACGTTCTCGCAGCGCCACAGCCATATTATCAACCAAGAAACAGAAGAGCGCTATACGCCGCTCAACCATATCGAAGATGGTCAGGAATATTACCAAGTTCTCGATAGTATGCTGTCGGAAAACGCCGTGCTTGGCTTTGAATACGGCTTCTCTCTTACCGAGCCCAAAGCCTTGGTTTTATGGGAGGCACAATTTGGTGATTTTGCCAATGGCGCGCAAGTCATGATGGATCAGTTTATTTCATCCGCCGAGCAAAAATGGTTGCGCATGTCGGGACTGGTTATGCTATTGCCGCATGGCTATGAAGGGCAGGGGCCCGAGCATAGCTCCGCGCGTCTCGAGCGTTATTTACAGCTGTGCGGTGAGGACAATATGCAGGTGGTGAACCTGACGACGCCCGCCAATTACTTCCATGCATTGCGCCGCCAGGTAAAGCGCAAATTCCGTAAGCCATTGATCGTGATGACGCCTAAATCTTTGCTGCGCCACAAACGCTGCGTGTCTACGTTAAAGGAAATGGGCCCCGGGTCATGTTTCCATAGGGTTTTGTGGGATGATGCGGAGTACAACCCGCTTGAGGGTGAGCTGACCCTTGCAAAAGATGATAAAATTAAGCGCGTGATATTGTGCTCTGGTAAAGTCTATTACGATCTATTTGACGCGCGCGAAAAAGCGGGCCGCAAAGACGTTTACATCATGCGAGTCGAACAACTTTTCCCTTACCCTGGCGACGCGCTAGAAGAAGAACTCGCGCGTTTTAAAAGCGCGGAAATAGTCTGGTGCCAAGAAGAGCCGCGCAATATGGGCGCGTGGCAATATATTGAAGATTTCCTTGAAAAAACTTTGATTAAAATCGGCGCAAAAACATCAAGGCCGCGTTATATTGGGCGGGCACTTTCCGCCTCTACCGCGACTGGAATTGCGAGTAAACATAAGGCCCAGCAGCAGGCCATTCTCGACGAAGCTTTTAAGAAGTAGGACAAGACCATGACAGATATTAAAGTTCCAAATGTTGGCGAAAGTGTCGCTGAAGTCACCATCGCCCAATGGTATAAACAGGTCGGCGATACGGTCAAAAAGGACGAGGCATTGGTCGAACTTGAAACCGACAAAGCCGCGCAAGAATTGGTCGCGCCCGAAGATGGTGTTCTAGCAGAAATCGTCGTGCCTGAAGGTGAAAACGCGGCTGTGGGCGCACTGATCGCGCGGCTATCTGCGGGCGATGCTAAACCAATACCCGCGCCTGCTGCCAAAGCCAATACGGCGCCTGCGCCTAAGCCCGCGGCAGATGCGGGCGGGGGAAGCGTCAATATTGATGTGCCTAATGTTGGTGAAAGTGTCACCGAGGTGACTGTTGCTGTGTGGCTAAAACAGGCGGGCGACGTGGTGGCTAAGGACGAAGCTTTGGTTGAACTGGAAACCGATAAAGCGGCGCAAGAATTGGTCGCGCCAAGCGCGGGTGTTCTATCTGAAATTCTAATCCCCGAGGGTGAAATTGCTTTGGTCGGCGCGACATTGGCGCGCATGAGTACGGGCGGTACTTCCGCAAATATTGAAGCTGCGACGACGCAAGGAGAAGGGTCAACATCTGGCGGCCCGGGCTGGGCACCTGGAACAGGTCAGATGCCTTCCGCCGCGCGCATTATTGCTGAAAAAAGCCTTGATGTTTCTGCTCTTACGGGTACGGGCAAAGGTGGCCGTATCACCAAAGGTGACGCGCTTGCGGCTAAACCTGCGCCCGCCCCCATAGCCGCTGCGCCTGCCGCCGCCGCGCCAAGTGCGCCGCGCGCTACGGGCCCGCGCGAAGAGCGTGTGCGCATGTCGCGCCTGCGCCAAACCATTGCCCGCCGCCTAAAAGACGCGCAGAACACTGCCGCCATGCTGACCACTTATAATGAGGTTGATATGAGCAACATTATGGAGATGCGTAAGAAATACAAACAAGTGTTTATCGACAAGCACGGCGTCAAACTAGGCTTTATGAGTTTCTTCGTTAAAGCCTGCGTCACGGCCCTCAAAGACGTTCCAAATGTGAATGCGGAAATTGATGGCACGGACGTGATTTACAAAAACTTCTATGATATTTCCATCGCCGTTGGCACCGACAAAGGTCTTGTAGTTCCTGTCCTTAGAGACGCTGATATGCTCTCGCTCGCGGGTATCGAAAAGGGCATTGGTGCGCTGGGCGCAAAAGCGCGCGACGGCCAACTATCTATGGACGATATGAGCGGCGGCACATTTACGATTTCTAATGGCGGCGTTTACGGCTCGCTCTTGTCATCTCCAATCCTCAACCCGCCCCAAAGCGGTATTTTAGGCATGCATAAAATCGAGAAACGCGCCGTGGTGATAGACGACGCCATCGTCATCCGCCCCATGATGTATCTGGCCCTGTCCTATGATCACCGCATCGTCGATGGCAAAGGCGCGGTTACATTCCTTGTGCGCGTGAAAGATTGCCTCGAAGACCCAGAGCGTATGCTCCTAGATCTCTAGGCTATTTTGTCTTTTGGACAATTAAGGGTTCGATCTCACTAAAGCGATTTACGAAAACTTCTCTCGTGCCGTCCATATATTTTATGGAATTAACATAGGGCGTGAAAATGTAATCTGATTGGTTCTCTGGGACAGTCACACCGGCGGGTGCGGTTTTTTTAATCTGCCCTGATGAGCGGATGACATCACCTTTGAGCGGGGCTTGTTCTTTCCATGAAGGGGCCGTAGCGTCGAAGGAGACTAAAGCATCAGGCTGCGCTTTTGGTGCAATCGCGATGGCATATTTAATCCGCTGAATATCTTTGCCGTTCAAATTGTGAATTTTAACTTGAATGTTCGCACTGATAATATCACCGCTCGAACTATGAGTAACCTTAAAGTTAGTCATCTCAACTAGGTTAATATAATTGAGGGCATTGTTGAGCTGGGCCGTATTATCGTGCGGTAACGGGGCAGGCATAGCCGGTTGGTTTCTTACAGTGTCACTCAGTACGGTTAAAATAGGGTCGCCTGGCTTCACAATATAGAGCGGGACATTTTGTATTCGCTTATAAAACAAATCGTGGGTAAGTTGGTAAGTTTGAGGGGGCATAGCCGTTGCCTGGGCCTCAATTTTACGTAGGGCCATGCAATTGCCTTCTCCTTGCTTATACAGTCTATATTCTTTTTCTACACCGCGGATATTGCTTTGTGTTATGCCACCCGCTTGCAATTCTCGAAGAAATAATTTGGCATGCGCAATAGATGCGTCGCATGGCGTAATTGCTTTGCCGCCGCGTGCAGGGCGGCGCTCAGGCTTCATAAGCGCGCGCATTCTCGGCGCTTCAGCTTCCCATTTGAGAATGTCATTTTTAACAATCCTAATTTTTTCGGCGGTAAAAGCAGAATTAGCTGCAGTTGTTTCAGTGCCACGGCGCGCCTTAATGGCGCGCGCTTCTGCTAATAATTCATAGCCGCTTTTACCATCAACATACTCTCCGTAGACGTCTATAAATTTGTACAGTGACTGCTTTCTTTTCCAACCTTTAACTCTACCATAACCATTGACAACTTCTATATGGTGATCCATGCGGCGGTCATTTATATAAGACTGTGCAGATTTGCTTACCCGTATATCAAGATATTTTATTTTACCTTCTGGCGTATCGTCCCATATATTTTGGGTGTGCCCCGCACCAATATAAGACACCAGAAAAAGGGATTCCATAAGTTCAGTGCGCTCTTTTTGAGATAGGGGTTGCAGCATGGCCTGTAAGGACGCGTCAAGCCGTTCGGTGTTATGTGTATCGACCTTTAAATTGGTAAATGCCATCATCATAAATGAAGCAGGCAATAGGAGGAGAATAAGGAATATCCGGCGCATAATAAAAACCATATAACAAAATTAGCCCCGTATTCGTATAGGCGCACTAACTGCGAACATCAAATGAATTTCCCGTAGGGGTTTTAATTTCAAGCGATATCCAATGTTAAACCAACCTGCTGTGTACGAGCTTGAAAAAATCTAAAAATTTTGTTATCTTTGCTCAACAATAGAAAAAGCGAGGGGATTATGGCTGACACTAATGGGGTAAAAATACCTGTATGGTTTTGGATTATAAGCGGATTGGCGCTACTTTGGAATTTGTACGGCGTGTTTCAGGCCTACACAACTAGTTTTGCAACGGCTCAATCATTGCAGCCCTATATAGACAAGGGTACAATGACCGCAGATTATGCGGGTTTTATTTTAACATTGCCGCTTTGGGTGAAGGGCGTGTTTTGGCTCTCAACAGTTTGCGGCGCACTTGGCGCTTTTTGTTTACTTTTACGTAAATCCATCGCGGTTCTTTTGTTTGTAATTTCGCTTGTCAGTATCTTTCTGATGTATCTGTATAATTTTGTTTTAAGTGGCAAAGCCGAACTGCTAACGAATTTTGATTATATCATTACGGCGGCTGTAACTTTGATAGCGATGTTTATGTTATGGTTTACACTTAGGAGGAAAGCCAAGGGCTGGCTAACATAGGGGGTTTTGATGGCGGCTATTATTGATAATAAACCACCTATTTGGTTCTGGATTGTTTCGGGGTTGGCATTGCTGTGGAACGGGATGGGCGTTGGAAAATTTCTTGCTGATGTTAACACAAGTGCTCAGGACATCGCAAAAATGCCGCAAGCCACGCAAGATATGCTCGCCTCATTGCCGCCGTGGTATATGTTTGCATTTGGGCTAGCGGTAATTGCAGGTGTGCTGGGCTGCCTTAGTTTGCTGGCTAGGAAAAAATGGGCAGCTATATTATTAGGTTTATCTTTGCTGGGCGTATTGGCGCAGCAGGCCGTGTTTTGGATAATGACGGATATAGGGAAAAACCTAAAAGGTGGTGAGCTCGTCATGCCGATACTGATCCCCATTGTTGCAATTTTCTTGATTTGGTTTGCGCGTATGTCTAGTGCTAAAAGCTGGCTGACATAGGATTACATAATGCGACTTGATGATAATGAGGGCTTGCCAAAATGGTTCGTCCCTGTGGCGGTACTTGGCGTAATATGGGGACTGATCAGTTTGGTGTTTTGCTATCAAGCTCTGAACGTTGATACAGAGCAATTGTTGCAAGCAGTGCCACAGGGCAATGTCACTGCCGCAGATTTAGTTATTGCACACGCGCAGCGTATGGCGTTTTTAGAAGGAACTCCGATATGGGCCAAAGCGGCCTATGTAGGCGCAGCGATTAGCGGTCTTATGGGTGCTATTGGCTTGCTGATCCGGCGTAAATGGTCATTCCTTGTTTTAGGATTGTCTCTTATTTGTGTTTTTTGCCTTCAGGTGAGCACATGGCTGCGCGGCGGTTTTGATATGCTTGAGGACAAGGCCTTGATGCTTTCCAGTCGAGACATGTTCATTGCAGTTGCCACCACGGCAATTGCCGCCGCCCTGTTTTATTTGGCGATGCGGGCTTTTGAAAAGCGGTGGTATAAATAGACAGGCCAAGCTGCTCATTTGTCGCAGGGACATTTAGCCCGGCTTAGTTAATAGTAATGAGAATTATTATTAACTAAGGACGTGGCGACATGAAATCCCCATCACAACAAAGGCGCGCCTATGGAGGGCCTGTATTCTTAAGTCTCGGCTTTCGGCCTTTCTTTATGTTCGCGGGTATTTGGGCGGTGCTGGCAATGGGCATATGGCTAGCGGTTCTCATTAGCGGGCAAGACTTACCAAGCCGCATGAGCGGCGCGGACTGGCACCAGCACGAAATGGTATTTGGCTACACCAGTGCGGTCATAGCTGGGTTTTTGCTCACCGCTGTGCCTAATTGGACGAAACGGGCGCCCCTCATTGGTTTGCCTCTTGCGGCTCTGTTTGGTCTTTGGCTTTTGGGCAGGCTAGCGCTGATATTTTCATTGTACCTACCTGCCGTAGCCGCACCTGTAATTGACATGGCATTCCTAGCGGCGCTTATTTTTGTGATAGGACGCGAAATAATTGCGGGTAATAATAAACGAAATTTGAAAATCTTGATTATTTTGGGACTGCTGCTGCTCGCCAATGGCGTCTATCATTTTGAGGCCATGAGCGGCGGCGCTGCGCGGGGCTATGGCATTCGGTTTGGCGTGGCAATGATAATGATGCTGATCATGGTGGTAGGCGGGCGAATTGTGCCCAGCTTCACCCGTAACTGGTTGTCGCGGCGCGGGGAGGGGCGGCTGCCTATTCCGTTTGGCCGCTTTGATCTAATTGCGCTTGTCAGTGCAGCTTTGGTTTTGGCCACGTGGACCGTTGTGCCAGAGCATTGGGCCGTGAGACTATTAGCGGCGCTGGCTGCCTTGCTACATTTTATGCGCGTGCCGCGCTGGGCGGGCCTGCGCGCGGCGAAGGAACCTTTGGTGCTGAGTTTGCACATCGCCTACCTATTTGTGCCTGTGGGGTTTGCGGTGTTGGCTTTGGGTGATGACTTACCTGGCTGGTCAGGCGCAAGCCGCGTGCCCCACGCATGGACGGCGGGCGCTATCGGCGTCATGACCTTGGCCGTAATGACACGGGCAAGCCTTGGGCATTCTGGCCGGCCGCTAAAATCTACGCGCGGGGTCACCATGATTTACGCATTCGTCGTCGCCGCCGTGTTGGCCCGCATGGGCGCGGAAATTATGGATGAAAACACTGTGCTTCTCTATAGTTCTGCCGCCCTTTGGCTGCTCGCCTTTACGAGCTTCACTGCGGTATATTTCCCGCTCTTTACCAAACCGCGCATTTAAAACTTACCTAGGCGGCAGCCCTGCTTTCGCACGCAAAGCTTGTTTGTCTGCGCCGTCGATGGCGCGCCAATGGCAGTCTCTTAAGGCGGCTTCCATGGCGTAAAGCGCAATGACACTCACGCGCCGTCCAAACACTAGCTTTAGCCTGTGATAAGCTTCCACGGCCCCCGCAGCGCGCAAATCATCCTCGGTGACAATCTCTACCTCGCGCAGCATTTTCGCCGTCTTAGGGCCTAGATTTTTCATATCTGTGATAAGTCCTGCCATGGGGGAAACCTATATCAACGGGCCATGGCAATCAAATACTTGCTTCATCATCATTGACAATACCATTTAGTATGGTATGTAAATAGCTATACCTAGCAGGAGCGGATAATGGCAATAGTGTTGATTCGGATAGGTTTGGCAATACTTGGCTTGCTTGGTACTTTGCACGCCGTGTATACACTCCGTGATTTTCGGAGCCCTTATTATTTTGCGCCTCGCGACCGCGGCCTTGTCAAGATTTTAGAGACAGCCGGCATGGGCATCACCAAAGAGCAGGAAAATTTCTGGCGGGCGTATTTGGGGTTTCACCTTAGCCATAGCCTGGGTATTTTGATCTTTGCTGCTACATATTTTATCCTGACGTTCATAAACCCTGAGCTTATTTTTCATCCAGCACTGAGCATTATCTTGATAGGGACCAGCTTTTTGTACGCTCTCTTGTCGCGCATCTTTTGGTTTTCAAAACCGTTTATCGGGGCCAGCCTAGCGGCTATATTATTCGTGGTGGGACTGGTCTTGCATATGACAGGAGGCGCTTAAATGAGCAGTATTTTACAATTTCCCGCCCTAAACCCATACTTGATGATTGGTGGATTTCTCAGTTTGCTCGCGGCAGGGCTACATATTGCCTGCATCATAGGCGGGGCAGACTGGTTACGGTTTTTTGGCGCAGGTGAGGGGCTGGCGCGCATGGCGGAGCGCGGGTCTTGGTATCCTGCGCTTGCCACTTTGCTCATCGCCGGTGTGCTGATGGTGTGGGGCGTTTATGCGCTGGTTGGTGCAGGGGCGGGGGGTGGCACCGTTCTAGCATTACCGTTTTTAAAATGGATATTGGTGGCCATCACCGCAGTGTATCTACTGCGCGGCGCTTTGCCGTTCATCGCGGGGCTTTTTAAGCCCGAAATCATGGTGCCTTTCACCATTTGGAGCAGCGCAATCTGCCTTGTCTGCGGCCTGTTTCACATCGTCGGACTTTGGCAGGTTTGGGGGCGCCTTGGTTAAGCGGTTTTCAAAAAATGACTGGCTTAGCTTTGGCCTGGAAACTTTAGCACGCGCGGGCCCAAGTGCCATCCGCATCGATAATTTGTGCGGGCGGGCAGGGCGCACTAAAGGCTCGTTTTATCACCATTTCAAATCTCGCGAAGATTTTGTTGCGGCGCTGCTGACCCATTGGGAGCAGGGGCTGACCCAAAGCGTCATCGACCAAGCGGAACAATTCGCCAGCCCCGTAGAGCGCCTCATCGCGCTCAACCGCTTGACCGAAGATATAAGCAGCGGCGCGGACGGCGGCATAGAACGGCAATTGCGCCGCTGGGCTGGCAGTGACGAAATGGTTCAGGCCGCCATTAAAGCCGTCGACAAGCGCCGCACAGATTATGTAGCCAGCCTGCTTATGCAGGCCAAGGACATCACCTCCCAGCAGGCCATAGACCTAGCCGTGATGAATTACGCGTCTCTCATCGGGTTCCAGCAAATGTTCACGCCCATAGATCCAGAGCGCAGGTGCCGGATTGACCGCATTTATGTGGACATATTAAATACACTGCCCGACCACAAATAGGCGCTTGACCAAGCGCGCTATGAGCGTATTTTGCCTATGAAAATAGCGCATTTATATGAGGTGACATCATGTCCGAAACTTATGATATTTTGGTAATTGGCGGCGGGCCAGGTGGGTATATAGGAGCGTTTTCAGCAAAAGTGGGAACCGGTTTTGCGGTTCGAAAACGCGACAGAAATAATGAGCAAAAGGGTAACTCATGACAGATGTATATGATATTCTAGTAATTGGCGGCGGGCCGGGTGGTTATAACTGCGCTATCCGCGCAGGGCAATTGGGACTTAAAGTCGCTTGCATAGAAGGCCGTAAAACGCTTGGCGGTACGTGCCTTAATGTTGGCTGTATCCCGTCCAAAGCGCTGCTGCACGCGTCTGAAATGTATGAAGTGGCCGAGAAAGATTTCGCGGGCATGGGCATCAAGGCTAATGTTTCCCTCGACCTACCTACAATGATGGCGTCCAAGGATAAAACCGTTGACGGCCTGACAGCGGGCATCGCGTTCCTGTTTAAGAAAAACAATGTGGATCACATACAGGGCTTTGGCAAAATCACAGGGGCGGACAGTGTCGAAGTTGAGGGCAAAACCTACACCGCTAAAAACATCGTCATCGCTACGGGCTCCGAAGTGGCGGTTTTGCCGGGCGTTGATATAGACGAAAAACAAATCGTATCATCCACAGGTGCGCTGGAGCTAGCCAAAGTGCCGAGCAAAATGCTGGTCATTGGCGCGGGCGTTATCGGGCTGGAGCTCGGCTCGGTCTGGCGCAGATTGGGCGCAGAAGTCACCGTGGTTGAATATCTGCCCCACATTTTGCCAGGCATGGACGGCGAAGTGCAAAAGCAGGCCACGCGGGTTCTTAAAAAGCAAAAAATGAAATTCGAGCTTGGCCGCAAAGTTACCAGCGCGGTGAAATCTAAATCAGGCGTCACCGTCACCACTGAGGCATCTGCGGGCGGCAAGCCCAAAGAGCAAGAGGTTGATGTGGTGCTGGTCGCTATTGGCCGCCGTCCGTACACGAATGGGCTGGGTCTTGACGCGGTGGGCGTAGCCACTGACAAACGCGGGTTTATTCAGACAGATCATTTTAAAACCAATGTCGCGGGTATCTGGGCGCTGGGTGATTGCACCACAGGCCCCATGCTAGCCCACAAAGCCGAAGAGGAAGCCGTGGCCGTGGCCGAGCTTATTGCGGGCAAAGCGGGCCATGTAAATTATGATGTCATCCCAGGCGTAGTTTACACGTCCCCCGAAATCGCCAGCGTCGGCAAGACCGAAGAACAGCTTAAGGAAGCGGGTATCCCGTTTAAGAAAGGCAAATTCCCGTTCATGGCCAATTCCCGCGCGAGAGCCAATCACGCAACTGACGGCTTTGTCAAAATCCTCGCCCACGCCGAAACTGATGAAATCCTAGGCGCGCATATGATCGGCACAGGCGTAGGCGAAATGATCGCCGAAGTGGCCCTTGCCATGGAGTTCCGCGCCGCCAGCGAGGACATAGCCAGAACCTGCCACGCCCATCCAACCTGCTCAGAGGCCGTGCGGCAAGCAGCCATGGATGTCGAAAAATGGGCGATGCAGTTCTAGGATGGCAAAACAAAAATAGCGTAGGGTGCATTTGGCTTTCGCCCTATCCCTGACAATATAGAGGGTGCGGCGAAAGGGTGGTTGAAACTGTGGCTTTGGCTCTATATTCTCCGGGCTAAAGAGGACTGCTATGGAAATTATATATTTTATGGGCGCGCTCGCCGTGCTCACGACGCTGATTACGACCATTATCGGACTACGTAAAAAATACTCTATTGGGGAAAGCTTGCTCTGGGGACTGTTGGCGCTGATCTTGGTGGCCGTATTTGGGGGTACACAAGGGGCTTTACCGATGTTGGTCTGCGCGGTAGGTGTGGTGCTGATCGCCACGCGCATGACCCCGCATGATAAATTACCCAAAACGAAAGAGAATAATGCACGGCCTAATGGCTGAGCATTATTATCCGCCTATCCAGTCCATATAAACCGTATTTCAACAATCCTATCCTTGCTGTTTCGCGCCTTAAGCCGTTGTTTTCATGCAATATAAAATAAGTACATTATACGCCTTGCGGTATGCCCCATACTCCAAGGATGAAAAAATTTATATTAACAGAAAAACCCCCAGCTCACACGCTGGTCAATTACATGGATACCAGCCGTAAACGCAAGATCGTTGACGGCTGGCTGGACGCGGC
>Ga0209633_10003194_pt1 | contig 15237 bp, 17 predicted proteins | sample Cruoilmetagenom1_FD_187290 | JGI IMG/M metagenome (GOLD analysis project Ga0209633, IMG submission 187290) | Oil polluted marine microbial communities from Coal Oil Point, Santa Barbara, California, USA - Sample 1 (SPAdes) (version 2) | ecosystem: Environmental > Aquatic > Marine > Oil seeps ... | reverse complement strand
ATAATTTTGGTGACCCAGAAAATAACCCAATATCGAATTTAAGTATTTTCCCTTCAAAAGCTGAAATTGAAGCAGGATTCCATTGTAACGCTCCTGATATATCTAATGGTTGGGCCGTTGAAGCCCCTCCCATTGACATATTAAAGGAACCTACGCCTTGCATAATATGTCCTGTTTGTGCAAACATTGCAAAAGAGGATAAAAATAAACAGAATGTTAAAATATTTTTTTTCATAATTGATTAGATTTTTATGTAACATTTGATACTTTCAAACCTATAAAATTAAAACGGATAATTATGTATCAAATGTTACAGAGATGTAATTTTAATTTGGAGCTAAATTAAATATACATGCCGCTACAAATGATGACATTTGTCATTTAATGTCAAATAAATTATGAATAATAAAATACAAAAGTTAATTTTGAAACATTAACTAAATTACCTATAAATGGATATGATAAAGATTCTAGAACTTTTAAGTTATACAATACCGGCAATAGTAACTGGAGCCGTAGCTCTCTATTTTTTTAAACTACACAATAAAAATGAGAATAACCGACGTAATTTTTTGCTTCGGAAAGAAAAGCAGAGTGTTGCTTTGCCGTTACGATTACAGGCATACGAGCGCATGGCTATTTTTTTAGAACGACTATCACCTGCTAATTTACTAGTTAGAATTCCACCTACAGGTAACGATAAGCCGGCTTATTTTAAAAAACTATTATTGACCGTAGAAAAAGAATTCGAGCATAATTTGGCCCAGCAAATTTATGTTACTGAACCTTGTTGGAATATTATAAAGACTGCCAAAAATTCAACCATAAACATTATTAAAAACACTATGTTGGAAGGTGAATTAAAAGATGCCAGAGCAATGCGTGAGGCCATAATTCAAAGAATGGCTGAGAGTGAACCTCCATCAAATACAGCCTTGGCATTTATTAAAAGTGAAGTGCAAAAAATATTTTAATATGACATTATGAAAACACAACTAATTACAATTTTACTGACATTGTGTTTCACCGTAGTTATTGGTCAAAGGATACAACCGGATATCATTGAAACAAATGAAGGACCTATTACTATCCAACCCATTTTACACAGTGCGCTTGTGTTGCAATGGAATGATGTTACTATCTATGTAGACCCTTATGGAGGTGCAGATGCTTTTAAAGGAATTGATGCACCAGATTTAATACTCATCACTGACATTCATGGTGATCATACCAATTTAGAAACATTAAAAGGATTGAATACAACAAATACAACTTTTATTGTTCCTGACGCTGTAGCAGGTATGCTTAGAAAAGATTATGAAAAGCAAATAGTTATCATTAAAAATGGAGGTATGTCTGTTCAAAATGAAATTTTCATTAATGCATTACCTATGTATAATTTACCTGAAGAGACTACTTCAAAACATCCTAGAGGGCGTGGGAATGGGTATTTTATAAATATGGCGGGTAAAGCAATTTACATAAGTGGAGATACTGAAGATATTAAAGAAATGAGAGATTTACATGGTATCGATATTGCTTTTGTATGCATGAATTTACCCTATACTATGGATATCAATCAAGCGGCAGACGCTGTATTAGATTTTAAACCAAAGATTGTTTATCCTTATCATTACAGAGGTAAACCTGATATGAGTGATATCGCTGCATTTAAAAAGTTGGTAAATGCAAAGAATAAAAAGATTGATGTACGATTACGGAATTGGTACCCCAATTAAGATATACTTCATACATGATAAAATAACTATAATCCCACACACATGAATCCAATTATTAGAAACACTTTAGCAGTAATTTCAGGATTAGTTCTTGGAAGTGTTGTCAATATGGGCATCATTATGATAAGCGGTTCGATTATTCCTCCACCTGAAGGAGCAGATGTTACAACAATGGAAGGTTTAAAAGAATCTATGCATTTATTTCAACCTAAACATTTTTTGTTTCCATTTTTAGCGCATGCTTTAGGAACTCTCGTGGGGGCAATTATAACGGCAATAATTGCAGCAAATCATAAAATGAAATTCGCATTAGTGATAGGTGTTTTTTTTCTTATTGGAGGTATTATAAATATCGTCATGCTCCCATCTCCTACTTGGTTTACTATTGTCGATTTAGTAGGTGCCTATATAATCATGGCATGGATTGGCGGAAAATTAGTTGAAAGAAAACTAAAGACACCATAATTCCTTTATACTATCTATTGCATTAAATAAGTTTTATATTGTCTATATAAACTCAATACTATTAAAGAAGTTAGATAATAATCTACCTTATCAACTTTTTATATTTAATACGTTTCGGTATCAAATCACCACCCAATCGTTTCTTTTTGTTTTCTTCATAATCTGAAAACCCACCTTCAAAGAAATATACTTCACTATTGCCTTCAAAAGCCAAAATATGAGTACAAATTCTATCTAGAAACCAACGATCGTGACTAATAACTACTGCGCAACCTGCGAAATTTTCAAGACCTTCTTCTAAAGCTCTTAATGTATTGACATCTAAATCATTAGTAGGTTCATCTAAAAGCAATACATTGCCTTCCTCTTTTAAGGTCATTGCTAAATGCAACCTATTTCTTTCACCACCTGAAAGGGCTGAAACTTTTTTATTCTGTTCACTTCCAGAGAAATTAAAACGGCTCAAATATGCTCTAGAATTTACTTGTTTACCCCCCATCATGATCAGTTCTTGTTCATCAGAAAAATTTTGCCAAATAGATTTATCTGCATCAATATTTGAATGACTCTGATCTACATAAGCAATCTTTGCAGTATCCCCAACAATAAACTCACCATTATCAGGTTTAGCTTCACCCATAATCATTTTAAAAATTGTGGTTTTACCAGCACCATTTGGTCCGATAATCCCTACAATTCCAGCTTGAGGTAAATTAAATTCTAAATTTTCATATAATAATTTGTCACCAAAAGCTTTACTGACACCGTTTGCCTCAATTACATTTGTCCCTAAACGTGGACCATTTGGAATATAAATTTCCAATTTTTCATCCAATTGTTTTTGGTCTTGGCTCATCAATTTGTCGTAATTTTTAAGCCTAGCTTTTTGTTTGGTTTGTCTACCTTTTGCACCTTGCCGCACCCATTCTAACTCACGCTCTAAAGTTTTTTGACGCTTAGAAGCTGTCTTGCTTTCTTTCGCTAATCGTTTTGATTTCTGGTCTAACCATGAAGAATAATTTCCTTTCCAAGGGATACCTTCACCTCTATCTAATTCTAATATCCAACCAGCTATATTATCTAAAAAATACCTATCGTGTGTTACCGCAATTACTGTTCCTTTGTATTGCGCCAAATGATGTTCTAACCAATGTACTGATTCAGCATCTAAATGATTGGTAGGTTCATCTAATAATAAGATCTCAGGCTCTTGTAATAATAATCTACACAATGCTACTCTGCGTCTTTCACCACCAGAAAGGACGTTAATGGGTGTGTCAGGTTCTGGAGTCCGCAACGCATCCATGGCAATTTCTAGTTTTGTATCTAATTCCCAGGCATTTGCCGCATCTATTTTATCTTGAAGCACAGCTTGTTGAGCCATTAATTTCTCCATCTTATCCGCATCAGAATACACCTCTTCTAAACCGAACATATCATTTATCTTGTTGTATTCATCCAAAATAGCAACTGTTTCCGCCACCCCTTCTTTTACAATATCAATAACGGTTTTCGATTCATCTAATTGAGGTTCTTGTTCTAAATATCCAACTTTATAACCGGGAGAAAATACTACATCACCCTGATAATTTTTTTCTGCACCTGCAATTATTCTAAGAAGTGTTGATTTCCCAGATCCGTTAAGACCGAGAATACCAATCTTTGCTCCATAAAAGAAACTTAAGTATATATTTTTTAAAACTTGTTTATTTGTACTTTGATAGGTTTTAGAAACCCCAGACATTGAAAATATGACTTTTTTATCGTCACTCATAACTTTAATCGAAATTTAGAAAATTAATTAGAAAATAATTCTTGCTTGCTTGTCTAACAAACAAAATATATCAAGAATATTACACTCTCCCTTTTAAAGCATTGAATACCCATGCAATGGCAAAGAATCCAATACCAACAGCTGCGAAGCCCCAACCGGCAATATCATCATACCTAAAGGCACCTAAGCCAATTAAGACTAGTCCAACAACTATCATAATTAATGTTGCGTAACCTAATACTGTATTTTTATTCATCATCATAATCTATACTATTTAAATGGGTTGCAATTATCTTTAAAGATGGCAAATATCGTAATTATTTATGGAATGCTACAAAATATTGCAACTTCAAAGAATTTAATCAATTACAGCGTAAAGAATTTGTACTGTCTTTAATTAATTGTTTTAGCAGAGGATTATAATTATTTTCGATAAAATTATCTCGAAGGGTCTGTTGAAATTTTTTAATTTTTAACGCATAAATTTCTTCTTGACATAAGATATTCAGTACCGTTTGCCATACGACAAATAGTTCTTTTATAATTACTGTATTTCTGCTAAATTGAATATTTAGTTGATTTAGCATACTTTTTGAATAGCTTTTAAAAATTAAGTGCATACCACATAATCTGATGAATGAATTCTTCATCGCATTGCTTAACTCATTAGTATTATTGAATGGTGCTATTCTATATTCACTAGTGTTTTTACCGTTTTTGGTAATAATTAAATGAAAAGAATTTTTAATTATTGTACTACAATCTGAAGAAGATTGGTAATAAACATCTAAACCTAGATTTGTGTTTATTACCAACACTTCATTCTTAATTGCATTTTGAAGAAAACTTTGTAAAATTGGCACTTCATCATGTTTAATCAGTAATTGTTTTTTATATCGTTTACTCGATATAAACACAGATTTTAATAATGAGGAATCCAAAATAAATTATCTTAAAACTTCTAAATCAACATCAACGCCAAGTCCTTTGGCAATACCAGCTCCTAATTGAGGATCGGCTCTAAACCAATGACATAATTGACGATTCACTATTTCGTCTTTTTTAGGTCCTGAAATTCCACTCATAGCACCAACAATATTATTGATTGTATTTTGCTTGTGTTCATCGGTCATTAACTTAAATAGATCTCCAGGTTGTGTATAATGATCATCATCATTTTCATTTCTGTCAAAATATCCAACTTCATTCGAATCTAATTCATAGTTCAACCCTTTACGAGTTTCATCTTCTATAATGTCATCAAAGCTATTAGGCTTATAATTCGGATTATTCTCACCATTACCATCAGAACGCATTGTGCCATCTCTATGATAATTATTTACGGCATAAGGACATTTATTCACAGGAAGTGATTCATAGTTTACACCTATTCTATATCGATGGGCATCAGGATATGATAAAATTCTCCCTTGCAACATTTTATCTGGTGAAAAACCAATACCATCTACTAAATTAGCAGGTGCAAAAGCGGATTGTTCTACATCTTGAAAATAATTTTTAGGATTCTCATTTAATTCAATTTCACCAACTTCAATCAATGGATATTCTTTATGTGGCCAAACTTTAGTCAGATCAAATGGATTCCATTTAAAGTTTTTAGCTTCTTCTAAACTCATAACTTGAATTTTTAAAGCGTATTTTGGGAAATGCCCGTTATCAATTGCTGTTACCAAATCTCTTTGTGAAAAATCAGGGTCACTACTTTTTAGTGCAGCTGCTTCAGCATCTGTAAAGGTTTTATTTCCCTGCATCGTTTTGTAGTGAAATTTTACATAGATACGTTCATTATTGCCATTGACCATAGAGAACGTATGACTTCCATATCCATTCATAAAACGGTATCCTTTTGGCGTACCTCTATCTGACATTAAAATAAGAACCTGATGTAAACTTTCTGGATTTAATGACCAGTAATCCCACATCATAGTAGGTGATTTACAATTAGTATATGGATCTCTTTTCTGAGTATGGATAAAATCTGGGAATTTCTTAGGGTCTTTGATAAAAAATACCGGTGTGTTGTTTCCAACTAAATCCCAATTTCCATCTTCAGTATAAAATTTAACGGCAAATCCTCTTGGGTCACGCTCAGTATCGGCAGAACCTTTTTCACCTCCAACTGTTGAAAATCGAACAAAAACTTTTGTTTCTTTTCCTATTTCAGAAAAAAGCTTTGCGCGACTATATTTTGAAATATCATGAGTAACAGTAAAGGTACCATAGGCACCAGACCCTTTTGCATGTACAATACGTTCAGGAATACGTTCTCTATTAAAATGCGCTAGTTTTTCGTGTAAAAAATAATCTTGTAATAGTAAAGGTCCTCTGGCTCCTACAGACTGCGAATCTTCATAATGATTTACAGGGGCTCCAGCTGCTGTTGTTAATATTTGCTTTTTTTTCATGATAAGGAATTTTGTTTATTTGTTCAAGATACTGTAAGCTAAATCATAAAAATTCTAAAAGCAATGATTTTAATCATCACAAAATAATTTAGCCATAAGATATGCAACCAAATTTAGGATTTATTTTACCATAATCAAAATCAATAATATATATGGAATTATAAGATATATTTATAATCAACCTATAACTACTATAAAATAAGGATTATTATAAAAATAATTACACCAAATATCCCATTTTACCTTGCTGATAATCACGCATGGCTTCCATAATTTCTGTCTGTGTATTCATTACATAAGGACCATATTGCGATATTTTCTCATCAATTGGTTCACCCGTTAGAATCAATAGATTACTTTCATATCGAGACTTTATTTGTAAGGTGTCGCCATCTAGATTGAAGGTAACCATTTGCGCCGCTCCTTTCTTTAAGGTTGTTTCATCGTTCACCACTATTTCTCCATCCAGTAAATAAATCAAAGCATTATGATTTGTCGGTATTTTCACCTCCATTAGCCCATCTGAATTGGCAGAAACCATATATACATTTACAGAAGTTTGTGTTAAAATTGGTCCCTTCTTACCATTTAATTCACCTGCAACAACTTTTAATGTAATATTTTTATCCTCATTTTGAACAACCGGCATATCCTCACTTTTAATGTGTTGATAATTAGCAGGCATCATTTTATTTTTTGCAGGAAGGTTCAACCATAATTGAATTCCTTCTAACTCCCCGCCTCTTTCAACAAATTCTTTTGTAGGTCCTTCTGAGTGAATAATTCCTCTACCAGCGGTTGTCCATTGTACATCACCAGCCTTAACTATACTTTCATTCCCTAGAGAATCTTTATGTAATTGTTCTCCTTTATACAATAATGTTATTGGTTCAAAACCGCGATGCGGATGTGGACCTAAATCAAACGGGTTATTAAATTCACTGATAGCATAGGGTCCATAATGATGTAGTAATATAAACGGATCTACTTGTTCTAATCCTTGATTAGGTATTGGTTGTCGCAATCGTATGGGTCCCATATTTACTAAAGGGCTTCCAGTTTTTTGTTGTATTGTTCTTATATTTTTCATTATTTTTTAATTGTTTAAATATTATTATTCCCCATGGAAAATATTTTTATAAATTTTTTTATCGTATTTTATCTAATAGATCACTCAATTGAATAGCTTCTTTTTCACTTAGATTTTCTAATAGATCATCTTTAAAATTCTTAGCAATCGTTTCTAATAATTTTAAACCACTCATTGTGATTTCTATATGTACTACCCGCCTATCATCCGGACAAGGTATTCTTTTAATTAATTTTTTCGCACATAATTTATCCATTAAACGCGTAGCATTTGGTGCTCTTTCTATCATTCTATCCTTTATTGTTTGAACTTTTAAGGATTCATTCGCTCCTTTTAATATTCTAAGAATATTAAATTGTTGTGGAGAAATTCCAAAAGGTTTGAAAAAAACATTTTCACGGTTATTCAACCAATTAGCTGTGTATTTAATGTTGATCAATGCTTTCACCTTGTTAGATGGAAATTTTGAATTTATATCTTTTGAAATGTCACCCATATCTAACCTCTTAATTTTAAATCTTTCATTATTTTATTAAATACGTCTGATGTAGGCGTTTTATAAATCTCTTCATCAACTATCAAGGTCGGAAATTTTATTTCGCCATCATATAATTCCTTAGAATGGTTTTGAGCTTCAATATCAATAGCAAGATCTTTATAGTCAAAATCAATTTCTGCCATTCTTAAAAAATTTTTAAAGGCAACCGTATGTGCATGTCCTTTCTTCCCGTAAATTGTTATTTTCATATATTAAATACTAATTTATATTTTTTTCAATACGCTTGTCAGGTATAACCCACATAATTGCTACAATAATATAGCAAGCAATAGCCAACCAAGAATTTACAAAAGACAATAATAATCCAACTGCATAAAAAATCAGTGACAGTATTCCCTTAGTATTTTTCCCAATTGCTTTTCTTAGGGCAAAATCATCCTCATGATTATTTATAATAACTTTTTGCAAAATATAATAGGCTATTCCGCTCATTAATAATACTAAGCCATAAACCGCAACTGGTGTAGAAGCTACATGGTTTTCACCTATCCAAGATGTCACAAAAGGAATTAGTGATAACCAAAACAACAAATGCAAATTAGCCCATAAAATCTTTCCATTTACTTTTTCTGTTATTTGAAATAAATGATGGTGATTATTCCAATAAATACCTAAATAAATAAAGCTAATCAAATAACTAATAAATACTGGAATTACAGGAATTAATGCATGTAATGTTACTTCTTCCGGTACCTTAAATTCTAACACCATAATAGTGATGATAATTGCTAAAACACCATCACTAAAAGCTTCTAATCTATTAGTCTTCATTTTTTAGAACCATTTATTAACCTTTAAATTCAATATTTCTATGCTTACCGTCGCAATATGGTTTATTCGCTGAAGCTCCACATCTACAAAAAGCAGTAGTTTTTTCTTTGTTCTCTATACTGCCATCTGGTTTAGTTACTTCAATGTTACCTTCAACTAATAATGGACCATTTTCCATTGCGTTAATTTTAATTTTTTCCATGTTATTATTAATTTTTAGATTTTTTAAATTATATAATAAAGCACCTGATGGACACTTATCAATCTGATCTATTAATTCTTGAGTTGTTGCATTTTCAATGGTAATCCATGGTTTTTCTTTGGGTTTATACACATTTGGCAACCTATTGACACATTCTGCTGCATGAATACATGTTTTAGGGTTCCATAAAATGGTAATTTCACCATTAGAATATTTCTTTACAATTTCCTTTTTTTTATCTGACATAATTCATGTTTTGATAATGAGATACCTGCCGGAGTCTATCTTGAGCGTAGTCGAAAGGCAGGAATGACAAATAATTAGATCGTCTTTTCAAAAATTGCAACGGCCTCATTCAATTTTTGGTCTAATACTAAATTAGAAATATTTTCGTCTTTAAAGTTATCATAAAAATTTGGAAGCGAATAAGTTGCCATAATATTTCCTCCTAAATGAGGGAAAGTGTTTTTCGCCGATTCCAACACAGACGCACCTCCCCGACCTCCTGGTGAGGCGGCCATTAATAATATTGGTTTATCTTTAAAAACTTTTCTATCTAGCCGAGAAACCCAGTCAAAAATATTTTTAAATGCCGCCGAATACGATCCATTATGTTCTGCTAATGATACTATAAAACCATCAAACTGATTTAATAGCGTGTTAAAGTTTTTAATGGTGTCCGGAAAACCTATCTCTTCAGCATCAACACTAAATACAGGCGCAGTATAGTCGTTTAAATCAGCTATTTCGTATGAAATATTTACCAGTTTTGTTGCTGCATAAATGGCCAATTGCTTATTTATTGATTTTTTACTGGTACTTCCGGCGAATACTAATACTTTTTTATTCATTCTTATTATTTTTTTTACTGAATACATAGGATATTATTAATAATACCATAGCCATGATAGCACCTGTTTGATTTCCATCTCCTATCATGTAATGTGCAAAAAATGCCAAGATAAAAGCAAAAAAGAAACCTGCATAAGCCCATTCTTTGATTAGTTTAAATTTTGGATTCCACAACGCAAAAACTCCTAATAACTTTGCTACCGCATAAGGATAAATGATATATGTTGGATACCCAAAACTTTTAAACAACCCTACTATTTCCTCATGATTGAAGAAATACATACTAGCCGAAAACAACATTAAAAGGGTTAATAAGCCTGTTGCTATATAATAGATAATTTTGTTTCTGTTCATCTTATTGGTTTTTAAATTTTTGACAAAGGTACAAAATATATATTTAGTTTCCAAGGAAACTATTATCATGGAATATATATAAATATATTATCAGAAACGAATCTAGTTATTTAATGGGTCCTGCCTAAGTTAATCTTGAAAGTAGCTAATAGGTACTAATGATATACTATTTCAAAGCCTTAAGAGAATCGATTTGTTTTTGAAGTTTATTTATTTCTTCTGTTTCCTTATCAGTCTTAGTGATTGGTTTTATTGAATCTAATATTGATTGTGAACTGTCTGCAATTTGTGTTTCTTCTTTATAATAATGATCAATATTTTCACTAGCTCTCCAAGCTTCATTCAACTGTTCATAGACTAATTTATCCCATTGACTGGGATGTTTCGCGTCAATCCATACTACATCTCGATACTCACTATCAATCAATGCGAGATCTGGTGTTGCTGAACCATCAAAATTATCTGAACCTTCTCTAACCGCAGAAACAGTTCCAAGAAAAAACATCCTTTTCCTGCCGGCGATATCCTTTATATAGGGTCTGAATTCAACTGGTTTATTTACTGTCCAATCAAACTCTTTACGAGATTCAATAACTTTTAGCGGCATGGCAGAAACTCCAGCATACCCTTCTTTCTTTGAGGCATGATCGTAATAATATAAAGCGTCAGTACCGTCTGCAGGTATAAATACACTATATGTTAGACTGGTACGTTCCTCACCAACAGGTTCTAAGCCAAACCAATGGTACAATCCGCTATAGGCGCCATGTTCTAAAGTTGAAAAATTAAAATCCGTTACAAAGGGTTGTTCATTTTGATCATCAGGTAAATCCGGGATTTTAACTGCTGTTTGCATATTCCAAGGTAATGGATCACTAAAGCCTCCCAGAAATTTTAAGGACTCGGCTTGTAGCCGCGATACTTTTTCTGATAAAGTATTTTGACGTGTTAAATAAGGATGAATAGACATCTCTTCCGGACTGATAAAGGTTCCTTTACCTATAAATATCCGTTCTATATAATCGTTAAAATCATGTGCTCCATTTTCTACAACCATTACGCCACCAAAGGTTGGATACGGAAACAAAAAGCCTTTCCATTTAATTAAACTAATAACTTCAACCCATTTACCAGCGTCATCTTTCATATAAAAAACATCTCCCGGTTCTGTAGAAAACAACTGGAAAAAAGAAAATCTTTGTACTACTGCATTGTAAGTGTTCCTGCTAAATTTTAAAGATTCTCCTATAGAAAATGTTACAGAAATTCTATTCTCACTAGAAAATCTTGGAAATGGTGTTGTGCTTGATACTGCAAAAACCTCTTCTGTATTATCTTTTATTCGTTGCCAAACATATTTTTCTGTTGGCTGAATGGCCATTGTCCATTTATTGATACCATCTACTCTTACCAAATGCGGTAATGATACATCTTTTGTTTCACCTACAGATTCGTTTGCCATTGAAAAAATATTCCGTAAAGGTTGAATACGTTCATTTTGTGTTAAAGGCAATTCATTAATTTCTACTCTATTTAAATTATTGAAAACATTATAGGTTTTCATATAATCATACATTTTAAAATGCCAACCAGCAACATATAACAAACCGAAAAAAGCCACAAGTGAAACCAATATAAACAGTCGTCTTCCAGAACTGGCTGAGCTTCTGAACTTCCGTAAGCCAAAAAATAAAATGACACCACTCAATAAAATGATAAAAATAAATTTTCTAATAAATAACAATGCCGGTTGGTAATCGTCACGTAAAACAAAAAGTATGAGCAATACTATAATTAATAATATACTTGTAATAACTTTTTGCTTAACTCCTTTTTGCCAGTAGTTTTTTATCATTTTTTTTGTACTTTATTGTCATTCTAAACTAAGAGAAACATCTTATTATTTTTGTTTCAACTGCGCTCAACTTGACATTAAATTTTGAATTTATTTAGAGCAATCCTTTATCTTTTAATCGTTCACGAGCACTTTTTTCTTCTACTTCAGGTGCTTCAATATTTCGTTCTACTTTTTTCTCGACTGCGCTCGAAGTTACATTATCACTATCTTCTCCTTTTATATCTTCAATGATGTCTTTTCCTTTTTCAATTGTATCATGAACTATGTCTTCTATAGAATCTGATTTCTCATCAATCAATTCACTTGACTTGAAAACCAAATTTGCTAAATAAGTACCAGCTAATGTTCCAACTATAATTGAAGCAAACATTGAAACTGTTGCATAATTAATTGGAATTAAAAATCGCAATACCAACATTATTATCAAAAATAAAAATGTGATAAAAACAAAACGTAGAAACAGTTTTTGCTGATAAACGAAGCCTGTTCTATCGTTAGGTTTCATTTGTAAGTCTTTTGAATTTATCAATTTGTTAAAAAATCGATATAAACCATTTCCATTGGATTCTCTCCAATACAACAAGATTCCGAATAAAATAGCGGCAACAAATGCGATGAGTTCTAGTGTCATTTTTTTGGTTTGAAGCTTAAAGCACAAAGCTTAAAAGCGGTTATAATAATTTGAATTATAAAGACATTCTTCTTTATAAAATTAGTATATAATTTTTAAATATTGTTACTAATGGTTTCAATCACCCAATCTTTCATTGAGTCATTCATAGTTTTAAATTGATTATAGAACTCTTCTTTATCGTACCAATACAAGAATAAAACATCCTTTGGTGAAACATTTACCAATAATTTCCATATTAAATCTTGATGCTTTGGTTTTAATGATGAATGCGGGCTATGCAACGCATCAAACATTTTTTCATCAATAATATCCCCTATTTTAAATTGATTGTTCACCTCCATTTTTTCAAGATATCGTTCTACGCTCATCACTTTTTTTCTAGCGTCTAGATCAATTTTATTTAGGTAACTTTTAAACAGAATAGTATCAGTTAAAATATCTTTAACAGGATGCTGTGTTTTCTTTAAGTGTTGAGAAAATATATATTTTTTTACCCGTTGATAACGTTTAGTTTTAATTTCTTCTTCCAGGTCATATTCTATTATCACATGATCTCTTAATTTCTCCATGAGCTCAGGTTGTTCAATATGATATATCAGTACGTCTAATTCTGTATCTTTAATAGCTTGTTTATATGATTTTTCATTCTCAAAAATCACAATTGGAGATATAAAATCCCTTAATACATAAATGCCCCCAAAGGCTCTTGTGTAAAATGAATCTGCAATAAAATGAATTGGATTAAGATCTAAATTACGCCCTCTTAGATCACCGTAAGTTTTTGCAGATGCTAATAATTTTTCATGAAAGGTTTCATCTATAAAATTATTATCTACCTTAAATGTTTCTATAAGTTCTAATTGCTCTTCTTGCGCTTTATCTAAATCATTGATCAAATGAAAACTAATTAGAATCTTTTTATACTTCAAAATATCTAATGGCTCATAAAAGGCATCAATATCCTGGTCAAAATCAACACAAATAGCACAGTCGCGTGTTATATCCCTGATCTTTTCACCATGCACTTTAAATACTTCCTGCATCATTTCTTTATCAAAAGAATGAAAAGGCACATAAATAGGTTTCCCTTTTTGCAATGGAGAAATAATTATACCATGCGGATTAGCATCACCATTATTTAAATAATATTGATCTTTTTTTTCTTCTGCAATTTCTGGACTCCAACCTTTTCCATCAATAGAAAATGATTTAAGTTTAGTTTTTGTAAATCCAAGTTTAATTAAGCACTTATTATAACGCTCAATGAGTTTCCCACTAATTGGAATCAATTCACTTCTATATAAATTGGCTTCTTTTAATTTTTGCATCTATCTTATCTTAAACCCTTACCTAAAAAAGGACTTACTAATTGTTAATTTAAATATTCTAATACTAATCTCTATTTTCTCTCAAATTGTTCTCTAGCTTCTAGATCTACATTTAATTGATTTACACGTGCATCAACTTTTCGTTTAAAGTCTGTATCTGCAATTGTGGCGACATTATCTAAATAACGAACAACCTCTTGCCTTCTAATATCAGAAAAATTTAAGCCTTTCATATTCGCTCTCATTAATTCTTGCAACATATTAAATTTTGTGTCATATTCTTTTTTGAAATAAATTTCTGGGTTTTCAAACCAATCTTTTTCTAAATCAAAATCTGTTAAGCGTAAGGATACAGCACTTTGAATATTACGAACATCACGGGATGAAAAGAACGGAAAAACCTTCTGAATTTCTTTATAAAGTGTCGCATAGAATAAATGATCTATTGATTTGTGGTTTTTTTCTGATCTATCAAAAGCTTCTAAAACCCTCTCCTCGGTTGGTTTTTCAGCAACATTTAATATTTCTCCCATATTTTTTGCTAAACCTTGATCTTTTAAATACTTATAGTTTGATGGATCGTTCATATTCACAAAATCGGGCATCGTATTATCTAATTTTCTCCACCATAAATGATCTTGATCTAAAAAATCATGTTCTGTTCTTGCGCCATCAATTTTAAATCTACCTTGTACCCTAGATATTACAGCTTTATCTAGCATTTCTGGTAAATTAGTAAATAAACCGATTGAACTATTCCCATAATTTACTGCGTATGCACCTTCCGTATAACGGAGAAAAACTCCAATTACCTCTTTTACTCCCGCCGAAACACCTTGAGCCGTTCGTTCTTGTAAATTGTTTTCAGCATCATCTATTGGCGCAAAAATTAATTTTGTAGGATCTTGCAAAGGTTTCATCCATTCTACCATTTTTTCTGCCGAACCACCCTGAAATGTAGAAATCAAAGTATCAGGCATCGGATGAAATAGAAATGGTATATCGAGATTTTCAGAATGTTCTTTTAATCGAGTAGCAATAGCAGCTATAAGCATACTTTTACCTGTTCCTGGAATTCCATAACCCATAAAAACAGGCATAAATCCGCCTAATTCCTGAAAGGGATTCTTCTTGGAAATGAAATCATAACTCAGCATACGTTCCGTTAAACGTCGTGCAAAATGT
>Ga0209633_10003191_pt1 | contig 15245 bp, 11 predicted proteins | sample Cruoilmetagenom1_FD_187290 | JGI IMG/M metagenome (GOLD analysis project Ga0209633, IMG submission 187290) | Oil polluted marine microbial communities from Coal Oil Point, Santa Barbara, California, USA - Sample 1 (SPAdes) (version 2) | ecosystem: Environmental > Aquatic > Marine > Oil seeps ... | reverse complement strand
CGTCGGGAGATACGCAGGACTTGTACGGAATTTGCGTTTACGACCGGAGGATACGGTATTGCGACGGGGCGTGCCCGAAGCCGCGCTTGAAGTGGCGGTTAAAATGGCTTTGATCGAAAAAGCCGCACGCGGCGGCTATATTCACCGATGGCGCAACCGGCATGCGCTTTGAACGCGCGCGCCAGGTGGGAGGGGTGAAGCTGCAATGCTTCAGCGGCTTGCATGAGACCTATGGCGTTCTCATTCTCGTGCAAGATGTTGAGCGCGTCGCGCCACCAGCGCGGCCGATCGCTAACATCTTCATCGCCGTCAGTCAGTGCAAAGAGAAGCTCGTAAACGGCGCTTTCCAGCTCCATCGGATTTGTGTCGCCAGCGCCGAGCGCCGATGCATTCAGCGCCGCCGCCAATTTTAACATACGCGCATTCGCGACAACGCCCGGTTTGACGGGGAGGCGTGCGCATAACTCCATCCGCGCAAGCCAGCCGGCGTCTATGTCAGCCCAAAGAAAGTGCTGCGCTGTGTTGTGAAAAGCGGCGCCGGCGCGCGTGAGGGACGGGTAATAGACAAGCGCCGGGCCGGCCATTTCAAGGCCTTCATCGCCATCGCCCGCATAGGCGCCGTGCATGAGAAACCCGAGTTTTAAATTGTCATGAATATGGGGCGGGATACGAAAAGAGCCGTTGATCCGGTATTCATGGAGCCTGACGCCGTGGATAGAGTTGCTAGATGTGAGGCGAAGGTCTGTCATGGAGTCAACCGCCTCACCCTACCGTCCGTCGGTCACGTCTTCCCAGAAATTCTTGGCCCGGTCGAAAAAGCCGCGTGATTGCGGGCAGCAGTCTTCGCCGCCGCCAGCTTCGCAGAATTGCTTGAGCAGTTCTTTTTGCTCCGCATTAAGGCCGGTTGGCGTTTCGACCTGGACCTCGACGTAAAGATCGCCGCGGCCTTTTGAATTGAGCTGCGTCATGCCCTTGCCGCGGACGCGGAAGCGCTTGCCGGTCTGGGCGCCTTCGGGCACAGAAATCGAAACGCGCCCGCCATCGATGGTCGGGGTTTCAAACTCGCCGCCGAGCGCCGCTGTCGTCATCGGAATCGGGAAGGCGCAGTAAAGGTCCGGCCCGTCGCGCTCGAAGAGATCATGCTCTTTAACGCCGACAAAAATATAGAGGTCGCCTTCCGGGCCGCCGCGCGGGCCCGCCTCGCCCTCGCCGGAAAGGCGAATGCGGGTGCCGTCTTCGATCCCCGCCGGAATGTCGACGGAGAGCGTGCGCTCGCGCCGCACGCGGCCCTGACCAGAACAGTCCGTACACGGATCGGAAATCATGCGGCCTTCGCCGTTGCAATGGGGGCAAGTGCGCTCGATCGTGAAAAAGCCCTGCTGCATCCTGACGCGCCCGGCGCCCTTGCAGGTCGTGCAGGTGGTCGGGCCGGAGCCGGGCTTGGCGCCGGAGCCCTCGCAGGTCTCGCAGGAGACCGAGCCCGGCACGGTGATATCGGTCTTTTTGCCGCCAAACGAGTCTTCGAGGGAGATTTCGAGATTGTATTTAAGGTCCGCGCCGCGGCCGGGCCCCGCCCGGCGTCCGCCGCGCTGGCCGCCCATGAATTCGGAGAAGATATCGTCGAAAATATCGGAAAAGCCGCCTGCCGCCCCGCCGGCGCCGCCAAAGCCGCGCGCGCCGTTAAATCCGCCGCCGCCATTTTGGAAGGCGGCGTGACCGAACCGGTCATAGGCGGCGCGTTTCTGGCCGTCGGAAAGGATTTCGTAGGCTTCGCCGAGCTCTTTGAACTTTTTTTCCGCCTCCGGATTATCCGCATTGCGGTCCGGGTGGTATTGCATGGCGCGCTTGCGGAAAGCGGACTTGATCGCCGCACCGTCGGCCGCGCGCTCCACGCCTAAGACATCATAAAAACATTGTTGCGCCATTGTTCGCGCTATCCTTTTTGCCCTTTAGCCGCAGCCTCCGCCCCCCGGCGCCGCGCTAGGGAAACGGCGGCGCCGAGTTTGCCGCGCCGCCATCGCTTTTTTACTCTTTCTTCTCGCCATCGACTTCTTCGAAGTCAGCATCGACGACATCATCACCATCTTCGGAAGGTTCTTCCGCGCCGCCAGCGGCGGCGTCAGCGGCCGCATCGCCTTCTGCGGCGGCGGCGCCTTCCTTATACATCGCTTCGCCAAGCTTCATCGACGCTTGCGCAAGCGCGGTCGCGCCGGCGTTGATCGCTTCAAGGTCGGCTTCTTCGGCCCCTAGCGTTTCTTTCAATGCACCGAGCGCATCATCAATCGTCTGCCTGTCTTCAGCGGAGATTTTCTCGCCATATTCCTCGAGGTTTTTCTCCGTTGAATGGACCAGCGCTTCGGCGCGGTTCTTCGATTCTACTGCATCGCGGCGCTCTTTGTCCGCTTCGGCGTTGGCTTCCGCGTCCTTGACCATTTGTTCGATATCGTCATCGGACAAACCGCCAGAGGCCTGAATGCGGATCGATTGCTCTTTGTTGGTCGCCTTGTCTTTCGCCGAGACGTGGACGATGCCGTTGGCGTCAATATCGAACGTCACCTCAACCTGCGGCACGCCGCGCGGCGCCGGCGGAATACCCACAAGATCGAACTGGCCGAGCATCTTGTTGTCCGCCGCCATTTCCCGTTCGCCCTGGAAGACGCGGATTGTCACCGCCGACTGATTGTCTTCGGCAGTGGAGAAAGTCTGCGACTTCTTGGTCGGGATCGTGGTGTTGCGGTCGATAAGACGGGTAAAGACGCCGCCGAGCGTTTCAATGCCGAGCGACAGAGGCGTTACGTCAAGGAGAAGAACGTCTTTGACATCGCCTTGCAGGACGCCAGCCTGGATCGCCGCGCCGAGCGCCACAACCTCATCCGGGTTGACGCCTTTGTGGGGGTCCTTGCCGAAGAATTGTTTTACGGTTTCCTGCACTTTCGGCATGCGGGTCATACCGCCGACGAGAATGACCTCGTCAATATCGCCGGAAGAAAGCCCTGCGTCTTTCAGGGCCGCCTTACACGGATCAACCGTGCGTTTGACGAGATCTTCCACGAGGCTTTCGAGTTTCGCGCGTGAGAGCTTCATCGTCAGGTGCTTCGGGCCAGACTGGTCAGCGGTGATAAACGGCAGGTTCACATCATATTGCGACGTGGTGGAAAGTTCTTTCTTGGCTTTTTCCGCCTCTTCTTTCAGGCGCTGCAGCGCGAGCTTGTCTTTGCGGAGATCAATGCCCTGTTCTTTTTTGAACTCGTCAGCGAAGTAATTGACAATGCGAATGTCGAAATCTTCACCGCCCAGGAAGGTGTCGCCATTGGTGGCGAGCACTTCAAAAACGCCGTCGCCGATCTCCAGGATCGAGATATCGAAGGTGCCGCCGCCTAGGTCGTAAACGGCAATTTTCTGGTTGCCGGTTTTCTTGTCGAGGCCATAGGCGAGCGCCGCCGCGGTCGGCTCGTTGATGATCCGGAGAACTTCAAGGCCCGCGATCTTGCCGGCGTCTTTGGTCGCCTGGCGCTGGGCGTCGTTAAAATAGGCCGGTACGGTGATGACGGCCTGCGTCACATCGGAGCCGAGATAGGCTTCCGCCGTTTCTTTCATTTTTTGCAGGATAAACGCTGAAATCTGCGAGGGGGCGTATTTCTCTCCCCGGCTTTCGACCCAGGCGTCGTCATTGTCGCCCTTGACGATCGCGTAAGGGACCATGCCCTGGTCTTTCTTGACCGTCGGGTCGCCAAAAGGCCGCCCGATCAGACGCTTGATCGCAAAGAAGGTGTTTTCAGGGTTGGTGACCGCCTGGCGCTTGGCCGGCTGACCGATCAGGCGTTCGCCGTCTTCGGTGAAGGCCACCACCGACGGGGTCGTCCTGACGCCCTCGGCGTTTTCGATAACTTTCGGCTCTTTGCCCTCCATGACGGCGACGCATGAGTTCGTCGTCCCGAGGTCGATGCCAATAACTTTAGCCATTCTTTCGTCTCCCTTAAGCGAGCCGCCATTTATGATTTCCGGCCTTCAATCGGCTTGCGGCCGGGAAACCCCGGCTTTTGCCTGAAAAGCGCCGGAGTAAGGCGCGCCCCTTTGATAATCATCAGATCCATGCGCGATCCGCCGCCTTTAGCGTCACACGCGTTCGAGCGGGATATAAGCAGGGAAAATGGGTGCTGCAACCGCCGCCGGGCCCCGCAGGCGCAAAAAAGTGCGTCTGTTAAAACGCCGGTAAGATTTGGGCGCTCCTCCCGAGCGCGGCTGCCTGATATTCAAGCTAATCCAAATCCCGCGCAACGCGAAAACCGTTGTCAAACTCGCGGGATGTCCGGTTTTTGCCGATGCGGTGCGCGGACCTCAAGCGCCAGCCGCCGGTGTTCCAGGCGCCGCCCTTCAGGACGCGGCGAGAACAGTCTCCGGTCGCGCGCGGGGCGCCGTCTTTTGACACATCGGCGTGGCTGTCGGCCCAGCAATCGGCTGTCCACTCCCAGGCGTTGCCATGCATATCGAAGAGGCCAAAATCATTTGGCGGAAAGCTCGCCGCCGGCGTTGTCCGTTTACGGAATTCGCCCTTTTGGCCGCCATAGGCGTATTGCGCATTATAGTTCGCCGATGTCGGCGCGAGGCCGCCGCCAATGCCAAACGGTCCTCTTGTCCCGGCGCGCGCCGCATATTCCCACTCTGCTTCGGAAGGCAGACGGTATGCTTTGCCGGTTTTTTTCGACAGCCAGGCGGCGTAGGCCCTGGCGTCATCAAATGAGACATTGACAACCGGTCGGTCGCCGCGTCCCCAATTCTGATCCGGTGGAAGATAGCGGCAGCCGCCATCAGCAATGCAAGCGTCCCATTGTGCGAAGGTGACTTCTCTTGTGCCGATAGCGAAACGGCGGCTGATGGCGATCTCTGTAACCGGGCCTTCCGCGCTGCGGCGCGCGGGCTCTGACGCGGGCGAGCCCATGCGGAACTGGCCCGCCGGCAGCGCCGCCATGTCCGGGCAATCGGCGCATTCTTTAAAGAAATTGCCCAGATAGGCGCGCGCCGAAATGTCTTCTGGCAACGCCTCTGCTGGCGACGTTTCGGCTAGCGGCGTCTCGATGACGGCGCCGTTCGTCTCCAACTCCTCTTTGCCGCGGGCGATCGCTGCGAGGAGGTTTTCCATCGCATCATTGTCCGGCGAGGCGTCCTCCTCCTCGGCAAGGGCTTCTTCGGCGTCATCCGCCGTCGTTTCTTCCTCAAGACCGGCGGCGTCTATGGCTTCCTGGTTTTGTTCTTCACTGAGGGCCGGCGGCTTCAATCGCATTTCTTCCGCACCAAGACCAAATGAGCCGGCCGGGTTTGAAATCGCATCAACTGTAGCGCCGGCAAACTCGTTGCCTGCGGTCAGAATTTCATCGCCGGGCGTCGCGGCGGACGACAACGCGTCATTTACGTCTGCAGTAAAACCATCTGCTGGCTGAACAAATGCTAAGGAGCCGGGCATCGGCTCTTCGTTTGCTCCGGATGCAATTTTTTGCTCGGGCGCAACAACTTCCGGCGCAGAGACAAATACCGGTGCGATGAGAAACGCCGCGCCTGCGGCGGCGGCAAGCGCACCCCCCCCGGTAAGGGCGACCGCTGCGACGTTAAATGTTCTGGCGGGCGAAGCGGGCGCCGGCTGCACCGGTTGCGCAGGCGGCGACATGAACCCTTCCTCTTGCGCCTCAAATATTTCGGCAGACTGTTCCAGCGCGGGGATTTCAAGCGACGGGTCATCCAGCACATATGGCCCCGTCTCAGGCGCAGCCCATACATCCGCATCTTCAAGGGTCTGGCGCTGTGTGGCGATGCTGATTTCATCGAGAACGAAACGCCAGCGCGGATCTTTATCGTCTCCGGGCCAGCCCGTAAGATCGACCGGCGCCAACTCTTCGAAGCCTGTGGGCGCAGGCGAGCCGCCGACCACAACGGGTATAAGCGCGCCGCGCTCCAGCGCATCGCGCGCCTGCTGGTGGAGCCGTTCGAGTTTTGCAGCGGCCGCCGACCAGATGACAATCGCCGCATTATCTGCGAGCGCGAGATCGCCCATATGCGGATCGCCGCTGATGCGGCGCGGCGCATGGCCGTGACGGGAAAGAGCATCCGCGATTTTCCGGCCAAGGGCTTCATCGCGGGGGGCATGGAGAACGGATATTACGGACATTGGTATTCTCTTTAAGCGTGAGCGGCGATCAAATCCCGCTTACGCATATTACAGGTGGCGCAATTTTACAGCCAATCGCAAGCGCCAGATCTCCCCACACGGATTACAGATTGGCAATAAAAACCTGGTGATTATGCAATTCTACACGAAAATTCTGACGCATGCACCCATAGAGCCTGATCCAAAAGTCCCGATGCGCCCGTCAGGCTCTTAGCCCGGCAAATTCAGGGGTTTGGAAATATAAAGCATGCGCCAATCCATATTCTCCATCAACATGGCGCGCGCGGCTTCTTCAACCCGTAAGCGCAACGCTTCAAGACGCGGCGTTTCGGCGCTTGAAAGCGTCTCAAATTTTTGCGCGATCGTTTTGAGTTGCGCCGCGGTTGCGTGAGAGCGCTCCGCCGTAGAGCCGAATTCGCCTTGCACGCGGAGACCGAAAAAAGCCGCCCCGAGCGCAGGTAGAAAGCCGGTCAGCATGGTTACAATGCCTTTGACGTCATTTTTTGTTTCATAAGCCCATGTCGGCAACCCCGGCTCCTTGCCCGCCAGAAAAACCAGGCCGAGATAGAACAAGCATACGAAAAGCGTGGCGCCGAAAGCATACTCGCCGTAATGGTGAAGGCGATGCTCCATTGCGTGAAGCATATCGGCTTTTTTGTCGTGATAGGCGATTTGCGGCCGGATTTCCTCGTTCAGCACCGTATCGGCGATCATCCGAACGGAGGCCGCATCGAAAACGCCAGAGGCCATTCCGGCTTCGCGTCGGGTTGCGGCGAAATACCAATCGACCCAGCCCGCAGCCTCGCCGCCTTCGCCTTTGGAAAGATCGTTGCCCGTGTCGCGCCCGAGCGTCAGATAATAGAGCCGGTATTGGCGCAACTCCTCCGCAAGCTGACGATAGTCAATCCACTTTTCATGCCAGCGCCCGCGCTTTCCTGTGGTCGTCACAATGAGGATCATGAAGATCAGCGTCACTTCAATACCGATCCAGATGGTCTTGCTGCCGATGCCGAAGTCGCCCGCAACGAGGTCCAACAGCGCGAGAAAAACCGCAACGGCGGCGAACAGGTAATTGAAATAATAGGACGAGCGATAGAGGTTGCCATAATGAACGGCGAGATGATCGGCCCAGGCAAAGCGCGGGATGATCAGATCGTCGAAGACGCGCCGGTCATGATTTGAGGCTGCAAGTTTCTGCGCCAGCGTGGACTGGCGCGCGCTGACAATCTCTTCGGCGGGCGTCCGGCAGGTAAGCTTGGCGGCGAAAGGCCATTTACCGGCGAATAATTTCTCCCAGAACTGAAAAAACGATCCGTAGTTAAACCGGTGAGATTTTTCACCGGCAAATGTGCGATACGCCGCCAGCGCGTGCGTATTTTCGCCGGAAAACGCATGCTCGATTTCTCTGATGGAGGGCGGCGCAACCACTGCATCGATAACCGCGTGGACGGCCTCGGGCGTCATAGGGGTGTCCTTGTTTTCCGGGCCCAAAAACACCGGCGGCGCATCAGCGACCGCGTTTACCCAGATCACCGGCTTGCCCAACGACAACGCCTCTTCCTTGATCATCGCCGTGCCGCCGACGCCGCGCGCTTCCTCGCCGTCCCAGACCGCGATGACAAAATCCGACTGGTCGACCGTAACGACGCCCGCCTGAAGATAGGCCCGCTCTTCATGCGCCGGCGTGGCCCGCAACCCATCAAGCTCCGCCACCGCATAAGCTTCGCTTAAAAGCGTTTCTAGTTGGCCGCGATCGTCGGAGGAAAAATCCCGCGCGTAGCTTTCCTTTGAAAAGGGAAGCGGCGCAAGCAGGCGCCATCCCTTGGCTAGGGCGCGCTTGGCTGCGAGCGTATCGGCGCCGTCGGCGAGCGCGCTTAAAAAATAGAGCCGCTGTTCATCGGCGGCATAGTCATCCGCATACCGCGCATGGGCCTTGGCTAACCCCTCGGCGACCAGATCCAGGATTAACTGGATCTGCTCGTCGATCCGATCCATCTGATCGGCCAGCAACCGCGACTGGCGATGGCCGGTGATGCCGACGCGCAGCGTCATAACCGGCTTTGGCGGCGATCGGTCGATTGTCATGAAGTCCCGCACCCTGCTTTGTCGTGTCTGTGCTTAGTCAGGCTATGCGCGGGCCGGCGTCAAGATTGAAACTACATTAGTATGTTCTTGTAATGTTCTCTTTTTGAGTGCAGTATGGTTAACTGGCGCTACGGCAGGTCGGGAAATCAATGGTCGCCCAGGTCACCACATTTGCGTTTCACGGCGTTGACGCGCGTCCCGTCACGGTTCAGGTGCAGCTGACGGGCGGCAAGCCCGCCTTCGCCATTGTCGGTTTACCGGACAAGGCGGTTTCGGAGGCGAAAGAACGTGTCCGGGCGGCATTATCGGCCGTCGGGCTTGGTCTGCCGCCGAAGCGGATCACCGTTAATCTCGCCCCCGCCGACCTCCCAAAAGAGGGAAGCCATTACGACCTCGCCATCGCCCTCGGCGTTCTCATCGAGATGGGGGCCGCGCCCCATGATGCGGGGGAAGGGTTCGCGGTAATGGGCGAGCTTGGCCTTGACGGATCGATCGCGCCTGTCGCCGGGGCGCTGCCCGCGGCGGTGTCGGCGAACGCCATGGGGCTCGGTCTCATCTGCCCGGCGGCGAGCGGGGCGGAGGCGGCCTGGGCCGGCGGAGAAGCGGAGATCATCGCTCCGAAATCGCTGATCCAGCTCGTCAATCATTTCAAGGGAACGCAGGTTCTTTCAAAGCCCGAACCCGGCGCCCTCGAAGCACCCGGCGCGATATCGGACCTGATTGACGTGAAAGGGCAGGAGACCGCCAAGCGCGCGCTCGAGATCGCCGCCGCGGGCGGGCACAATCTCCTGATGGTCGGCCCGCCCGGCGCGGGAAAATCCATGCTTGCCGCGCGCCTCGCCGGGCTTTTGCCTCCCTTGACGCCGGCTGAAATGCTGGAAGTCTCGATGGTCCAGTCCCTTGCGGGGCTTTTGGAAAACGGCCGGCTCACACGCACGCGGCCCTACCGGGCGCCGCACCATTCCGCCTCCATGGCGGCGATGATCGGCGGCGGCGTGCGCGCCAAACCGGGCGAAGCCTCGCTTGCCCATCACGGGGTGCTTTTTCTCGATGAGCTGCCTGAGTTTTCAGCGCCTGTTCTCGACAGTTTGCGCCAGCCATTAGAGACCGGCGATGTCCTGATCGCGCGCGCCAATTTTCATGTGCGCTACCCGGCCCGGTTCCAGCTTATCGCCGCGATGAACCCGTGCCGCTGCGGTTATGGCCGGTCAAGCGGGCGGGCCTGCGGACGCGGGCCCAATTGCGAGGAAGTCTATCAATCGCGAATCTCCGGACCGCTCCTTGATCGGATGGATCTGACGGTCGCGCTGCCGGCGGTGACGCCAGCCGACCTCGCCGCGCCGGCGACCGGCGAAGACACCGCCGCCGTCGCGGCCCGCGTTGGCGCCGCCCGCGAGGCGCAAATGACGAGAACCGGCGCCACCAACGCGGCGCTCAGCGACGCCGGCCTTTCCAAATGCGCCGCGCCCGATGCGGAAGGCGCCGCACTTTTGTCGCGCGCCGCAGAAGCGCTTGGTCTTTCAGCCCGGGCTTATACAAGGATTATCCGCGTGGCGCGCACGCTCGCCGATCTTGATGGCGCAAACAGCGTTAAGCGCCGTCATATTGCAGAGGCGGTAAGCTTTCGCCGCCGCAACGGAGAGGGCGCGCCGGCGGCGATATCTCAAATTGCAACAGCGGTTTGACCCTGTCTATTAACCACGCCTCTCAACTCTTTTTCAAAAAGAAAACTGCATAGTTCACCCATCCTGGCAGGGGATTGGGTTGAGTATGCATGCAAGCGATCGTGGCGGCCGCCGCCACATCCGTGAACTGATTGTCGTATGCGATCGCAACGGCGCGATACGTTTCGTGTCGCGCGCCTTTGCGCAATTCTTCAGTGCGCCAATAGAAAAGTGGATCGGCCAACGCTTCGCGCCCGGCAATCACGCGGCGGGACCGGGAGCGCCCGCGTCCTATCGAACGTCGGCGCGGGCCGGCGGGCGTGATTATATTGTCGATTGGGAAGAAAGCGTTTTGGGCGGCGGGGAAAGGCTTTACGCCGGCCTTGCGGTCGCCCAGGCAGGCGCCGGCAGCGACGAGGCCGCGCTGCCGCCAGCGTCAACGCAGAGCGCGCCGCCTGTAACGGACAGCGCCAGCGCCGATTCAAAAATGCAGTTTCTCGCCACGATGAGCCACGAAATGCGCACGCCGCTGAACGGCATTATCGGCATGACGGGGCTGCTCCTCGACACCGCGCTGGAGCCAAACCAGCGCGCCTATGCGGAATCGGTGCGCGAATCCGGTGCCGCGCTTCTCGCCCTGATCAATGATCTTCTCGACTACGCAAAAATTGACGCCGGCAAACTGGAACTAGACGCCCAGCCGTTCAGTCCTTTCTCCCTGATCCAAAGCGTCGCCGAACTTCTCTCGCCGCGCGCAGCCGATAAGGGCGTTGAGATCACCGCCTATGTCGATGAAAATATTCCCGCGACATTGTTCGGCGATGAGGCGCGTTTGCGCCAGGTGCTGATCAACCTTACCGGCAACGGCGTTAAGTTTACCGATTCCGGCGGCGTCAGCATCGAAGCGCATCTCGTCAGTAAGGACGGCGGCGCCGCGACAATCAGGGTGGATGTGCGTGACACCGGCATCGGCATTCCCGAAAAGATGCAGGCGGCGATTTTTGACGAATTTTCCCAAGCCGATTCCGGCGTCGAAAAACGCAAAGAAGGAACCGGGCTTGGCCTTGCGATTGCGCAGAAAATTGTGCGCGCCATGCGAGGCGATATCGCCATTGAGAGCGCGCCCGGCCACGGCAGCGTGTTCTCCTTTGAGATTGAGTTTGGCTATGATGAAGACGAGAACGGTGAGCCGCGACCGCTGACGGCGCCGGTGATTGTTGCGACGCGCTCAGCCGTCCTCCGCCGAAGCCTGGAGCTGCAACTTAAAACCCTCGGCGCCGACGCGGTTTTCTGCACCAGTTCCGCGCCCGACACGCACCGGGCCATTGAAGAAAACCCAAACGCGGTTTTGTTGTGCGATATCTATCTTGCAAGCGAAGGCGCCGCCCCGCTCGCCCAGTCCGCAAACCGCTCTTTTGTCATGCTCTCGCCGCTCACCCGCGACCGCATTGGCGAGTTGCGCGAGGCCGGATTTGAAGGATATTTCATCAAGCCGATTCGCCAGTCCTCTCTATACGATCAATTGGCTGGCGAGCCCGCCCGGAAGGCGCCCGAACAACCGGCGGAGCGCGCCGCGACGGCTGCGCCCACGCAAGGGTTCAATATTCTTCTCGCGGAAGACAACCAGATCAACGCCGTCCTGGCGACGGCGATCATCAAACGCGCCGGTCACAAGGTCGATGTCGCCGTCAATGGCGCCGAGGCCGTGAGCGCTTTGGAGCGTGGGCGCTATGACATTGTTCTCATGGACATGCATATGCCCGGCGTTGACGGCCTGACCGCGGCGCGGCGCATCCGTAAACTTGAGGGAGAGCATGCGAGCGTGCCGATCGTTGCGCTGACCGCCAACGCCATGGCGTCCGACCGCCAAAAATGCGTCGCCGCCGGGATGGATGACTTTATCTCCAAACCGTTCGAGCCGGACGACCTCATCAACACGATCCAAAAATGGGCCGGCGCCAAAAGCGATTTCTCCGAAGCCTCATAAATCGCCTTTATTCCGACAGAAAACGCCCCTAGCCTTTTGTATCTGTGAAAGGCTGAGAAAAATATGTCGGCGTCAAAAAATTATACATGGGGCGATCTTTTTCGCGCATTGGGCAAACGAAAAACCGGCGCAATGTTCGTCCTCGGCTTTGCCGCCGGCCTGCCTTATGTCCTGATCACCGGGACGCTCAACGCCTGGTTCACAAACGAGAATATATCCGTCGCCACAATCGGCGTCTTCTCGTGGATCATCATCATCTACAGCTTCAAATTTTTATGGTCGCCCGCCATTGATCGCGCGCCGACCCCGAAGATTTTCAGCATGGGCCAGCGCAGGGCGACGATCCTCTTGCTACAAGCGGTCATTCTTGCGGCGCTGTTCACCATTTCGACCGTCAGCCCGGCAACCCAGATCGGTTACATCGCAATAGCAGCGGTGATCTGCACCTTTGCGTCGGCCTCGCAGGATGTGTTGATTGATGCGTGGCGTATTGAGGTGGCGGACGAGGAAATTACCGTCGATCTTTTGTCCGCCGTTTATCAGCTCGGATATCGCACCTCGGTCATTCTCGGCGGGGCTGGCGCGTTGATTATCGCCGCGCGCGTCGGGTGGAATAATACATTCGTTGTACTGACCTTTCTAATGGCCGCGGCGGTCAGCGGCGTTTTTGTCGCCGCGGACAGTAAAATCGCCGAACGCGACCGGACGCTCGGCGACGCGCCGCCTCCGCGCTGGCGCAACCTCGCCTTAACGCCGGTCATTCTGGGCTGGGCGTGGTCCTTCGCGGCCCTTTTCGGATTTATGGCATTTGCACTAAACGCTCCGGACCAGGCTAACGCCAGGGTGTTTACCCGCCAGACCGGACCGCTGATCATTATCGCATCGATTATCGCCCCGGCGCTTGCAGCGACGCTCATGCTTTATGTGACAGGGAAAGGACAACCGGGACCCTCGGCCTTTAAGCCCTGGCCCGGCCAGAAAATCTTTGACGCCCTTTACGGCTCTGTACTGACGCCGCTGGCGGACATCATTAGCCGCTTGGGCTTTGCTTCAATCCTGGTGCTCGTGCTGGTGTTATCCTATCGGTTTACCGACTTGATCTGGGGCGCGTTCGCCTACCCATTCTATCTTGGCGAGAACTACGGCGCCCTCGGCCACACGCTCGACGAAGTTGCTATTGCGTCGAAATTGTTCGGCGCGCTTATGACCTTTGTAGGGATCGGCGTTGGCGGCGCGGCGATCCTGAAAATCGGCAGGATGCCTTGTTTGTTTGCCGGTGCTATCCTTGCGGCGGCGACCAATCTTTTGTTTGCAGATTTAGCGCTCGGCGGCGCGCGAACCGATGCTTTTATGTCCGCAACACATCTTTATAGCCTGTTTGGCTTTATGCAGCCGCTCGCAAATTTTTTAAACCTTGACGTTACCGTCAATAACGCGCTGGCTCGATTGATGCTGGTGATCGCGGCTGAAAACCTCGCGGTCGGTTTCGCCAGCGCCGCCATCGTTGTTTATCTTTCATCGATCGTGAACAAAAAATACGCCGCCGTGCAATACGCTTTGCTCGCCTCGCTCGGGTTCCTCCTCGGCTCGCTTGGCCGAGGGGCGGTCGGAGAGCTCGTCGAAATTCGCGGATTTGCGTATGTGTTTTATCTGACAGCTGCCTTAGGCTTGGTTGCTGTCGTCGCCTCGGGGCTTGAATGGCTGCGCCAGGCCCGGGCTAACAAGAATGCAGGCGCGCCCTAACCGGCTGCAAGACACGCATCGAGGGCCGGTTTTTCCTCTTCAGAGTTGAGAGCGACCGCGTCCACATGGGCGGCGCGCGGCGCGCCTGTGTCATCCGGGTAAAGAATAACGATTAACATGCAGGTAGAAAGGCTGTAACGGCGGAACTCGCCGTCGCCCTCGCGCCGCGTCAGCGCCGGCGCGCCGAGCCGCGCCTCAAGAGCGTCCGGCACCGCCCCCAATATGTCGCTGAGCACAAAGACCGGCGCCGCAGGGGCGTCAGGTTCGGCGACGTCCAAAATTGCGTCGTCATTTGACGTTGCGCAGGCGGCGATAAAAACCAGCCCGGCGGCGGCGCCCGCCTTCCAGCTATCGGCCGACTTTTCCAGCGGCAAGGCAAATTCACGCATTTTCATATCGTCTCTTTCATCAAATAGCGGCGGACGATAATCACGGCCGCATGCGCCATCAACACCATGGAAGGGTTAAAAATCCGACAGCAGCGCGCGCCTTGCGCCAGCGAAGCCGGCTTTCTATAAGCGCTGCTTTATCAGCTTCGAACTTGGCGACGCGCTCGCGAGGGGACCTTTCATGACCGGACCACAACTCGACGTCATTGGCGTCGGCAACGCCATTGTAGACGTCCTCGCCAAGGCGGATGATGATTTTTTGAAAACCCACGACATTCCTAAAGGCGGCATGATCCTGATCGACGAGGTCCGGGCGCGCGATATTTACGCGGCGATGGCGGCGGCGGTTGAGATTTCCGGCGGCTCGGCGGCGAACTCCATTGCCTGCGTCGCCTCGCTTGGCGGCCAGGGCGGATTTGTCGGCAAGGTCGCCGATGATGAGCTTGGCGATATCTTCCGCCACGACCTGCGCGCCATGGGCGTTGAGTTCGACAGCGGGCCGCTGAAAGACGGTCCGGAAACCGGGCGCTGCCTGATCAACGTCACGTCCGACGCGCAACGCTCGATGTCGACATTTCTTGGGGCCGCCGGTTTTGTCTCGCCCGACGATGTCGATGAGGCGCAGATCAAGCGCGCGGCGATCACTTTTTTCGAAGGCTATCTTTTTGAGCAGCCGGTTGCGCGCGAGGCGTTCATCGCGGCCTGCGCCATCGCCAACGAAAACGGCAAACGCGCGGCGCTGACATTGTCCGACGCCAGCGTCGTTGAGCGCCAGGCAAGCGTCCTCACCGATTTCATTTCCGGCCATGTGGATATTCTCCTTGCGAACGATGTTGAGGCGGCGGCGTTGTTCGGCAGCGACGATCTTGATGTCATTGCGGAAAAGGCCCGCGCCCTTTGCCCGCTTACGGCTGTTACGCGCTCAGAAAAGGGCTCGATGCTGATCCCTCGCGACGGCGATGTTGTTGAAGTCGCCGCGATCGAACCGCCGGGGCTCGAAGACACGACCGGCGCCGGAGACGCCTATGCGGCGGGCCTCCTTTTCGGTCTTGCGAGAGGCTTTTCGCTGGAGCGCGCCGGATCTCTCGGCTCGCTCGCGGCCAGTGAAGTGATCAGTCATTTTGGCGCGCGCCCTGCGCAATCCTTAAAGGCGCTCGCGGAAAAATCGGATCTGCTGTAGCCTCGCCGCTGCAATGAAACGCTGGCAGATATTTCTT
>Ga0209633_10003190_pt1 | contig 15245 bp, 16 predicted proteins | sample Cruoilmetagenom1_FD_187290 | JGI IMG/M metagenome (GOLD analysis project Ga0209633, IMG submission 187290) | Oil polluted marine microbial communities from Coal Oil Point, Santa Barbara, California, USA - Sample 1 (SPAdes) (version 2) | ecosystem: Environmental > Aquatic > Marine > Oil seeps ... | reverse complement strand
AAGAAAGCATCTCATTGATTGATCTGGCTGAAAAGCATGCAAGCGGCGATTTCTTACGAGAAATGGGAGAGTGGACGTTACAGCGGCTCATGGAAATGGAAGTCGAGGCTCAAATCGGGGCCTAACCGCACGAGAGGACTGAAGATCGTTCCTCTCATCGCAACGGCTATCGGCAGCGGATATTGGAGACTCGGGCGGGCACAATGAATCTGAGTATTCCGAAGCTCCGTTCAGGAAGCTATTACCCTTCTTTCCTGGAACCCCGCAAACGGAGTGAACATGCTCTGGTTGCCGTTATTCAGGAAGCCTATATCAAGGGTGTGAGTACACGGAAAGTGGATGATTTGGTACAGGCAATGGGCATGAGTGGGATCTCAAAAAGCCAGGTATCACGTCTTTGTGTTGAACTCAACGGTATGATTGACTCCTTTTTGACCCGCCCCATCAATGGTTATTGGCCCTATCTGTGGTTGGACGCGACTTATATCAAGTCCCGCGAGAATGGCCAGGTGGTCAGTAATGCAGTCGTAATAGCCGTCGGAGCGAGCTCTGAGGGGCACAGGGACATTCTAGGATTGGATGTTGGCCCTGGGGAGACTGAAGCATTCTGGACCGATTTCTTGAGAACACTGACAAACAGAGGACTCACTGGAGTCAGACTCGTGGTCTCCGATGCCCACAAAGGCTTGAAGAATTCGATATCAAAAGTATTCAGTTCCGGTTGGCAACGGTGTCGGGTTCATTTCCTGAGGAATGCCCTAGGGCATGTCCCACGAAAGCAGCATCAGATGGGTGCGTCGGTGATACGTACGGTCTTCTTACAGGAGTCAGCTGGGGAGGCTTCTATGCAGTGGCGGGAGACTGCGGATCGTCTGAGGACTCGATATCCAAAACTGTCAGGATTAATGGACGAGGCTGAAGAAGAAGTCCTGGCATTCATGCATTTCCCTAAGGATCATTGGCGACAGATCTCCAGCACAAACCCTCTCGAACGATTCAACAAAGAAATCAAGCGTCGAACTCATGTCGTTGGGATATTCCCCAACGATAAGGCCGTTCTTCGACTTGTCGGGGCACTGGCAGCAGAGCAGTCCGATGAATGGTACCTGAGCCGACGGTATATGAGTCAGGAGAGTTTGAAGCTGGCTATGAAAGGTAGGACTGAATCCAAGATCCTGGAAAATAAATCGGAGAAGGACGTGGCATCGGAACAGTTACTGGAGATGTGAAGTTACACCACTTGACGGGACACAACCGCGTGGATTAACTATTTCATGAGTATCCCGGGTAAAATCACAATATTTCTCGAAGTATCTATTCAGTGATGGACAAAGATATGGCTTTTTTTAAAGGGCTGATATCAGATTCCCAGACAAAATGAGAGCAGTGGATGAAAAATGGGTTTCCTCCTTGTCTTAACTTTATGACATTTGTACGAGTTCTGATACTTCAAGAGAACCGCCGATATCCAGAAATGGACAGGATTTAGCCATCTCAAGAGCTTCATTCATTGATTGAGCTTCGACGATTGTGTAACCGGATATTTGGGTAATACTCTCATTGGAGACGGTTCCCTCCGGATTTATCAAACTGGTATTCTTCAGTGGATTCATCGGGCTGATGGCAGAATCACCTAACGAAGATAACCAGGCCTGATACCTGGCAAAATGCTGTTTTCCTTCTTCCGGGGTAGAAGGCTGATTACCGCCTATATAGACAATGATATATTGTGTCATACGTTATCCTTATATTTGATATTTGCTGCATCACATCCCAATAGTTATTAATAATATCATTTTTGTCAAATATAGAAGAATTAAATGTCATGTAGAGTTTTCATGGGTTTAAGTCTCGCTGCCTTCCAGACACTGTACCATCCGGCAAGAAATGCACCACTTACAGCAATTAATAGAGCCAGCCCAAGGGTGCCCGGGGTTACTCTCGCCGATAAGGGAATTGATTCTGAAGGAAGCAATCCCGCTGACAGCCCCGGCAATGTTTCATTAATCGATACTGATGGAGCTGGTAAATAGCCGATTAACTTCGAAACACCTGATCCTGATAAGATACCCAGAATTCCGCCTGATAATCCTAAAAGAAAAACCTCTCCCATAAAAACACGCATAACATCATGAAAACGCCACCCAATGGCTTTCATTATTCCGATTTCCCGTCGCCGTTCAACGATCAAACCAGTTAACGCAACCCAGGCTAAAGCTATGCCTCCCGCCATTCCCACCAGACTGGCAACGATCGAAAATCTGGCTGAAATACTGGCAACACCACCCATCACCTGTACAATACTTTCTTCACTTATTGCGCTGATTGGTCCCATTTGATCCGTGATATTATTAATAATACTTTCTATGCGGCTGGCATCGTTAATACGGGCGTAAACCTGATTTATTTCTCCCTCGTTCATGCCGACTAATCTTTGAGCCTCTGTAAGAGGAATGTACATATTGGCAACACCTGCCTGACTGCCTCCCTGCTGATCGACTATACCGACTACTTGAAAGTTCTTATCGTCAATTATTAAAGTGTCTCCCGGTTTGAGGCCAAAAAGAGCAGCATAATGACGGTCAACAACCGTTACTCCCGATTCTTCCCTGTTAATGACGCGTCCTGAAACCAGACCTTCCTCTAAGACTCTCCCCGGTCCGACTTCTTTCTGGTCGGGGTTCACACCGAGAATAATCTGGTACTGATTTGCCCCAAAGTCCCAAATCTCAAGAGCGGTGGATATTTGACGGATACCATCCACTGCTTCAATGCCGGCAACTTCGTCCCGGGAAATCTCTGTGGATCCGAAAGGCAGTCGAATACCCCGGGTTTTTTGTTCACCGGCAGATTCTCTTACCGAAGGGCGTGTAATAAGTAAATCAGCGGCAACTCCGGCTAATGGTGCCCGGGAGGCCTGGCGAAATCCCGCTCCCAGAGATGTTAAAGCAACAAATAAAGCAGCTCCCAGGGCAACACCTCCGATAACAGCTATGGCTCTGAAGGGACGATGAATAAACTGAGAAACAATATAGGCATTCATTAACTTTGCTCCAGAATCCCGTCTATCACTTTCTTTAAATCATCAACACTCCATGCTCCATCTTCTACAAACCCCGTTCCCTGTCCCTTGGGGAAGCTGAAGAATTCAACGGAATGATTATCAACTGTAAACTCCATAGATCCATCAACGAAAATGGCCAGAGGAATATGTCCTTTTAGTTTTTTGGACTCCGCAAAGGACTCCCCTTCAGAACTGTCAAAAGTGTAATGGGAAACTGATATCCGGTCCCCATATTCCTCCAGGAACGCATCGATATCAGTTATAACTTTCCGAACAGGTCCATGGTTGAGATAAATAATCTCAACATAAGGAACACCCGGTACAACAGACGAATTACTGTAATTTTCTGATTCATGTTCACCGGCCGAAAAAATCGATACGTTCATTAATAAAGCAAGCGCCAAAACTGCAAATAGCAGGTATTTTTTATTCATCTAAAACTCCTTTTAATCTTAATTTTTTACTATCTCACCATCTTTTACCCGTATTACCCTGTCAGCTTCTTTGGCAACTTCAAGGTCGTGAGTGATGATGATAATCGCTACGTTCTCTTCCTGATTCAGTTTTCGAAGCAAGTGCATTACTTCGATTCCTGTTTCACTGTCCAGATTGCCTGTTGGTTCATCGGCTAGAATCAGGTTCGGGTTGTTTATCAGCGCTCTCGCAATAGCAACCCTCTGTTGTTCACCCCCGCTGAGTTCTCCCGGGCGATGTTTTAATCGCTGTCCCATTCCTACCTGTTCCAATCGATTAACAGCCATACGATGACGCTCTTTTGCCGTTACGGTAGTTGGATAGAGTGGAAAGGCTACATTTTCCAACGCGGATAGTGTCGGAATAAGGTGAAAAGCCTGAAAAACCAGGCCTATATTATCTCGGCGCCATAAGGCAAGTGAATCCTCATTCAGCTTACTGATATCCTGCCCGTTAAAAAGAATCTTTCCAGAATCAGGGGATTCCAAACCTGCAAGTAAATGCATCGTTGTTGTTTTTCCCGACCCTGAGCGTCCCATGACGGCCAGGAAATCAGTGGTGTTTAGACTTAAGGATATACCATGTACTGCTGAAACCTGGCCGAACATTTTGTATAATTTGTCCGCCTGTAATAGATTAGTCATTATGTAATACCTCCGCAGGTTTATTATTTGCCGCCCGGCGCCCAAGAATAATACCGACAATGGCGGCGCTAGCTACTGCAATTGTCACCGCAGCTATGGCGCTTAGCCATTCGATATGAGCCGGTAGGGGGATAATCAGGCCCTTTTCCAATGCACCACCTGCCAGAAAATGGGGGGTTGGGCTCAATTCCCAGGGGACAGGTATCGTTACACTTGTTTGATTTAAAATGACTGTGATTACTGATGCGAGTCCGATTCCTGTTATCCCCCCTGTAAAAGAGAGTATTATCGATTCTGATGTTAACTGACCGACAATATTGGAACGAAGCCATCCGCTTGCCCGCATCAGGGCAATATCACGACGTCTTTCTCTGAGATTCGTGGCAATTGCTCGTATCAGTCCTGCTATTGCCACAAGTAAACCAACGAGTCCAACCACCCAGCCAAACTGATCTATTAAATGGAAGCTTGCACCTAACACCTCGGTAAATGATATTGAAGAGGAAACCAGAGCCTGCTCCCCCAGTAACGCTTTTACTTCCAAGCTTACCTTTTCAGATCGGGCCTGATTTGCCTTGATAAAAAGAATATTGGAGTCACCAGGATGAAAATCGTGAACACTCAGGACATTTGGGGCTTTTCCTGTTATCTCTCTGGCATCAGCCAGTGGAATATATATGTTTGCATTGGCCACCTGTCCGGCCCGGCTTGTATCAACAAGTCCTATAATGGAAAAAGAAAGCCCGCCCACAGTCACTGAATCATTCAGATTCAGATCGTTTTCCTGGGCAAAACTGATATCGGCGACAGCTAATCTGTGGTCTATCGGAGATAAAAAGCGCCCTTCCTGAACGGCTTCCATTAATCGTCCCGGGCCGACAGCTTCATCTGCTGAAACCGGGGGAACCAACCCTAAAACCACCAGGAACTGCTCAGGCTCAAAATCCCAGAATAAAACCGCTTCACCAATACTCTCAACACCGGCAAGTTTCTGAATTGCTTCAACTTCATCGGGGTGAATGGGAGCTGTGGAGTGGGGGAATACCGGGCCTTCAAAGGTTTCCGGCACATCTCCCTGTCTCTGGGCTGCAATATCTGCTCCAATAAGAGCCAGAGGAGCCCGGGCCGCCTGGCGATAGCCGGTAGAGTACGCCTGCAGACTGATATATAAAGCAACCCCGAAAGCTACGCTGAATACAACAGTCATAGTTCTTCCCGGTCTGTGTATCAGCTCAGTAAATAAATATTTCGGGTTCATTCGGTTACACCTCCTTTATGTTAAGAAGGTTAAAAACAATTTCTCAGGGTTTGCTAAAGGAAAGCTAAAGATTTTCTAAAGATTCACTGTAAAAATACTGCCGTTCCCCGGAATACCTTCACTTTCAGCATTAATTGAACCGCCGTGGGCCTCCACAATGGTTTTTGCAATAGACAATCCAAGCCCCAAACCTCCTTCAGAGGGATTACGGGCAGGATCTGTGCGGTAAAAGCGTTTAAAAATATGCGGTAAATCTTCCTCGGCTATACCGGAACCGTAATCGTGGATGATGAAGATGGTTTTTCCGTTACGGTATTGCACGGAGAATCTGATTTTTCCACCTGAGGGGGTATGCCTGATGGCATTTTCCAGAATGTTTATGAATACCTGCTGTATCCGCTCTTTATCAAGGTTCAGAACGGGTAGGTTCTCCTCAAAATCATGTTGAAGAATGACTTTATTTTCATTTGCAAGAGGCCATACTCTTTTAATAATACCTGTCACAAAACCCGGTACAATAACCGGGGTAAGAGAGAGTTGAAAAACCGTGTTATCCAGAGCTGCTGCCTGACGCAGGTCTCCCACCAGATGCAGTAACCTGGTTACTTCCGAATGCATGGCGTCAAAGGCAATTTCTGCAGTTTTCCGGTCGGGAATCTGCCCAAAGCGCAATCCTTCCAGATAACCGTTAATTACAGTTAAAGGGCTGCGGAGGTCGTGAGATACATTGGCAACCAATTCCTGACGCAATTGCTCTACACTTCCGACACTTTCGGCCATGTTGTTAAAGGTTCTTCCCAAAGATGCCACTTCATCTTTCCCGTGTACCTCAACTCTGGCAGAATAGTCACCTTGAGAAAACTTTATGGCCGCTTTTCCCATTTCAGCCATTGGACGGCTGATTGAGCGTATTAGTAGGAAACCCAATACAGATGCAAGAAATGCTACAATTAATCCTGTGATAAAGAGGGCGCGTGTTACATCCCTCAGAAAAGATTCATCGGCTCGCTCATGAGATGTACTGTGCAGAACATAAACGGTACCGGCAAGTTGATTGCGTTCCCCTATTACCGGTATGGTTATATTCACATCGGGGATAATCAGAGCTTTTTGTCCTATAAGATCAAGTTGAGTACCTGCAATTACAACCCCGTTTTTATCTGCCAATATAACAGGTGCACCTATCATTAATCCGGCTTCTGCAATATCTGATTGAACCCCTTTCCAGGAGTTATTATTAATATAATAACCGGTAAGCATCACCGGCAGCATTTCGCTGTGAGCAGCAGCCTGGCTGCTAAGATAACTGGAGAATGTCTTTGCTGTAATCTGGTTGATAATTAAAGACAGGAGCGCAACGGTTATTCCTACCAATATCAGATAGCTCAGCAACAGACGTCTGGCCACTATTCCACCTCCTGATAAGCATATCCGACACCGTGCACAGTGCGAATTAAATTCCCTCCGTCAGGTTCCAGCTTACTTCGTAAATTACTGACATGAGTGGTAACCGTTTCTTCCCCTGCACCATTTATATATCCCCATACCTTTTCCAATAGATGACCACGGGAAAAAGTCCATCCGGGATTTGCCATCAAAATATGAAGGAGGTTAAACTCCAGCGGTGTAAGATCTATGTGCCTGCCATGCAAAGTCACCATCCGACTTTTGGGATCGAGCTTTAAGTTTGCAATACCTAATACAGCCGGTTGTAGAGGCTCATTGTATTGGTATGTACGTCTCAGTAAAGATTTAACCCGGGCGACAAGTTCTACGGGACTGAAAGGTTTTGTAAGATAATCATCAGCCCCGATACCCAGTCCAATGGCCTTATCCGTATCATCTGCACGGGCTGTGAGCATAAGAACCGGTACAGATGATTTTCGTCGGATACGGCTGCATAATTCCAGACCGTCAATTCCCGGAAGCATGATATCAAGCAGAACAATTTGTGGTGAGTGCTTCTGAAAAGCCTCTTCCCCGGACAACCCGTCTTTTGCAACAATAACCTTAAAAGCCTCACGCTCCAGATAAAATCGCACCATTTGCGCCGTCTTGGGGTTATCTTCCACCAGCAGAATTAAATAATCTATTGTTGTATTTTTATCGTTTGTCATTTTATATACTTCAATCATAAATTACGGCCAATCAGATTTCCATTTGTCCGACTAACGATTATTGTTACAAAATATATACTACAATTATACTATGAATAAATTAATCCTCTTGATTCCTCTTGTATTGGCGGGTTGTTCTTCATCTGATTTTTTCCCTATTAATAAAGATCCACTGAATGAAGTGAGCATACTCAGTCTCAATATCCACTATCTTGTACCAGATCATGACCGAACTGGATAGGAAGAGAGGAAACATGCCGTATCAGCAGCCCTGTCAGAATTGAATGCGGATATTGTCATTTTTCAGGAAATGGAAACTTCCGAGGAGGCAAATACCTCTTCTCGTAATATTCAACTAGACTGGGTACTCGATAATGTAGACGGCAACACGGCATCTGCGGTTGGTAACCCATCTGATTTTCCGGTAACCCAACCCATACTTTTCAAAGAAAGTTTGTATATCCTGGAGAAGCTGGGTTTTTTCTTTTTTTCGGATAATCCGGATGTTATCTATTCCAAACCCTGGAGCGGCAGGTGGCCGGCATTTACAACCTGGGTATTAATCAGGAATCTTTCAGATAACAAGGAACTCTATATCTATAATGTGCATCTGGACGCATTCAGCCGAAAGAATCGGACCCGTGGTATCAATCTTGTGATGAATCGCATACATGATAGGTTGAGCCCCGATATCCCGGTAATTCTGGCAGCAGTTTTCATTTGGGTCTGGTCTGAATCTCTACGGAGCTATAGATCATATTTTCCATACACCGGGACTCAAGACAGTGGAGGCTGGAATAGTTCAGAATAAATGGAAGGGAGAGTGGCTATCCGATCATTATCCGATATATGCCTCTTTCCAAATGATGGAGGGATCTTAATGCTATTTTTACATTGTGTAGAGGTTTATACAGCATTGTCTTTTATCACTCACTGAAGTTGATACGTTTACTTTCCTATTAAATAGTTATAAAACAGTAATATATAAATAGTGGAGGATTTCAGCAAATGGTAATTGAACCCAAAATAAGAGGAAATGTCTGTTTTACCGCTCATCCTGTGGGATGTGATCGGCAAGTTCAGCAGCAGATTGATTATGTACGGGCCCAAAAAAAAATTAAGGGTCCCCAAAAAGTTCTGGTTATCGGTTCTTCCAATGGATACGGCCTGGCTACGCGTATTGTTTCTGCATTTTCCGGTGGAGCTGATACTATTGGAGTGGCTTATGAGCGGCCGGGTAAGGGATCCAAATCCGGTAGTGCCGGCTGGTATAATAATGTCGCATTTGAGGAGAAAGCCCGTAAAGAGGGACTGATTGCACGAAGTGTTAATGGTGATGCTTTTTCCGATGAGATAAAAAGTGAAGTTATAGATCTGATTAAACAGCATTTGGGAAAAGTCGATCTTGTGGTCTATAGCATTGCAGCCCCACGGCGGATCGATCCGAAAACCGGTGAGATTCACTCCTCAGTTATTAAACCGATCGGAGCTTCCTACACTGCAAGAACCGTCGATTTCCAATCCGGCCGCCTGTATGAAACTACCACCGAACCGGCACTGGAGAAAGAAGTGGAAGATACCGTGAAAGTTATGGGAGGTGAAGATTGGGGGTTGTGGATTGAGGCCCTCGATACTGCAGGAGTACTGGCTCCCGGGATTACAACTATTGCTTTTTCATATATCGGACCGGAACTGACAGCACCGATCTACCGCCAGGGTACAATAGGACAGGCTAAAAAAAATCTGGAATCAACTGCTGCGGTACTTCAGAAACGACTGTCTTCAAAGGGAGGGCAGGCACTGGTTTCGATTAATAAAGCTCTGGTTACCCGGGCCAGTGCTGTAATACCTGCCGTTCCACTGTATATTTCCCTCCTGTATCGGGTTATGAAAGAGAAAAAACTGCATGAGGGTTGTATACAGCAGATGTACCGGATGTTTAACGACAGTCTTTTTTCAGGGGAAGCTCCGGAACTTGATAATAAGGGGCGAATTCGCCTTGATGACTATGAAATGCGGCCGGATGTACAGCAGGAGGTTGCCGATCTCTGGCAACAGGTGAGTGCTGAGAACCTTGAATCAATCAGTGATATCAAGGGATTCCGTGCAGAATTCCTCAGACATCACGGCTTTGGAATGCAGGGCGTGGATTACGAAGCTGATGTAAAGGTATAACCAATTAAGTTTGTTACTCTATTCAGTATAAGAAACAATGTATGAGTAAGCAGTTTTCATCCGGAAAGTGCTTGTATCGAGATCCAGCGTTAAACAATCAGACATGCCAATACACTAATGGACCTTGTATCCTCAATCCGGTGGTCATATGATAGATCTGGAAAATATTCCACCAGGAGGACTTTATGTCCCTTACATCCGGGGTTCTGCCCCTGAACGAACGGAAAATGGACTGGTTTTTTATCGTTATTTTTGGCGTCTTCATTTTTACCAGTTTAGCTGCCGACTTTGTAAACGCGGTATTTCAACCGGATCCCGACAGCGGTTATTTCTGGGCGAGGGCCGTTTTTGAGCTTTACGCCAGGAACAACGATCCCTTGCTGGTAGCTAATCCCGAGTGGCTGAGGGTGATGACGTTACTTTCGAGCTTCATTTTCGGGCCGTTCTATATTGTTTTAATTATCTCCTTTGCCAAAGGTTGGAATGGTATTCGGCCCTGGGCGCTTTTTTACGCAGGAATGATTGTCGAAAGTGTGATTATCATTATTTTCGTGGAATTCCGGGGAGAAGCGGCGCTCTTTGCTCAGATAGCCAGAGAACTCAAACCGGCAGACGAACTTTCGGCAGTAGGACTAACAGCGGATTTAAAAGTGCTCAATCCACTGAAATTCCTTCTCTTTAATCTTCCTTATATCATCGTGCCTCTCCTTCTGGCATTGAGAATGCGAAAACCGGCTCCTTTTGCTGCGGTTCGCCCAAGAGAGCGAGATATAGATCAATAGACTCCCGGAAGGATTCGCCATTTAACCCTGTTCCTGTACTCTAACCATGCCTCCCCGTATTTGTCGGCACACAATCGATCATCTCGGCGTTGCCGGTTTACGAGGAGGATGGTGAAGTAGACAACGTAGAAATAGGGGACATACGACCCGAACAAGCACGGTAATCCCCAGGCCAGAGCCATCATGATGTCTCCAACATAGTTAAAGTGTCTCGACCAGCCCCAAAACCCGGATACCAGGAGTTGGGTTCCTCGTGACGTTTCGATTACAACGGGCTGTTCCCCCCATATTTTACGATCCGGGTTTTTGCGGAAACGGTGCTTTTGAAGATTTACCGATCGGAAGACTGCATATCCCGCGAAGTTTAGTACAGCGATTGATAGGGCTGCCCACCAGGGAAGATGCACAGGAAAGGTGAGCAAATAAAATGCTTGAATACTATAAGAGAATGGAACCCATGCAGAGTCTCCGAAAAGGAGCATCCAGCCGAATCCTTCCTGTACGATATCCATAGTAGAGAGAATTGCTTCTTCGTGGAGGAAATAGTCCAGTACGTACCACGCTTGGAAAAGCACCACCATAACCATTGCATTGGATGGACGCCCTTTCAGCTGTACCTCAGCAAGGAGGAACGACATATTGAGGATAACCCAGCCGATGAGTCCCGGCCTTGATTCAAAAAAAAGCTTGATGTCGAATCCTGTGCGAACGGGTATCCGGGGGTTATGACCGGCTCCGAGGAAGTAATCGCAAAATGGAATACCGGTTAGGTGGGGAGCGGGGTTGGTTTTTTTTCCGTAAAAATACAAAAAAAGCGCGAAAGGGTAACACGCAGCCGTAATTATCAAGGCTAATGAGATGAATCTTTCATAAAGCCACAATGGTGAAACGATTCCGGTGAGAACGAGCGTAAGATAAATGCCAAGGGACAGTAGAAAAGCGAACATACCGTTCATGCGGTAGATGAGCTTAGAGCCGTCGGGAAGCGGACGCCCTTCGACACGGCTCCCGGGAAGTAATACTTGAAGCAAAGCTTGGAAACCAATCCACCCGAAAACAACCGCAATGTCCGTCCAAGTCGGCTTTAAAGCAGCAGCAGCAGCCTTCCATCCCTCGGGGTTCAATTGCCAGAGGAAAATACTGCCGGCATTCAATCGAACGGAGGCCCAGAGCCAGAAAATGATAAGAGGCAAGGCTATCATCAACGCTATATTGCCCGGAATGCCTCCGAAATCGGGACGCTGCTGAGGATTTGCGGTGGTATCGTTATTCATAGCGTCAAATTATAAACGATTCGGATTAATGTATGTTCGTCTAAATTTATTGTTCGCAAAACTATCGCAAAGCATGGTTGAATCGAAATTGTCCACCCACTTGTTGTCTAACTCATACGATAGACGGAAGTAATCTAGTCTCAGGTCTAAAATTCTGACCACCAGAGCTGCAGCTCTGTTCATCAATCAATGCACTTTTCCAGCCAATACTCATTTTTCTGATCCACTCCGATATGTAATTTTCAAAAGCTCGAATCAAGCGGGAGTACCTACAGCTCCGAATACACTAAGTATCAGAGTCTATTGAATCATATCAGGCTAGAATCCAAGCAACTGACACTACAAGCGGAAGTAACCGGGCTGAACTCATCCTGTTCCAGAGGATAATCGGGTGAATGAGAAAAACTATGGCAAATTGAGAGAAGATCAGTTTCACCTCACTGTATCTGTATCCGGCACATTGATGACGATATTTGCGCAGGTGCCGGTATCCTCTATCTGAATCAGGTTATCAAAGGTGGTATCCCTGATATTGTCGATGGCCTCCGTGGTGAAGAAAGCCTGATGGCTTGTAATAAGGACGTTTGGAAATGTCTGGAGGCGGACGAAGGTATCATCCTGTATCACTTCATCTGACAGATCTTCAAAAAACAAGTCTCCCTCTTCCTCATATACATCCAGGCCGACATATCCGATGATGCCGGATTTAAGACCGTTAATCACCGATCCCGTATCAATAAGTGGTCCTCGGCTCGTGTTGATGAGCATCACGCCCTTTTTCATACTCTTGATGGCGAAATCGTTAATCAGGTGATAGGTTTCATAGGTGAGGGGGCAGTGAAGAGAAATTATATCGCTATCTTTGTAAAGTTGTTCGAGTTCTACATAAGTAATGCCTTTGGTTTTTACCTCATCGGAGGGAAATTTATCATATGCAAGAATCTTTACACCCAGTCCTGATATGACATTCATGAATATTCTGCCGATCCTGCCGGTGCCGATAATTCCGATTGTTTTACCGTGCATATCGAATCCCATCAGCCCGTCCAGGGAGAAGTTACCTTCCCTAACCCGTGCATGTGCCCGGTGATATTTGCGATTCAGGCTTAATATCAGTCCCAATGCATGCTCAGCAATGGCATAGGGTGAATAGGCAGGAACCCTGCAGACGATAATCCCGTGCATCTCTGCGGACTTCAAATCGACATTGTTGAAACCGGCGCAACGCATGGCAATAATTCGAACACCGTGGTCGGCTAATATTCCGATTACAGTGTCATTTACATCATCGTTGACGAAAATACATATCGAGTCAAATCCATCTGCAAGTACGGCCGTCTCTGCATTCAGTCTGGCTTCGAAAAATGTGATATCCAGAGATGGAGGTAAATTACTTGAAAAGGAATCTCTAACCCATTTTTTTGTACTGAAAACGGCGAGTTTCAAATCTGAGCTCCTGATTCTTATATACTACTAAAATACTAGCAATTAAATAATAACCTACGCTATAAAGTCGGTTAGGTCAATAAAAAAGAGTGGCCCAAAGTTGGCATTATTTTACTTTAACAATCACGTCAGAGTTGTCAAAGAGCTTCCCTCATGCTCAGCACAGGATACCCGGTACTTTCCCATTCATTAAAACCATCCAGTAATGAGTAGGCGCTGTATCCCAGTGTCCTGAAAATACCTGTAACCTGACCGGAGGACTGGCCGACATAACAGACAACGACAATGTCCCGGTTTTCAGAGAGCCTCCCCGAATCAATCAATTCGCCAACATCCTCCCATTCCCGGTGAATTGAACCGTCTATCTTTGAAGCCTCCCAATCAGGTTTTTTACGGATATCGAGTATAAGGGGCGGCTTTTCACTATTAAGCCGATTACTCAAGGTTTTACAGCTGATAAGCCCGTAACTGTCCCCGGGCAGGGAATTAAAAATATCCTGGACAGATTTCATGTATTTACATTAAGTTATCCAAAGTTTAATCGCCAGCAAACAAAGAAATTTCATTTCAGGTTTAACCTCATTTTTTTATTGGAACTTGAATTTATCGGGTGTCCAAACTTGAATCATCAACAATGCAGTTGACGTTATCATGTTCCCATAAAAAGCTGGCCGGCCATTCATCGGGATTGGCTTTCTCCATAAAGGCATTGTAGGCATCAATTTTTCCGAAGCCGGTAATCAGAATCAGAATCTCTCTGGAATTAAGTATATCGGCAATGCCCAATGTCATTCCCCGGCTGACAGCAGCTCCTGTATCTTTTAACATCGGGTGGAGAGTTGAACTCTGGGCCAGTTCTACAACACGTGTATGGTCGTACTTTCCTGAACCGGGTTCGTTCAGCCCCAGATGCCCATTTCTACCAATTCCAAGGATACAGAGATCTATGGGTCCGTTCTTTTCAAGTAAGCCATTGATGCGCCGGCACTCAGATTCCGGATTATCGGCAGCTGAATTAAAAAGTACCAGCCTGTCTTCTGAAATCAACCACGGCCTGCTTACATTCTGCCGAATGAAGCTGCTGCAGGTTGCCGGATGATCTGAAGGGATGCCATACCACTCATCCAGAGCCAGAAGCCGAATACCGCTGGTAATCTCCGGTTCTGCAGTAACTCTCCGCGTAATTTCTGCATACATGCCTTCAGGGCTTCCTCCGGTTGCAATGCATAAAAGTGCTTTCGGTTTTTGGCGTATCGACTCGATAAGAACCCTGGAACCCTTTATGCTCATGGACTGATAATCTGCTGTATGGACAATTTTCATAATTTGATAAACTCCAATTATTTAATTTCTCCAGTAGTGATATTCTTATCATACAGCTAAAGGAATTCAACGATTGGCGGCAGAGGTCAACAGAAATACTGATAACTGACTCCACCCGGACTTCAGAAAGTTGAAAGCGGTGGTATAATTTTCATTGTTGACCTCTTCGCCCGGCCTTAGAATCTGATATCTGAACTATTTACCTGAATAGCGGCTGATAAGATCGAAAATCTCATCAACTTTCTCTTTTCCTCCGCCATTTTCAATCGCATCACTAACGCAGGTATCAATATGCCGATGAAGAACCAGGTTGTTGGCTTTGGTTAAGAGGGAAGGGATGGCCAATAGCTGTTTGCAGATGTCGACGCAGTAGCGGTCGTCCTCAAGCATTTTTATAGCCGATTCAATCTGTCCCCGGGCAGTTTTCATAAGATTGAGTGCTTTTTTCTTCTCGTTATCCACGGGATTCCTCTTCTTCCTTTAAGAAACAGGCCAGAGCAATCAATTAAACTCCAACCTGACCCTTCTCATCAGCTGATTTCAGCTGCCAATGTGTACCCGGCCTCGTCAACAGCACCTTTGAGAATGTTAAGGCTTACTTCCTTAGACAGCTCCAGTGCTGCAGTTCCGTTTTCATGACTGACATCTGCGGAATTCACACCGTCTACACCTTCTAATGCCTTGGTGA
>Ga0209633_10003189_pt1 | contig 15250 bp, 15 predicted proteins | sample Cruoilmetagenom1_FD_187290 | JGI IMG/M metagenome (GOLD analysis project Ga0209633, IMG submission 187290) | Oil polluted marine microbial communities from Coal Oil Point, Santa Barbara, California, USA - Sample 1 (SPAdes) (version 2) | ecosystem: Environmental > Aquatic > Marine > Oil seeps ... | reverse complement strand
CTGCCGATGACGGTATTAGTTTATATAAAGGAATACGCAAATGGATCATAAAGTATAATAATGCAGCATAAATATCAACTAAATGTGGTCTAAAGAAACTGGGGTACTATAGCCAATAGTTTCAAAATTAAAACGGTTTGTTTTCTATTATACTAATCCGTGATGAAAATTTGTATTTAGAAAATAATATATTTTGTGTATAATCAATGAATAATTTCGTTGCATAGCCATAGCTACGGAACTAAATTATGAAGAAGAGTAGGTGCAAAAGAGCTATTTTATATCACAAATTTTTATGATGGCTTAGTATCGATCTTTTGATATAATTCATACTTAGAGGTACGAATTTTAATCAAATTAACCAAAAATATTTGTGTAAAAATAAGTGTTTTTTTGAAAATAGTTTTTCCCGACTTTTCGGGAGTCTGACGGGACTGTAATAACAGTAGCGGTTAAAAATTCTTTGAATTTTGTGTTCCTTTTTTCTTTTTTACAAAATTCTCTGAATTTTGCGGTGCTTGCAGATTCAAAACCAACGTTGAACCACAAAAATAGCCAATATTGTTTTTGCAGAATGTTAGCGCCGGTTACTTATAATTTTGGATTAATACTTCACTTGGAATATTTAATTGTTGACTTAAATTTCTAATCATTTCGATTGTCAATTTTCGTTTTCTATTAAGTATTTCACTTACTCTACTTTTAAATCCAACAACTTCTGCTAAATCTTTTTGTTTCATTCCTAATTGTTTCATTCTAAATTTTATTGCTTCGATTGGATCAGGCATTTCAATTGGATATTTTTCCTTTTCATATTTTTCGATTAGGATTGATAATATTTCCAATTCATCTCCTTTTTTTGTTCCTTTTTTAGCATCAAAGATTATTTCAAGTCTTTCAAGAGCTTTATTGTAATCTAATTCGGTTTTTATAGGTCGTATATTCATAATTCTTTTTTTAAATGTTTTTAACGTCTATTTTATCATATTCGGCTTGTGTTCCAATAAATTTTATCCATAACACTTGATATTCGAAATTTATTTTCACTATCAGCCTGTATTTATTTCCTTTAATATTGAATACAATTCTTTCATTTTCAAGGATACTTGCACTTGGATATTCTAATTTTAATTGATTAGGATTTTTCCATACAGCTTTTTCAGTTTCTTTATGCCATGATTTCAATTGTTGTTCACAATCATTGTGCTTTGTCCAAAATTCTCTTAAAGTTTTCCTTGATATTATTCTCAATTTATTTGCCTTTTAAAATACAAACACACAAAAAAGTTCCCATATTGGGATGTTATTATTAAATATTTTTTTAGATAGAAATTTTTTAGTGGAAATTATTTCTTGAATTCAGCTTTCTGTAGTGCTATTAGTGCTATGGTTGGGCTATGCGTAGTTTGGAATTTTAAAACGATTAATTTTCAATTTACTACTAATTTTATTTAATGCTAAATACTTCAATATTAGCATATTACCTAAATTACGTATAGCCTTTATTGCCTTCTGGGCTTTCTTTATTCCTGTCATTTTATTTTCAATTTAGCACTATCCTAATTTTGTTTTTTTCAAGTCGGCAAAAAGCGGCAACATACAGACAAGCTCTTTTGCAATTTTTTGGACTTTGCGTTGGCTTGTGCGAATTGTAAATGTGCTTGACTGTGTGAGCAGATATTGAGCTTCTTGCAATACTTTACCATGAAGTTCTTACTCAATCAATAAATCTCCCAATAAACTATTCTATTCGCTTACGGGCAATTCGTTGATTAGATTCTTTATTTCAATACTTGTTATCATATGGTAAGTATACAAATAATTGCTGACTTATTCAGAACTTAGCCTAAAAACTCTAAATAATGGGGGCAATATAAACAAAAAGAGCTGCCAAAAGGTAACTCTTTTTAAAAATAGTTATAGTATTAACTCTATAATGCTCCTTCATCATAAGCTTTTTCACCATGTATTGCCATATCTAAACCATCTTGTTCATCAGATTCAGATACTTTAACAGGTGTTATTTTGTTTATAAGTGCTAACATTAAATATGTAAATATAAATGCATAAGCAGCAGCACCTAATACTGAAACAGTTTCTTTCAAAAAGAATGAAACGTTTCCTTCTAATAAGCCACTAACCTCAGGATTTATACTAGAAGAGGCAAAAACACCTAGTAAAATCATACCAGTAATTCCACCCATTCCGTGAACCCCCCATACATCGAGAGCATCGTCCCAACCAAGTTTATTTTTAAGATTAACAGCAAGATAAGCAACTATTGAAGCAGAAATACCAATAATTATTGCTGCCCATATAGGTACAAAACCTGCAGCTGGGGTAATTGTTGCTAAACCAGCAACAGAACCTGTTAATAGCCCTACAAATTTAGGTTTGCCAACATGTACCCACTCGATTATTAACCAAGTTATAGCTGCAAATGATGCCGCAACATCAGTATTTAGAAATGCTAGTGTAGTAATATCATCAACCTTCAATTCGCTACCTGCATTAAAACCATACCATCCGAACCATAATAAACCAGTACCAATTGCTACTAATGGGATACTGTTTGGTGGTGATTTAATATCTGACTTACGTTTACCAACATAAATTACAGAAGCTAATGCTGCTAAACCAGCAGTTGCGTGAACAACTAAACCTCCAGCAAAATCGACTACTCCCCATTCAGCAAGTAATCCACCTCCCCATACCATATGTACAAAAGGATAATAAACAAATATTTGCCATACAACTAAGAAAATTAAATAAGATTTGAATGTAACACGATTTACAAATGCCCCAGTAATTAAAGCAGGTGTAATAATTGCAAACATCATTTGATAGGCAATAAAAATATATGTTGGATATTGTCCATCTGCACCACTATATGCTTCGGTAAAAGGTATTCCATTAAGAAAAGCCCAATCGAAATTACCAATAATTCCTCCTTCTCCACCACTAAAACATAGTGAATAGCCAAATGCTATCCATAACATTGTGGTAATTCCAAGCGATGCAAATGTCTGTATCATTATACCAAGAATATTCCGTTTACTCGCCAAGCCTCCGTAAAAGAAAGCTAAACCTGGCGTCATTAGCATAACAAGACTTGTAGACAAAATCATAAAAGTCGTTGTACCTGTATCAAAACCCATAATTAATTAATTTTTAGTTATATAAATAAAATTTTATAATGAAATTCCAAATACTAAGAATATTTTTTCTGCCTGTGGATTTGTAATTAATGATGTAGTAATTGGCAAAGAATAACTATCTGTTATTTTTATTAATTTTGAAGCTGTAACTCCTAAATTAACAACACCTGGGCCATTACCGTAAAATCCACTTTCGCCTATAAAACCTGTATTTTTATTTTCTCCCTTTGGATTGTTAAATGTAAATCCCGTAAATAGACTTAAATCAATATCTTTAATTGAACTATTGTATGCTAATTCAAAATAGTTTGAATATTGTATTCCTGTTTTTAAATTAAAAGTAGTGGTGTCATGAGAGTTACTACCCAATGTTTGTGCATCACTACCAAATAAATTTACGTAAGCACTTAAAGAAAGAGGTATTTTTTTTGTGCCATTAAACACTAATCCAAGTTCTCCAATATGACCTGTTTTATCATCATAACCAAAATAATCATAATTAGCTGTATCTGATGGAAAATAGTAATCTGTAAAAATTACTGTAAATATATCTTTATAGAAAGTATAACTTAAATACAAATCCATTTCTTGCGATGCGTTAATACCTCCTGTTGAGTATGCTCCCCAAGCTCCTATTTCAAAGTTTTTATATGTCAATGCTAAACTTGGTTGAATACTGGGTGAACTCCCCCCAAATTCAGTTCCACGCCATACATAACGACTCATTAAATCTGCTCCTAAACTTAAATCGAAATTACTTTCTGTACTATCGGTTTGAGCAAATGAAATACAACTCATAAAAAGCAGTGCAATCAAAAATGTTTGCTTTAAATAATCTTTTTTCATAAATTGTTTTAAAAATTAAAAGTAACTGTTCAGCCAACAAAGATATAAAAAATTCCTAAAAAGTCACTTTTTTGTAGCAAATTTTTCGACTGTCTGAATTTTGTGGTTGCATAAGTGACTGTGATTAATGTTTTAATTTTTAGTCAACTTATTTCAGAACGGTTCATTTATCAGCCTTGCAGGTAACGGTTTTGTGTATGATTTCGTTGTGTGTTTAAACACTAAAGTTAGCAAATAAATCACAGATAGAAAGACCGCGAGGACTTTCGTAAGTAGGCTACAACTATCAATTAATTATACAGGTTATTAGTAACTGGCATTTTAATTATTAGTAAATTCGTTCCATAAATCAAACTCCCTTGCGTTTATTTTTAATTGTTTCCAATTTTCTTTTTCTATAATAGGTGCAACAATTGTAAATTCGTCAATTAGTGACCAATTCGTAGGAAGAATTTTATTCAGAGCATTATTAGTAATCATAATTGGTTGTTCGTCTGAATTATCGAATAAAATATAATCGTATTTATCAATGATATAGTTAGTTTTATTCGTTAAAAGTTTTGCTATTTTCTTATTTTCTTCAGTTTCTCCAATTTGTAAAATATTGCCATATTCAAAATTTGGTAATTGATAATTTGCTTTGATTATTAAGTTAAACATTTTTTCTTTTAACTTTTCTTTTTCTAAATTTTTGAATTTTTCGTGTGTTTTTAAACCAAAATAAACTTTTCTTTCAGGTCCATAAATAGTTATTTCTTCATTTTCTTTAGATAATAACTGAATAGTTTCGCAATCTTGTATTTCATTTTTTTTTATTAGTTCTGCATTAAAGATTGGTAATTTACTTATAGTTTCCTCTTCTTCGTTTATTAGAGTTCCAGAAGTTAAATTCAATATTATTTCAATAACTTTATTTGTTAAATCGTAATCGTGATTATTCGAAAGAATTGTATTTCTAATTTCAATAAAATCATTTTCTAATGTGATATCAAGACCTCTAGTAGATTTACCTTCAACCCAAAAGTATAAAGTATTATCTCCTCTGTTTTCAAATTTTGTATCTGTGATATTCGAAACATTTCTTTTAAACTTATCTAAATCAAGTTTTTCTTTCGTTATTATATAATGTAATAAACTCATAATTTTTTTTGGAGTTTCGGTTTTTGCTTGTTGCCAACAACTATATACACGCAATTGCATATATATAATTATACAAATATACTATTAAGTTTCATTAATATTACAAATATTTTTTGTGCGCTTGCAAAATTTTGAATATATTAATTATAAATATGGTAGATTTAATAATTTTTAACAACTTATCTATATTGAAAATCAGTAATAAAAAAGCCACTTGATAAATCACCAAGCAGCTTTAAATTAACAAATAAAACAATTTTATCCTTGTTTAAATACTTTTAATTTTTCTATCAACGCAGGTACTACTTCAAAAGCATCACCTACCACACCGTAATCGGCAGCTTTAAAGAAAGGCGCTTCGGGATCATTATTGATAACAACCATATATTTAGACGAGTTAACCCCGGCTAAGTGTTGAATAGCACCCGAAATGCCAATGGCAATATATAAATTTGGCGCCACTTGTTTTCCAGTTTGTCCTACGTGTTCAGCATGCGGACGCCAGCCAATATCGGCAACTGGTTTAGAACAAGAAACAGGTGCATCGAGTACATCGGCAAGTTCTTCAATCATACCCCAGTTTTCAGGACCTTTCATTCCCCTTCCGGCAGATACAATAATATCGGCATCGGTAAGCGGTACTTTTCCACTTACTTTTTCTACTTTGATTACTTTAAGCATGTCGTATGCGCTGGCATCAATATTGGGGTTAAAGCTTTCTACATTTCCATCAACAGGATTTTCTTTTAATCCAAAGGAATTTTTGGCAATTCGCAACACTTTTTTCTCGGTTAGTAGCGCTGTATAAGCAATACCTTTGTTTGAAAAAGTTTTTCTTTTGACGATAAATGTATCTCCATCTTCGGGCAATGCCATGACTTGTGATAAATATCCGGCTTGCATTTTTTTCGCCAAAATAGGACCTAAATATACAGCATCGTTGCTTGAGCTAATCAAGACCAGCGAAGCATTTTCTTTGGTAGCCGCTTCTGCAATACCTGAGGCATGAGCATAAGCATTAAAATTTTTCAAAATAGGGTCTTCTACATTTAATACTTTTGAAGCACCATAAGTATATAATTCTTTAGGATTTTCAAGTCCAAAGCCTATAGCAACGACTTCTTGTCCAGATTTGTCGCCGTACGCTTTTGCATAAGCAGCTAATTCTTTGGCGCCCTTACTGACTTTTCCATTTTGATTTTCGGCATATATTAATATTGACATAATTTCTGTGTTTTTAAAATGAATACTTAAAATTAGATGACTTTTGCTTCGTTGTGTAGCAAATTGATAAGCGCGTCTAAGTTGTCTTTTTCAACAAGCTTAATGGCGCCTTTTGAAGGTGGCTTTTCAAATTTTTCAATTTTACTTTTTACTTCTGCTTCAAAAGCAGGAAGCACTTCCAAAGGTTTTTTACGTGCCATCATAATGCCGCGCATATTGGGTATGCGTAGCTCTTCTTCTTTGACCAATCCTTTTTGTCCGCCAATAATGATGGGCATAGTAGTATCGATGATTTCTTTACCTCCTTCTATCTCACGGGCTATTTCAATCACATTGTTTTCAATTACATCCAAACCGATACATGCATTTACAAATTTGATACCAGTCATTTCGGCTACCAAACCGTGTACGATTCCGCTGTTGTAGTCCAAAGATTCTTTGCCGGCAATAATCAAGTCAAAATCATTGTTTTGTTTGATATACTGGGCAATTTGTGATGCAGTAAAATAGCTGTCAGTTGGCTCAACATCAATTCTTATTGCACGATCAGCACCAATAGCCAATGTTTTTCTAATGACGGGTTCTGTTTTAGCAGTTCCAACATTTAATACAACCAATTCGCCCCCCAATTTTTCTTTGAGTTGCATGGCTTTTGTCAATCCAAATTCGTCATGTGGATTGATGACAAATTGAATCCCGTCTTCATCAAACTTTGTGTCGTTTTCCGTAAAATTTATTTTAGAGGTCGTGTCGGGAACACTACTCATAAGAAATAATATCTTCATATGTTTATTTTTTAGCGTTTTCTATTTTTAAATTAAATTATATGCGTTGTCCTATAAAATTAAAGCAAGTATTTCTAATGCTTAATATATATGCTGACAGTTTTATATCTTTTAAAAAAAAAGATGCTACGAAGTTACAAAAAATATTTTATTTATTATGCACGCATAATAAATTTTTTCACTTAAATAACATTATTTTCATAAAATAGGCTTTATTTTTTACAATAAAGCAATAAATACAAGAATATTTCAAATATATGTTAATAGTTTTTTTGTAAATATTTATATTTTGATATTTATTATATGTTTGATAGATACTTAATGGATGCTTAACACATGCTTAACGTATGCTTTGTCAAAAAACATTTTTTTAGGTATTAATTTTATATTTAATAAAAGATTAACTTTGTAACTTGTTTTTATGGCATAGTTTTTTCACAAAACGAAAGAGAACATGAACAAAATTTTATTTTTTATGAAACGGAATTATAAATTAATACTGCTAATTGTTTTGTTGGCAGGGGCATTTTTTGGATTTAAACAATATCGCCAACAAGTAGCGGAAGATAAAGAAGCTTCTATTATACAACGTATCAATATGGTTATTGACTACGCACATTATCAACCAACAGAAATGGATGATACCTTTTCACTTGCGGTTTATGAAAAGTTTTTGGAGGACGTAGATCCTTCCAAGCGATATTTGATGCAATCAGATATAGATTCATTGTCTAAATACAAAGATCAAATAGATGATGAACTGCGTGCATTAAATCTCGATTTTTATAAAAAATCCTATGAAATTATTACCAAAAGACAAAAGGAAGCCCTTACATATATCGATGAAGCGCTTGAGCAACCATTTGATTTTAGTCTTAAAGATACTTTAAGTACGGACTATAAAAAACGTCCTTATGCTATGAATAAAGCGGTGCTAAAAGATAGATGGAGAAAATATATGAAATTCAATACTTTATCAAGAGTATATGAAAAACTTGAAGCACAAAAAAAGAAAAAAGATAGCGCCGGTTTCAAATCTAAATCTATGGTAGAAATTGAAAAGGAAGCCAGAGAAGCAAGTGCAAAAAGTATTCAGAATTTTAAAGATTTGCTCAATGAAATGGAAGAAAGTGATTATTTTTCTATTTTCATGAATGCAATAGTAATGCAAAACGATCCCCATACAAACTATTTTAGTCCGCAAGGCAAAGAACGTTTTGATACCAGTATGTCTGGTTCTTTTGATGGCATAGGAGCACGATTGCAAAAAGAAGGCGATTATGTAAAAATAATGGAAGTGATTCCAGGTGGACCTGCTTGGAAGCAAGAAAAATTAAAAATGGGTGATCTTATTCAAAAAGTAGCACAGGATAATAAGGAACCGGTTGATATTATGGGTATGCGTTTAACCAAAGTGGTTAAATTGATCAAAGGTCCTAGAAAAACAGTTGTCAAACTGACCGTAAAAAGAGTGGATGGCACCATTAAAATTATCGCAATTACACGTGGAAAAGTAGAATTGGAAGATACTTTTGCAAAATCATTAATTATTAAACATCAAGCAAAAGATTTTGGTTATATTTATTTGCCTAAATTTTATATTAATTTTAAAGAAAAGAACCAACGTTCTGCCGCAACGGATATTAAAAAAGAATTGCAAAAATTAAAAAAAGCCGGGACCAAAGGTATTGTGCTCGATTTACGAAACAATGGTGGTGGCTCTCTGTCAACGGTTATTGATATTGTCGGATTTTTTATCGATAAAGGACCGGTTGTTCAAGTTAAAGATAAACGAGACGAAATAGAAATATTAAAAGATAAAGACCGTTCGGTTGTGTATAATGGATCTGTGGTAGTGTTGATTAACGAGCTTTCGGCTTCTGCCTCTGAAATTTTGGCAGCAGCGCTTCAAGATTATGATAGAGCCATTATTATAGGAAGTAAATCTTATGGAAAAGGTACGGTGCAAAATCTTGTCGATTTGTCTCAAGTAAATGTTCCCGGTAAAGATTTTGGCGATTTAGGTGCTTTGAAATGGACGACCAAAAAATTCTATAGAATCAATGGTGGTTCTACCCAAATAAAAGGTGTACAGCCAGATATTGAATTGCCTGATAACTATAAGTATTTAGACATCAGAGAAGAAGATGAGTCAACAGCACTTAAATGGGATCAGATTGAAAAAGCAGATTTCAAAGGGTATCAAATTTCTCAAAAGGCAGCGATTGTTAAACAAGAGCAAGCGAGAATTAATGAAACGCCATTGTTTAAGAATATCAACAAAAAAGCCAAATGGTTGTCGGATAACCGAAAAGATTATAAGATTTATCTGGCTTTGGATGACTATACCAAAGATTTAAAAAAATCGGAAAAAATCAGTAAAGAATTTGATAGTTTGACAAAATATAAATCCAATTTAGACGTTACATCTCTTAGTCCTGACCTTGTAGGAAAGGAAAAAGATACGGTTTTTAAAGCCAAAAGAAGTAAGTGGATCAAAGCGGTTAAAAAAGATCCTTATATTGGCGAGGCCATAAAAGTCTTGGAAAAAATGTCAGAATAATGAAATATTTAAAATATATATTTATACTTTTATTCTTTTCGCAAGTTTCTTGCGAAAAGAATAAGCAATATTCAAATCCATATTTGCAGGATGTGAGTTTTTCAAGAAGTATCAATATGGATTTGCCTGAATATGCGTCGTTAAAATTTGCCAACAATTCAATTTTGGTTCAAAATATAGGACTCAAAGGGGTTATTGTTTTTAATACAGGATCGAGTTTTGTCGCTTTTGAAGCCAGCGATCCCAATCATTATCCAAGCACTTGCTCAAGAATGGCTCCCAATCAGTTTACTTGTAAATGCAATTGTGAAGACAATGAATACAGCCTATACGATGGTCAACAAATCTCCGGAACGGGACGATATACTATGAAACCGTATCGTATTACACAATCTGGGAATACCTTGCAGATAAGCAATTGATATACCAAAATATGATACATTAAAGACCAATCATTAAAAAGGCGTTAATATCTTTTAAATTTTACAAATCGCCATTTTTCTGGATGCGTTTCTTTTTCTAAAACATTTTCAATAGCATCGGGTAGGGCAGGAAAGAAGTCTATTCCTGTTAGTTTTTCAATAGAATCAACCGGCACGACAAATACTTTTGGACTGACCAAACTATCGTGATGTTTTATTAAAAAACCAAGCATACGAGGTTTATTAGGATTGTTATAATTTAGGATTATTTTGTAGAAATAATCTGGTACCGCTACGCGTTCACGACCAATGCGTTCCAAGCCTTTTTGGAGGATGCCTCCGGTTACGATATAAAGTTTGCCGTCGTGTTTGACCCAATATCTAACTTGTTTTTCCAAATCGTTCCAAATACCACCGTTAAAATAGTGATCCATCGGACTGACATTGGAGGTGTAAAAAGTATCATCAAAAGCATCTTCGGAAAAACGCATGTCGGCTGCCGGTAATAAATGCCCTTTTTCATAACCATTGGGAAAATAATTCTTATAATGAGCAGATTTTGTTTTAACTTTTGGGTCTCTTATAAAATAGGGTCGTTTGCGTTGTGCTTTGCTCACTTGTTTGGGTGAGAGCGAATAAGCAACCCATTCGGCATTCTCATAAGTTTCGTTGTATGAAAGTGTGTAATAAGGATGGCGTACAACTTCGCTGGTGGTAGATGTAGGCAAATAGTTAAAGCTGTCAATTGCTTGTGTAAGATTTGTTTTTTTTGAAGTGCTTTTAGTCGTTTTTTCATTTTGGCAAGCTACTATTAATAGAATGCCAAATAACAGTATGAGTTGTTTATGCATGATTTGTTTTAAATTCTTTTATACCAATCGTTTAAGATCTTGTATTTCATTAATTAAATTGATATCTATTTGATAATTTTTGGGATTAATCTTGTTGTGTTTAGAAATAAAAATACGTTCAAAACCAAGTTTTTCTGCTTCGCTGATGCGTTGTTCAATTCGATTAACGGGACGAACTTCTCCAGTTAAGCCTATTTCACCGGCAAATGCCCATTGAGGAGAAATACCTTCATCATTGTTGGATGATAAAATGGCAACGGCAACGGCTAGATCTATGGCGGGATCATCAATTTTGATGCCACCAGTAATATTTAAAAAGACATCTTTGGCAGATAGTTTAAAACCCATTCTTTTTTCCAAGACGGCTAGAATCATGTGTAAACGTTTGATGTCATAACCGGTGGTGGTACGTTGTGGTGTGCCATAAACGGCAGTGCTGACAAGCGCTTGTACTTCTACTAACAAAGGACGCAAACCTTCCATAGACACGGCAATTACGGTGCCGCTTAGCTCGCTATCGTGGGTGGTTAAAAGTAGTTTAGAAGGATTTTTTATCTCAGTTAAACCCTTATTATTCATTTCGTAAATTCCTATTTCGTGTGTAGAACCAAATCGGTTTTTGTTGGCGCGTAATATTCTAAAAAGATGGTTGCGGTCGCCTTCAAATTGCAAGACAGTATCCACCATATGTTCTAAAACTTTTGGACCGGCAATTTGTCCTTCTTTATTGATGTGTCCGATAATAAAAACGGGGGTATTGGTTTTTTTGGCAAATTGAATGATCTCACTGGTGGTTTCTCTGATTTGTGAAATACTCCCCGCCGATGATTCTATATAATCTGTATGTAAGGTTTGAATGGAGTCAATAACCAATATATCCGGTTTTTCTTGTTCTAAAACGTGAAATATTTTTTGGGTATTGGTTTCAAACAGCAATTTCATATTGTCGTTTTTAATACCAATTCGTTCGGCACGCATGCGTATTTGTTTTGGACTTTCTTCGCCTGAAATATAGAGTGTATTAAAAGGCAGTTGAAGTGCAACTTGTAACATTAGTGTAGATTTACCGATACCGGGTTCACCACCGAGCAAAATAACACTTCCGGGAACAATACCGCCGCCCAATACATTATCTAGTTCTCCATTGTTAGTGGTGATTCGGTATTCATCTGCTGTGTCTATTTCAGATAACTTGCGCACTTTTGTTTTAATGTGCGCAGCATGATTTCCTGATTTTTTCGAATCTTTTTTACTGATAACTTCTTCTGTAATGGTATTCCATTCCTTACAAACAGTACATTGCCCCATCCATTTGGAATATTGTGCACCACAGTTTTGACAATAATATATGGTTTTGGTTTTCATAATTAATCTTTATCAGGAATCTTTCTTAACATTACTTTTTGTATCTGTTTTTGATTGGCTTTATTTATTTTAATATAAAACCGATCATCGAGTTCAAATGCTTCATTTTCTTCAGGTATTTCTCCTAATTTGAATAAAATATAGCCACCTAAAGTGTCATAACTGTCATCTTCTGGTATGTGTAAATGGTATTTGTCATTTAGCTCCTCAATTTCATATCTGCCTGAAAAAATAAAAGTATTTTCATCCAATTGTTTTTCAAAAAGCTCGTTTTTGTCGTGTTCATCTTCAATTTCACCAAAAATTTCTTCAATAATATCTTCGAGTGTAATCAATCCAGAAGTACCACCATATTCATCCAAGACGATGGCAATATTTTTGTTTTGCTTGGTCATAAGTTTTAATAAGTCTTGAATGGGAATGGTTTCCGGTACAAACATTACTTTTTTGACAATAGATTTTATGTTTTTAGGATTTTTAAACATCTCAAATGAGTGAATGTAACCAATTATATCATCGATATTTTCTCTAAAAACAATTATTTTGGATAGTCCGGTTTTGATAAATGTTTGTTTGAGTTCTTCGATACCGGTATTATCTTCAACAGCTACAATTTCAGTTCTAGGAATCATTATTTCGCGTGCTTTTACATCGGCAAAATCCAGTGCGTTGTGTAGTATTTCTAATTCGTTATCTGTTTCACCGTTATGTGCTTCGGATTCTTCTATTTGTTGATTGATGAACTTACCCAATTCCAATTTGCTAAAAGCATATTGAATATCATCTGATTCAATTTTGAAAAAAATATCTAAAATGGCGTTTGAAATCCATAAGATAAATTGGGTTACAGGCCAAAATAATATATATATAAGGTAAGCAGGAAGCGCAAAAAATCGTAGTAGTTTATTGGAATATAATTGGAAAATAACTTTTGGTAAAAATTCAGCAGTGAATAATATAACCAAAGTAGAAATGATAGTTTTTATTAACAATTCATTAAAAGAGCTGATATTGGGGTAGTGATTTGAAAAATATTTTGTGATGAGGTCACCCATTGAAAATCCATAAATCACCAAAGCCACATTATTTCCTACAAGCATAGTGGTAATAAAATCAGAAGGTTTTTCAGTTAGTTTGGTTAATAGACTGGCAATGAATCCATTTTCATTTTTATCGAGTGCTAATTTTATTTTATTAGAACTAACAAAAGCAATCTCCATACCCGAAAAAAATGCGGACAACAATAAAAAAATAATAATGATGATGAGGTCTGTTTCCATTTGACTGTGTATTTATCAAGTATATTAAGCAATAAAATATGTAAAAATTTAGTTGCAATTTATACCAAAGCAAAGATAGTTAATAATGTCAATTAATTGTTTGTTAAGTCAATAACTTTCCTGTAAAAGATAATGAAATTATAATTAAATTAATAAACTTGCGTTCTAGTATTAAACCTTTATTAATTTATAAGGTCTAAGTAATAGAAACAATTAAAAAATTCAATATTATGAAAAAATTAATTTTAGCCGCATTAGTTGGTGTATTCTTTTTGCAAAGTTGTAAAAAAGATCAAGCAAATGACACACAAGACCAAGATGTAAGTCAAGAGGAAGCCGAATCGGTGATAGCATCTGATAAAACTACAGATGATGTTTTGGATATGATTGATATGTATGCTGCAGACGACATTGCTTCACGTCCTGGAGCGGATACAAACAAAAGTTTTGCGCATCCTCAGTTACCAGCTTGTGTAACGCAAACAATTGTAAGAAATGGTACAAGCGCAACGATTACATGGGAGTTTGATGCCAATGGATGTTTAATGCCAAATGGAAACACCTATAGCGGAACGATTGTGATTAACCGTACTTTTGATATGACCAACCACACTTTTTCAGGAGCGGTTGCATTTGATCAATTTTATGTAAATGATATTCAAGTAGCAGGTGGTTTTGATTATGTACGTGTGCGTAGCAATGCCAACGGACATCCGCAATCGACCAATAATTTTGATTTTACGCTAAGCTTTCCCAATGGTGATGTAGCGCAAAGAGCGGGCACACGCGTAAGGGAAATGATTCAAGGATTTGATACGTTTAGAAGAGATGATGACGTATTTTTGGTAACAGGAAATAGTCATATTCAATTTAGAAATGGTACTGTGGTAGATGCCATAATTGTAACACCTTTACGTAGAGAAATTCCTTGTAGATATTTTGTGAGTGGTACAATAAATATAACTAAAAATGGTAGAACAGCGGTTATTGATTTTGGTGCTGGCACTTGCGATAATGAAGCAACACTTACTTTGCCCAACGGTACCGTAAGAGTAATTCATTTATAAAACTTTTAAAAGTCTTTAAAAAGTTTATTTGTGAATTATTTTTTTTGGTTGACTTTTATGTAGTTTGATAAAAAAAGGGAAACTTTTGTTTCCCTTTTTTTATATCGTCATTCTTTGTCGCACACTTTCATATAAGATAATGCCGCAAGCAACAGACACATTAAGCGATGATATATGCTCAGACATAGGAAGTTTTACTTTTTCATCACAGAGGTTTAAAATGCTTGATTGAATACCCCTGCCTTCACTGCCCATTATCAGGGCAAAATCTTTTTTAAAATCTGCGCCGTACACCAAATTATCTGTTTTTTCTGTAGCAGCAACAGTTATTATTTCGTAAGATTGGAGCAAGAAAATAGCATCTTTTAAGTGTTTTACTTTTGATATTGGAATTTTAAAAATACCACCTGCTGAGGTTTTTATGACATCTTCATTAATGGGTGCACTATTGTTTTCGGGAATAATAATACCAGTAGCATCAATTGCTGCCGCCGTGCGAATAATAGCACCAAAATTTCGTGGGTCAGTTATACCATCCAGTAATATGTA